>Ga0194048_10000940_pt1 | contig 14390 bp, 15 predicted proteins | sample JunL225m_MetaG_FD_161685 | JGI IMG/M metagenome (GOLD analysis project Ga0194048, IMG submission 161685) | Anoxic zone freshwater microbial communities from boreal shield lake in IISD Experimental Lakes Area, Ontario, Canada - Jun2016-L222-5m | ecosystem: Environmental > Aquatic > Freshwater >...
CGCTAGTGGGCATACTAATAGGATTAGCCGGCGTAGCGGTAATATTTGGCCTAAGTCAGATTATAATTAATCTAATACCCTAAAACTCGTAAACAAACCAATGGTGTCTTTTAATTATTGGCTTTCGTATAGGCAATTTAAATATATAACTAACAAATTTAGTACCTGGCTTCAATTCGCTATCAAGTTTAGACTCCAATTTTTCCATAAAACGAGGTGTCAAAAAAGTCATAACTACATCAGCATCCGACAAGTCACAACTCCAGAAATTACCCAGATAGACATGAGCAGACTTATATTTATAATTCCTAAGCCAAGCGATAAACCACATTAACGGATTAATCTCGTAGCCAATCGCAGTTGCACCCATTTTGGCGGCCTCAGCGACAAATCGTCCATCGCCACAACCAAGCTCATAAAACACATCGCCTGACTTTAAACGACTATCTTTAATTACTCTTTTTAGATCTTTCTTAAATGCAGGAACCCAAGGTGCACCCAAAGGTCCTGCCACAGCAAATCCAGCTAATATGATAAAGAATACTCCAAAATAGATATAGATTTGCATGAATTTATGTACATTATATAGGCGTCGGTATATGATTGGAAGTATCAAATCTAGCTTATGTTAAACAAAGACGAATTAACCACTGAAGTAAACGAGATAAAAACCAGAGTTGGGGATTCTTTAGCATCACAAAAAGCTGTTGGTGTTATGGCTACAGGACAAGTTATCAAGACCGCTCAGGAAGTAAAAAGCTACTGGAACAAGCTAGGACCAGGACTAACAACTGGCGCCTCAGATGACGACCCTTCAGGAATAGCTACTTACTCCCAAGCTGGAGCAAGATACGGATTTCAACTATTGTGGCTAGCAGCCTTTACTTTTCCGTTAATGTCAGTTGTGCAAGAAATGTGCGCCCGTATCGGACTAGTTACTGGCAGGGGATTAGCCGGCACAATAAGATTACACTTTTCAAAAAAACTACTCTACACAGTTAGCCTATTATTATTTGTGGCAAATGCTTTTAACATTGGAGCCGACCTTGGTGCTATGGCTAAGGGTGCGCAACTAATCAATGAGGGGTGGAATTTCTACATGCTAGTTATCGGATTCTCCGCGATTAGCTTGGCTCTACAGGTTTTTACTCCTTACGACAAATACGCACGATACCTAAAATGGCTAGCTATGGTCTTGCTGGCTTACGTAGCGTCGGCAATACTAGCGCACCTAAATTGGTCAGACGTTATGCATAATGCATTTATACCTCATATAAAATTCAACAAAGACCAACTCCTAATTATTTGCGGGGTGCTTGGTACGACTATTTCACCTTATTTATTTTTTTGGCAGACCTCACAGGAAGTAGAAGGCGAAATATCATTAGGCAAAACATCTATAGTGTCACGCCGTGGTGCCACTAAATCTGAAATTAAAAACATGCGTATAGATGTCTGGTCTGGAATGTTTTTGTCTAATGTAGTCATGTTCTTCATAATTGCTGCATGCGGTGCCTTACTGTTTGGTAACGGTATAACCAACATCACTACAGCTTCGCAAGCAGCAGAAGCATTAAGGCCTTTCGCAGGCGATGCCACCTACTTCTTATTTGCAGTGGGCATCATAGGCACAGGACTACTTGCGATACCCGTATTAGCAGGTTCTAGCTCCTATGCCATCGCAGAAAGCTTTCAGTGGAAGGAAGGCCTCAGCCGTAAACTACGCCAAGCCCAGGCCTTCTACGCAACGATATTCTTGTCGATGTTGATAGGACTAGGCATCAACTTTATTGGCATCGATCCTATCAAAGCGCTTATCTATTCTGCAGTCTTTAATGGTATTATCGCACCACTAATACTTCTGCCAATTGTTTTAATCAGCAGCAACCGCAAAATTATGGGCGAGTGGACTAACCATAAACTAACGACGTTAATTGGCTGGATGGTAGTTGGAATAATGACTATTGCAGGCGTGGCAGCAATAATTGCAATAGTGCTTTAGCTATTCATATCTTAGGGCTTCAATAGGGTCTTTGCGCGCCGCCCTAACAGCTGGAATAACTCCAAAAACTATACCTAAAGCTATAGAAACTCCAGCAGAGATCAAGACTACTTCTAAAGATATTACTGGATTCAAATGCGTTACTATTCGTAGCACCGCATTAACGACAAAAGCCAGGCCTATACCAATTGCACCACCAGTAGCACTAAGTATCGTGGCCTCGACAAAAAACTGCTCTGATATTTGACGATTCGTAGCACCGATAGCTTTTCTAATTCCAATCTCGCGAGTTCTTTCGGTCACAGAAACAAGCATAATATTCATAATACCAATTCCACCGATTAGCAGAGACATGGCAGCAACTCCAGATATAAACGCTGTAAATACTTTTAGAATATCGCTAACAACACTCAAATTTTCGTCCTGTTTTAATACTGTAAAGTCGTTTTGGCCGCCATGAGCTAGCGTCATCTTCTTGTTTATTGATGCTATTGCTGCCGTAGTCTGGTCGACGCTTTCAGGACGTACAAGAACCTGCGCTAATTGATTGTGTCCAGTCAGCTCTTGACCTGCGGCGTAAGGCATAGCAATTGCCTGATTCAAATCTGTGCCGTAAGCTAGTGGACTATAGTTAAATTCTTCAAAGACACCGATTACTACAAATTCAGTACCCCTAATAGTGAACGTTCGACCTATCGGCACATTCTCGGCGAATAAATTCTCGGCAACTCGCCTACCAATTACGACGACATGCTTATTAGAATCTGTATCGTCAAAAAATACTCCATGAGTAATTGTTTGCTTTAGCATGGCGGGGAACTTATCGTTTGTGGCAATTACCAGGCTTTGATTGTACTGAACGTCGTCCAACTTAACTCCGCTATTAACTAGGCCTATCGGAACGACAGTTTTTACACCGCTAGATGATTTAATCGTCTCAAGATCTGAATCACTCATACTCCCGCTACCAAATGCAAAATTACCGATCTGATTAACTTTCACAATATTGCCGTTTTTATCACGAGTAACCAAATTACCGGGTCGTACCGAGATCAAATCACTGCCAAGTAAGTTAATCTGGCCAACGACTTGTCGTTTTACGCCCTCACCAATACTGACTATTGTTATCACTGACAAAACACCAAGAATCACACCTGTCATAGTCATTAAGCTACGCCATTTAGAATATTTAAGACTTTGTGCTGCAGATCTTATATTGCGGGTGATTGACATGTTACTTCTTTATCCGTTTCATGCTTTTTGATCGACTAGTTGGCTTCTTGGCTTTTGCACGAGGCTTTTTGGTGGTGTGTTTGGTCGGGATAGCCTTCATCAGAGCTGACACACCAGCCAAATCATCTTCTTCAGTCTTGCGCTGGAATAAGTTCAAAGCTTTTCTTGCCAGTTTTGGAACTTCACCAATTGGTGTGTTCTCGTCATGAACTATAACGCCGTCATGCATATAGACAACTCTATTAACATATCTTGTCAGTTCAGGATTATGGGTAACTAGCAAAATAGTATTGCCCAGTTTATGAATGTCACTCAGTAACTCCATAACAACTCTACTAGATTCGCTGTCAAGGTTACCCGTCGGCTCGTCTGCAATAATTATATCCGGGCTATTAACTAGGGCCCTGGCGATGGCAGCTCTTTGCGTCTGACCACCACTTAAATGCTTTGGTAGATAATACTCGCGGTCAGACAAGCCAACTCTTTCCAGCAGGGCAGAAGCAGTCTTTATTCTTTTATTAGCTCCAACACCCTTATATACCAAGGGAAGAGCAACGTTCTCTAAAACATTAAGCCTTGGTAGAAGGTTAAATGATTGAAAAACATAACCTACGCGGTCACGACGGATTTTTGCCAATTGATTTGTCCTAAGCCTTGAAACATCTTTACCACCTAATTTATAACTCCCGTAAGTAGGCCGATCCAATAGTCCAATTAGGTTCATTAGCGTCGACTTACCGGACCCGCTAGGACCCATAATTGCTACGAATTCACCTTTTTCGATAACCAAATCAATTTCGTCTAAAGCCAAAGTAGTAGCATCACCAAATCCAAAAATTTTACTTATTTCTTTGAGTTCAATTATTGGCACGGAATGCAATCCTTTTATGTTTATCGTTTGGCTTATAAAAGGCGCACCCGTTTTTGCGAGTACACCTAAGTATTACAATTATATGTTACTCTGTTGGGTTGAATATTCAAGGGTAAAATGGAAATTAAAATATTAGATCTAATCTGTTACAATATTGACTACAATGGAGAGGTCGCATAGTGGCCTAGTGCGCCGTCTTGGAAAGGCGGTATGGGGGTAACCTCATCGAGGGTTCAAATCCCTCCCTCTCCGCCAATCAATATTCATATATGGAGATATAACTCCATCCTGAGTATAAACGCAATAGTTGATAATATGTTAATATAAATATGGCTCAAATTTCCAAAAAATTAGGAGACAACATCAAGCGGATACGGCTTCGCCGTAAAATGTCGCAAGGCGACATTTGCCGAGCAATAGAAATGGATAGGAGCTATATGAGCGCGATTGAAAGTGGTAAGAAAAATGTTACTATTGCAGTTGTAGAAAAAATTGCCCATGCACTTGGTGTTTCTGCAAAAGAATTATTATGAACACACAAAATATAAAGAAAAAAATAGTTGGTGTTTTGGGTGGTATGGGACCGGAATCGACGGCAATTTTTTACCATGCAGTCATAAAACAATGCCAGAAACAATATGGTGCTCAATATGATGAGGACTACCCCGAAATTTTTATCTACAATCTGCCTATTCCTAATATTGTTGAAGGATTAAATAAACCGGACGAAACGCTTGATATGCTCATTAAAGGAACAAAGAAAATTGAATCAATAGGAGTGGATTTTATTGTAATGCCATGTAATACCGCACATTATTTTTATTCTAGCATGGCGAAATCTGTCTCGGTTCCGTTTATCTGTATTTTCCACGCCACAGCAAAAAAGATAAAAATTTCGGGGTTAAAAAAAGTTGGGTTCTTGGCCACGGAAACCACGATTAAATATAAGAGCTTCCATAACGATTTTGAAAAAAATGGAATAGAGCTTATTTTTCCAGACCAAACTGGGCAAGATAAATTAACACAAATTATTCTAAACATTTTGGCGGGCAAAAAACTTGACGAAGATAAAGAGCAGATGAAAAGAATAATCGAAAAAATGAAGCAGAGCGGCGCAGAAGCCGTTGTGCTTGCTTGCACAGATTTACCAATTTTACTTAAAGAAGGAGATGTTGATATTCCGGTTTTTGACACAGTAGAAATACTTGCGGAAGCAACAGTTCAGTATGCAATTGGTAAAATTGGTGATGAAATTTTGGAGTAAAATAATTCTATGAAAAAAATCTTTCCAGAAAAATTAAAAGTTGGCGATACTGTTCGAGTAGTTACACCTGCTCGCAGTTTAGCTATGCCTTGGATAAGCGATGAGGTAAAACAGCAGGCAAAGAAAAAATTTGAGGAGTTGGGATTAAGTCTTACTTTTGCCGAGCATGTAAACGAAATAGATGAATTTAATTCCTCTTCGATTGAATCCAGAATTTCTGACTTACATGAAGCATTTCGTGATAAATCAGTAAAATTAGTAATAACAGTAACAGGAGGTTTTAATTCAAATCAACTACTCCGATATTTGGATTACGAATTGATAAAATCAAACCCTAAAATCGTTTGTGGTTATTCTGATATTACCGCTTTGGCAAATGCGATATACGCAAAGACGGGCTTGGTTACTTACTCTGGACCTCATTATTTTTCTTTTGGCGACAAAAAAGGTTTTGATTATAGTTTCGACTATTTCAAAAAATGTCTGTTTTCTAAAGAACCTTTTGAAATTAGCCCTGCCAAAACTTGGAGTGATGATAGATGGGCAAATGACCAAGAAAATAGAAATTTTGTAGAAAATGAAGGTTACTGGATAATAAATGAAGGTAAGGCAAAAGGTACAATAGTCGGTGGCAATCAATGTACTTTTAATCTGCTCCAAGGAACCGAATTCATGCCAAAACTTAACGATAGTATTCTTTTCCTTGAAGACGATGACGAGGCGCACGTTGCAACTATTGATAGAGATTTACAATCAATAATTCATCAACCTGGATTTGACGGAGTGAGAGGAATTGTTATCGGTAGATTTCAACCAAAAACCGGAATGACCAAAGAGTTATTAACCAAAATCATTAAATCAAAAGTGGAATTCAAAAATTTGCCAGTTATAGCAAATGTTGATTTTGGTCATAAAACGCCGATTATCACTTTTCCGATTGGTGGTGTTGCAGAAATAGAAATTTTTGAAAACAATTCAACCATAAGAATTGTTGAACATTAATGATTTGTTTTTAGATTGAGGCGAAAAAATAATTTGGCAAATCCGAAACCCGCCCGCATTCCTCCCCAGACCCCTCCTGCGGGCGGGAAATCAGCCGAGGCAGGGCGAATCCATTCTCCCAGACAAATTGTTTCGCCCTGCCTCGTCCGCATTAGTAATTTTAATCATTTGGATTTTGCTCGAAATAGTTTCGAACTTTGTTTAACAAACACCGCCAAAATATAATGCTTGCGCTTAAATTATTGTCGTTGTAAAATACGAAGGTATTAGCTAAAAAAATATATAGCAAACTAAGAAAGGGTGGGCATTAAAATAATGAAGATTCAAAGAAAAGAACAGGGCTTCACAATCGTCGAGCTCTTAATCGTAATCGTCGTAATCGGCATCTTGGCCGGTCTCGTCATCACTACCTTCACTGGTATCCAACAAAAAGCTCGTAATACTGAACGACAGACAGACATTAAGGCTATCCAGTCGCACCTTGAAGCTTATAACGCACAAAATGGCTTCTACCCAACACTAGCAAACATGAACGACACAGCATTCCGTGCTAGCAACCTCAAAGGTTTAGACGCCGATGCTCTAGCTGATCCAAAGGCACCAACCGTACAAACACTTGCCGCTACACCAGGCGCAAACGTATATTCATATGCGGTTACTACTACAGCTGGTGGCGCATGTACTAACGTTGCAGGCGCAGAATGTACAGTTTGGACCCTAACAGCTACAAACGAAGGAACTCCAACTACAACTTTCGAAAAGAAGAGCCTTTAGTTAACAGCCAATTGTCATTAAAAAAGACCCAGCAATGGGTCTTTTTTAATTGTCATAAGATAACCTATTACAATCAAAGATTTGGGTAAAATCGTTTACTTAATTGTCGTACCGATGTTCTCGCCACTAACAATTCTTAGGAAATTTCCTGGAGTCATTGCGTCAAAAACAATAATAGGCATATGCTGTTCCATGGCGAGACCTAGAGCAGCCTTGTCCATGACTTTAATTTCGGTATTCTCGACAGCTTGCTGAAAACTAACTTCTTCGAGTCTTTTTGCATCTGGATTATGAGAAGGGTCTTTGTCGTACACGCCGTCAACTTTAGTGGCCTTTAATACGCGCTCACAATCAAGTTCTAGAGCAATAGAAACTGCAGCAGTGTCGTGCGTGAAGTATGGTCGTCCAAGACCAGCGGCAACTATCAAGACTCTCTTTCTTTCTAGGTGCTTTTCTGCCAATCGATAAGAGTATGACTCGGCAATTTGTTCTGCAAAAATATTGCTAACACATCTAGTCGGCAGGCCGATACTTTCAAAGATGTCGGTAAGTGCCATGGCGTTTATTAAACCACTCAACATGCCCATTTGGTCGGCTGTGACTCTTTTGATGCCCTGACCAGCCATTTCCGCACCTCGCACCATATTTCCGCCACCGACTACTAATACGACTTCAACATTGCTATCTACGACTTGTTTTATTTCGTTTGCAAGATAAAGAGCTATCTTTGGATCAACGCCAAATTCGTGTTCACCGGACAATTGTTCACCTGATAATTTGAGTAGAATTCTTTTGTACATTAGCATGTAGTTTAACAGATGACCCCAGTTGATGCTATACTTTTCATGAATAACTATTCAACTATGTCTACGCTATAAGGAGCAGTGATGATCAAAATCTACTCATGGAACGTAAATGGCATTCGTGCAGTCCACAACAAGGGCTTGTTTTTGCCATTCATAGAAAAAGAACAACCCGATATATTATGCCTACAAGAAACAAAGGCCGCACAACATCAGTCCGAAGTGGACTTACCAGATTATGAAGAATTCTGGAACTCGGCAGACAAAAAGGGTTATAGCGGCACAGCAATTTTTACAAAAATTAAACCATTAAATATCATCAATGGTTTACCTGATAGCATAATCAAAAAATTCGGACTAATTGCAGACGATTACGGCGACCCAAACAGCGAGGGCAGAGTAGTGGCAGCTGAGTTCGATAAATTTTACTTAGTTACCGTCTATACACCAAACGCCAAAGACGACTTGTCGCGCATACCACTGCGCCACGAACAATGGGACCCGGCATTTTTAGCGTACTGCCAAGAACTCGAAAAGCAAAAACCAGTAATTTTTTGTGGCGACCTAAATGTTGCACACACAGAGGACGACCTCGCCAACCCAAAGCCAAATATCGGCAAAAGAGGCTTCACTAGCGAAGAACGCAAAGGATTCGAAAATTTCACAAGGGCTGGATTTGTTGACACATTTAGAATGTTTACAAAGGGCAACGGCCACTATAGCTGGTGGACTTATTGGGCTAAATCGCGGGAACGAAACGTTGGATGGCGTATTGATTACTTTTTAGTGTCAAAAATATTAAGCTCAAAAATTAAAAGCGCAGCAATACATGCTGATGTTATGGGCTCTGACCACTGCCCAGTAAGCATAACGCTGGATATATAGAGATACTTATTATGGATAACAGCTACTGGCTAAAACAAAGTAACGCAGAGCCGCTCTTTCCTGATTTGATTTGGAGCCGACCTGAAAGCAAACAAGCTGCCGGCAAGTTACTTATCATTGGTGGTAACGCACACGGCTTCTCAGCTCCAGCCGAGGCCTACGTAATTGCCGGAAAATCTGGAATAGGATCAACGAGAGTCGTAATGCCTAATGCTCTAAAAAAACTAACAGGTGCATTGCTAGAAAACGTCGAATACACCGCCAGCACACTTAGCGGTAGTTTTAGCAAACTAGCGCTGGACGACTTACTTGCAAACGCCGCTTGGTCAGATGGTGTATTGTTTGCTGGTGATTTAGGCAAAAACAGCGAAACAGCAATAACTATCGAAAAATTTATCAACAAATATAGCGGACAAGTTACTTTTACCAAGGATGCTACCGACTACTGCCTAACAGATGCAGCGGCTGTAATGTCCCGACCTGAAACTCTACTAATAATGACAATAGCGCAGCTCCAAAAACTATTTATCGCCACAAAACAAACAACCGCCATAAGTTACGACATGAATATATTGAACTTAACAGCTGCTTTAAGTGTTATAGGCGAAAAATATCCCGCCACGATAATTGTTAAGCACCAAGGCCAGCTGTTGGTCAGCGGGCAAGGCTTTGTATCGTCAACTCGTACAGACTTAGATAATGAAGATGCATGGAGACTTCAAACAGGAACAAAAGCAGCTGTCTGGTGGCTTCAGAATCCTACCAAATCATTCGAAGCAATCACGACGAGCCTACTTGACGCCTAGGTCTTTTGGTCTGGGATTTAACTTAACGGGCGGGAGAGCGATAGTAAAGGCTTTGAGTAAATCGAAGGGGATAATTTCTGGCTCAGATTTCGACTCGTCATTAGGCAAGTCAGCCTCTTTGAACTCATTCTTGTGTTGAGCGTCAATATTGTCAATTTCAGGTATAACTAAAGGCTTAAATAACAAACTACGGGGAGGAATAGAAAACTTAACTGGCTTATCATCAGGCAATAAATCTCGCCTATTATTAGCTTCCTCGTTATATGTGTTGAATTCTGACATAGTCATATATTATCAATTACTAGTCTAGATATAGCAGACTTTTGTTAAAAATAATCAGGAATTAAAAGATTATAAGATTTATAGGCAAATGGTGCCGCGGGACGGACTTGAACCGTCACGAACAAAAGTTCACAGGATTTTGAGTCCGGCGTGTCTACCAATTCCACCACCGCGGCTCCAGCTGACTATATTATTACTAATCTGTTTGACTATTAAAGAACAGGGTATATTGTACCATAAAAATTCACTAAATATAGTACTGTTGGCCAAGCTAATCTTCGTAATATAGAGTATAATTTAGCTAAATACGGAACAACATATGGAACCAGACGAAATACAACAAAACGAGAAAACTGCCGAACAAATTAGAAAACAACTTGGCAAGCTATACGGTGAAGAACCCGCTATAGCAGAAGAGATAGCTGACGTGTCAGACGAAACCGACGACCTCTCTAAGCACCAAAGGTTTGTCTATAAACTTAGTCATTCTGGTAAAAGCCCCGACGACATAGAAACAGCCTGGCACCAATATTACGCAGGATTGTCGGACAATGATAAACATGAAGTTTGGCGAGAGTTTCAGGAAACTTCAAATACTCAAGAATCAGTCCATAATGAATCTACCGAAATCAACTCTTCCAAACCAAGCCAGAACCACACGAGAGTAATTGACGAGCCTGTCGTAATTCCAAGAAACCAATTTATCCGCCCGACATATTACGACAAAGAACCACAACCAAAACATTCCCGAAACCGAAGCACAAAAACAGTATCGGAGATCAAAAGACAATTGATAGGGAATATTGAATCCAGGCAAAAACTAAAACCTAAACAACATTTAAAATCATTAATTTTTGGTCTTTCTGTAGGATCAATATTTGTACTTTTTCTACTTTTTGGATTCTTCAACGAACGATTTATCGCACCCTTTATCACGCCTAGCCGCAGTGTCAGTTCGACTCCTATTATTGTCGACGATTCGGGTATAGCAATAAGCAAAGAGCCAAAAATAATTATCCCGAAAATCAATGTAGAGGCCCCAGTTGTTTATGACGAGCCCTCCATAGAAGAGAAGGTGCTGCAGACGGCTCTACAACGAGGTACCGTACACTACGCCACCACACCTCTACCAGGAGAAAAGGGAAATGTCGTTATTTTTGGACACTCTAGCAGCAACCTACTAAACCAAGGAAAATATAAATACGCCTTTGTTTTATTAAGCAGAATGTCGGTAGGCGATATATTTTACTTAACTAAGGATGGAAAACGTTTTAGCTATAAAATATACGAGAAGAAGATAGTCAGCCCAACTGCTGTTGAAGTAATTGGGGCAGCCAGCAAGCCTGAAACAGCAACCCTTATAACTTGTGATCCTCCAGGATCTTCGCTTAATCGGCTAGTCATAATCGGTGAGCAAATTAGCCCAGATCCAAACCTAAATATCGCTGCCACCTCTCAGACAATTACTCCCGCCAAAACAACACTACCTACAATACTTCCAAGTAACTCACCAACTCTCTGGAGTCGTATAAAGAACTGGTTCTAATAAGTTAGGGTAGTCGTAATTCTGTTCGTGTTAACGCAGAGCTTACAGGACTAGTAGTAGACGGCGCGATATTAAATAAGGCAGAATAATCTTTATTAAAGAACGGTCGTTGGCTGGAATTACTTGCTGACAATACTTGTTGATTAGAGCCGTCAAAATCAAATGCCATAGTTTTGCCCTCAGTCACAATCGTGAGCCTGTCGCCATCCATCCAATAAGCAGTCTGATTAGCGGCAATAGGCTGCTTTAAATCAAAGTAAAAGTGCCTTTCCGTCTCTAAGTCATAGCTAGAAAATTTTACGCCATTTTGAGAAATTATATAGCGAGCAGTGTCAGAGAACGAAATTGAATCGATTTGTTCAGCTCTTAATACGGTCAGTGGAACTAACGATTTAAGGTTAGCTTGCTTAAAAGAGTATTGAGGATTTTTATACACATAGACACGGCCTGCTGCATTTTTTGGCCCGACAACCATATACCAATCGCCGCTATACTGAGCAAGATCTAGCTTAACTTCTGTTTTTGGATCAAAATTCTGCATCAAGTAGCTACTGGTTCCGTCCCAGAGCTTAACGCTTAATGGTCCATCGGCAAGCCCATTGTCTGTGGAGTACATAACTAGTTTTTCGCCGTGCGTCTTATAGCTCAAAACATTCTGGAGGATTCTGTTGACCTGCTTGGTCTTAGCGTCATAAATAGCAAGGCTATGATCAGAAGATTTATAAATTGTCATTTTGTCGAACCGCTTATCTACCAAATTAATTGTGGCGCCGTCTATCTGCAACTGCTTAGAAACATTGTATGAGCTGGCCACTGTATCGCGGTCAATCATTATATATTCATAACTAGTCCCAAATTCGTGCTTAACTAAAAGATGCTTATTGTCGTTCGACCATTCTACTAATTTAATAGTTTGGATGGCGGTGCTAGAGGTCAGTAATCCGGCGGGTAGAACTAGTGGAGTGGGGGTCGGTTTGTCATTATTCATATCGAACATATCAAAGTTAGTCAATGCCGCTGACGACTGGACCAACATCCATCTTTTGTCTGGGCTATAAGTAGCAAAGCTTGGCGTAGTCGCATACTGCTTTAATTCACTTGTTACGAGTTTCGTAGGAAATAGAAGGGGGTAAATAACTCTTTCGACACTTCCACCATCCAAATTAATAATCCGCTTCCAGCTACGATAACCGACACTCCTAAGTTCGAGCAAGTACTCTCCACCAGGTATTGTCAGCTTGGTATCAGTTTTTGCCTTAATTGAAGTTCCATTGAGATAAATATCTGCTGCGACTGGCTTAGAAGAAATAAATAATAGTCCGTTTTGTATAACTTGCCCAGTTTTCCTATTTAAATCATAGCCATACGACTGGTAGAGCAGAATAGTTGCGGCGGCAATAACGGCTGTTGCAACCAAAAAATAACCAACAAAAAGTCGTGTTAGATGTGCTTTTTTTTGGCTAGGGTCTTGGTAGTCCATATTTACTTTTGTTTTTCTGATTTTATACGCTAGTAATAGTATACAACTATTTATTTTAATATAAAGAGCGCAACTTATTCTAGTTGTAAAGATATGCGCTTAAGGTTATGATATTAAATAGATAATAATAGATACAAAATGACTGACAAAAACACAATTGAGCTAAACGGTAAAATATATGACAGTACTAGCGGTAAGGTTATGGCGACACAACCTGCCAAAAGCAAGAAGCCTAGTCATAAAGCCAGTGCTAACGCCGGGACGGTCCATCACAAAACACAGCGCCCAAAAACATTAATGAGATCTGTTGTAAAACGACCTAGATTCACCCAAAAAAGACTTCTACCTGCAAAAACACTAAATAAATCTGGAGTTAAGCCTGTCTTACCTACAAAGATAGACGAAGACAGAGTCAGCAGAGCTAAAGATGTGCCTATGAGTAAACTTGTAAGTCGTTTTAACGGCTTGGCCGACAGAGCAACTCTTGTCAAGAAAACAGCTGTAATTTCCGTCAAAACAGCTCCAGCCGATAACATTAGCTTCCATAACTCTGCTCCCGTAAGCATAGAGTCAATCCCTAAAGATATATTCATGGCGGCCCTCAGCCGAGCTGAAAGTCATAAAGAAAAGCCTCTACCAAAAACCAAATTGCACCATAAAGCTGCCAAAAAATTAGGAGTAAGTAATAAAATTTTTGCAGTCAGTAGCGCTACATTCTCAGCAGTATTGCTATTTGCATTTTTTGCCTATCAAAACATACCTAATACAGCATTCCGACTAGCAGCCTCACGTGCAGGTGTACAGGCATCTCTACCTAGCTATAAACCAGCTGGCTTTGCTAAGAGCGGTCAAACTGAATCAGCACCTGGACAAATATCTGTAAAATTCGCCTCTAACAGCGATAACAGGAGCTTTACAGTGACTCAGCGCGCCTCTAAATGGAACAGCTCTTCATTACTAGAAGACTACGTTGCCATCAATCGACGCAACTACCAGTCATTGCAAGTAGGCAGCAACACTATTTATTTATATGGCGATTCAAACGCCACATGGGTTGACGGAAACACTTGGTTCAAGATAGAAGGCAACTCAAACTTAAGTAGCCAGCAACTACTCAGCATCGCCAAATCAATGTAACCAAAACATAGAGCGCTAGTATTAGAAACTGCTCGACACTCTGTTATAATTACTTCAATGAAGATAACTCGTACCAGATTTGCGCCTAGTCCTACCGGCTTTATGCACGTTGGCGGTGTTCGCACGGCCTTGTTCGCGTGGCTAGTAGCTAAACAGGCTAACGGCAAGTTTCTGCTTAGACTTGAAGATACCGACAAGAACCGCGAAGTAGCTGGATCGGCCGAACACATCATGGAATCGCTACAATGGCTAGGGCTAGAGTGGGACGAAGGCCCCGACATAGGCGGCTCGCATGAACCTTATCT
>Ga0194048_10000941_pt1 | contig 14388 bp, 9 predicted proteins | sample JunL225m_MetaG_FD_161685 | JGI IMG/M metagenome (GOLD analysis project Ga0194048, IMG submission 161685) | Anoxic zone freshwater microbial communities from boreal shield lake in IISD Experimental Lakes Area, Ontario, Canada - Jun2016-L222-5m | ecosystem: Environmental > Aquatic > Freshwater >...
GATATAGGCACCTACTCTTTACCGACCATGACTGCATCCTTGATAAGGAATGGGCGGAGCGGATGACCACATTCCTCGATGGCAGCGACTTCGCCGCCGTCGGCGGGATGACCTATTCCTGGGGTAAGACCTTACTTGATCGCTATCATGACATCAACGGAACCTTGGCTGGAAAATGGCTCCTGCCTGACCGCAAGGAACTCTGGTATATGCCGTCACTCAATTTTGGAATGAAGGCTTTTGCCGCCGAAGAATTCCCCTTCGACGAACGCTTCCCGACCGCGGCGGGTGAGGATGTCGACCTTTGCCTGCGCCTGCGCAGTAAGTATCGAATCGGCTTTTGTCCAGAGGCCAAACTCAGCCACGACTATGGGTACAAGAACAGCATTACGGGGTTCCGCCGGTTCTTAAGGTTGTTCCAGAAATATAAGAGCTCCAGCGCCACGCTCTACGAGGGCCACACCGTCCTCATGTGGGACTCCTCTGAATCCATCTACGAAGGAAACCTCCGATGAGCCTCATCTATCGCCTCAAGCAAAGTCAGCCGAACTTCACCCACGGCATCCAAGATTACCTCGGCGAGATCATCCCATTCTCCAAACGTATCAAGCATCCGCTCCTGAAGGTCCCGATGGTGGCGCTGAAGTCTCTCGAATGGGCCATATATCGCTGGCACAAGACGCCGATCCGCCGATTCTACGGCATTAAGAGTAATGAGCTGATCTATATGATTACCAATGCGTGCAATGACAAATGCCCCAAGTGCGGCATCTGGGAGCGTCCTGAACCGAAGGAGCAGCACCTGCGCATCCAGCACTTCATCAAATGCCTTAAGCGCCTACACCATAACCTTTATCAGGTCACGCTGACGGGCGGAGAACCTCTGCTATTCAAACGCGACGTCATGCTCATCGCCGAAGAGGCAAAGCTACTTAATGTGCCGATGGTTACGGTCACCAACGGGCGCATGTTGGATGAAGCATTCTTGGCTCGATACAAGGAATTGGGGCACATCCTGGTTATCTCCATCGACTCGGTCAGCCGGGAGAAGTGGAACGAGTTCCGTGGCACGAAGAGTTTCGATATCGTCATGCCGAAGATCATGCTCGCGAAAGAAATCCTCGGGGACCAACTGCGCGTACAGTCAGTCCTCTCTCGGGAGTCGGCCGAAGAAATCCCTAAGGTCATCGCCTGGTGCAAGGAGCATGGCATTCAGCACAACACACAGCTCTATCAGGATTTCGGCGCCAAGAACTGGGCAAACCTCGTGACGCATAAGCAGATGGTCGACGATGGAACGCCTTGCGCCGCGCGGAAGAACATCTGCATCTATCCTAACGGCGATGTCGTTAAGTGCTTTGACCATCGTCGGATCCCATTAGCTAAGCAGCCGCTGGGTAACATAGGTGAGCAGGACATTATCGAGATTCTCTGCACCAAGCGCTCGACCGAAGTCTCCAAAATCATGAAGACCTGCAACTTCCCGTGCAAGGCCATGTCCTGCAATAAGCCGCAAGTCCTCCTCTTTAAATGAGTCTGGTCATCCCGGAAGTAATTGTTCTGCGAGGGGCGCCTGGAGTCGGTAAGTCGACTCTGGCTAAGGAACTCGCACAACACTTCCCCAAGGGCGTCCGGATCGAAGTCGATACTCTGAGAGGCATGGTTATCTCCGTCGACTGGACGAACCAACAAGAGCACAAGGACCTACTACAGATTGCCGCCCAGCTCACACGGCAATTTCTTGGGTTGGGATTCAAGCCCATCCTCGTCGTCGACACCTTTAGCGGGGATAAACTTAAGGAATTCCTCGATGCAGTTAACAATCCGGACCTCGGTCTTAAGGTGAAGACCTTTGCCTTGCATGCTTCTCCGGAAGTATTGGGGCAGCGGCTGGCGGCCCGCCCCCAAGACCAATTCAGGGACTTAGCCGTCTCCAGGAAGCTCAATTCGGATGTACTGAAGATTCTTCGCCCCGCAGACACACTCCTAGATACCTCGAATCAAACCGCACAGCAATTGGCCGAAGCCTTGATCAACGCCTTGAATGAGGACGGCAATTCCTTCGGCGGCTGTCGCGGTAACATTCCTCGCAAGTAAGCGAGAAGCGGCCAAGGGGGTCAGGCCGCACCTTTGGAGCGCTGAACCGAAATTCGCCTAAATGATACGGTTTTGGTTCAGGCTGCGTGTGGGTACGGCCTGACGCGGTGGGCCACGAACCAACAGGAGAGAAGAAAATTTATTTACCTGTTCATCAATGAGTTACAGAAATCTACACGCTGAATAGCATTTTGCTACTGATTATATGGCAAGAGTCCTCAGATTCGACGCATACCCATAAACGCCATGTCCAATCTCTCCCGCGCAGCACAGCAGTCAATCGATAACCTCCTTAGCCTCGGCAAGGCCGTCCAGAGCGGCTCCCTTCTGGCCGAGTCGAAGGCGATTACGCCTATCCAGGCCAAGGCGCTCAAGATGCTGAAGGTCGCCGTGGTGCGTAACGAGAGCGAAGAGGGTTCGGCGTTGGAAGCTGAGCACGTTGTCTTTACCCGCCGTCCGGCTTTCGTCGCCTCCTTTTTGTACGGCTTCCTCGATGCCGTCTCCCCGATGGGGCACGAGTTCATGGGCCAGACGATCGGCTCGACGATGCAGCTGCTCAAGAAAGCCGGCACGGCCAAGGGCGAGGCTGGTTCCGAGGAGAAGCTCATGGGCGATGTCATCGCACAGACGCTCGGACAGGTCAAGAACTGGAAGCCCAAGCCCTCCCAAAAGGAAGTAGAAGAAAAGCAGAAAAGCCTCTTCGACGAGACGGGTGGGGGTTCTGGTTTCACGGACCACATCCGTCGTGCCCTCAATAAGAGCGCACGCGAGCTTGAGAAACTCACCGCAGGCATGCTCAAGGATATCGAGAAGTCGGAGCAGGCCGTCGGCTCGGTCGAGATGATGGTGGAAGGTGTCCCGGGCGAGATCATCGCCGGTGAGTGGATTCCTCTGCCTATTCCTGGCGCCCGCATCACCCGCACCCGACTCGGCAATATCGTATCCAAGCTGTCGCGACGCGGCATCAGCTGCACCAAGGCCATTATCATCCTCGGCGCGATTATCGCCGCCTCCAACAAGAACGTCTAATTTTATGACCCAAAAGTTTCCCTATGTTAAGCTGCAGGATGTCGCGATTGTCCGCGCCGGCGTTCCGTCCCGTGAAATCGACCGTCTTAGCGCGGACGGCGTCATCGCAGTGAAGATGATCGGCCCCGCCACGCTGGTCGGCACGTACCTCAGCAAGGTTGATGGAGAGGACGTCTCGCTCCCTGGTCCGGTGGCTACCCGCCACGGCCTTAAGGAAGGCGATATCCTTACGCCTTCTCGCGGAGTCTTCCGCGCCTCTCTCCTAGATAAGGAGCCGGAACAACTCTCGGGTGGCTTCCAGCTGGTGGCGGGGCCTCTTTGCTATGTCGTCCGTGTCGACGATCTTAAGGCCGACCCGGCCTACGTCGCTTGGCTCCTTTCTACGCCTAGTACCCGGGCCAAGATGACTGCCTCCGCCCGAGGAGCAGCGGCGCGCCTCTTCTCCCGCGATGCGCTCGCGGAAATCGACTTCCCGCTTCCGCCCATCGAGATGCAGCGGAAACTCGCCCGAATTGCTCGCGACGCCCAGGCGCTGTTGGTAGCGCGACGAGACGAAGTGCGACTCGAGCTCGCAATTACCACGCAGGAACTCTCCGAAATTCTCGGCCTCAACGCCTAATCCTATGTCCGAATCACTCTCTCTCGCCGCGCGCACGCGGCTGGCCACCATCTTCAAGCAGCTGAAGGCCAAGTTCCCCAAGTCTGACAGCCGGCTAGCCGCGGTAGCTTATGCGGTTTATGTCTGCCAGTCCGCTCGGCTGTCCGGCGAAAACCTGCCGCGCCAGATGTCTGCCACCCAAGTGGCGCTGCCGGAGTATCTGATGGGCACCTCGGTGCTGGATTACTTCCTCAGTGAAGAGGCTGACTCTGCTGCCGACCAGCAGCCCATCGCCTACCGGGCTTCTCGGCTGATCGAAGACCTCGCCAAGCTCAATGCAGCGAGCCTGGATCTCGTTACTCAGGAAAAGCTGACCGCAAAATGGGCGGAGCTGCCCGCTCGCGAACTGCCGTTCCAGCTGCTGCTCCTGGACAAGCTCGCAGCGCCTAACGAGTTGGTGGAACTCGACCCCAGGCTGCCTTCCTTGGTCTTCGCTTATCTCATTCGCAGCGAGGATAGCGACCCGGACAAGCCGGCTGAAATCGTTCCGCCCGGACTTGCCGAACTCATTTCTAAGGCGTTCCCGCTACCGTCCGGCCAGGCAGCCCTAGACCTTACCTTCGGCCTCGGAGGCGTGACGGCCGCCGCGTTGGTGGAAAGTCCCGGCGCCCATTTCTTCGCGCAGGAAGACCAGGCGCTTCAGGCGTTCCTAGGGTGGCTACGTATTCAGATCATGCCGGGTGCGGAGTCTGTCTTGGTCCAAGTCGGGGACCCCCTGACCCACGCCTTCGCCAACTTGGCTAAGACCCGTCCGATCGACTTGGTGTATGTTTACCAGATCGAGCCGACCCCTAAGGGAGAGCTCCTTCGATTCTTAGGCCAGTCCTCAGACCAAGGTGAGCGTATCGTTTCGCTCTGGGAAGCCTCCAAGAGCCGGCTTAGCCAGGCCAACGCAGAGCTCAAGGGCGTAGAGCTCGAGAGAGACGAGCTGAGTCACCGCCTTCAAGCCGAAGCGCGTGGCGCTCAATGGAACTTCTTGATGCGCGAGCAGGAGCAGCGTCTCAAAGAACTCAGCTACCGCCGCGAAGAGCTCCGCTCGATGAAAGATCATCTCCGAGGAGAATTCGAGGAGATCGACGCCCGACTTTGCGCCTCCGGCCGTGAATTCCGTGAAGCCGGCCTGTCCGTTAACCGCAACGACGGCCGGGACCTCAAGCTGCTTCGCCATGCCGTCGAGACCGTCGCCCCTTCTGGGACCGTCGTCGCCTTGGTATCCGGGCGAAATCTCCTGCGCGCCCATAGCGTCCGAGCCCTTCGCGCCTACTTGACACCTAACCAGAACTGGCTCGACGCAGTCATCGAGCTTCCGCGCGGTGTCGCCGGTGCCGGCGAGCGGGTCGTTTTGTTGGTCATCCGCAAAGAACGAGCCGACAAGTCTGTGCTGTTCGTTGACGCCTCTCGTATCGATGCCGTACTCAAGGCGGGTTCAGGAGAGCCGACTACGGACGTCGCTGCCCAGGACTTCACTGTTCAGCGTCGTCAGCGTGTTGAAGAACTGCCCGAACCTTACATCGCCCGCTTGGCGGAAATCATCCGCGACCGCGTCGAGTACGACGGCGTTTCCGCCCGGGTTGAGATCTCGCTGAGTCCTGACGACACGGTCGATCTTCGCCCTCAACAGTACCTTCGTGCCGTACACGTTACTCTGGAAAAGCTCCACCAGAAGCTGGCGGCCTCCGTAGAGCAGACACGCAAGGCCTCCGCCGCGCTCCAGGCCTCCCGCGCGGCGCTCGGTCTCGCCCCCCTCAACCCTCAGTCCGGCCCGGCCGCGCCTCGCCCCTCAGGAAACTGATTTGACCCCATTCCTCGACGGTTCTGACGGGCCCTTTTCAGGGCCTAGCGTGAGCTGTCGTCCCAATTTCCCCCAACCAAACAAAAACATAAAATACATGAAACACGTCCCTAACACTAACAATGCCTACTCGGTTGCTACTCTTGGCTTTAACGAGCCGAGCGTTTTCAACTCCTACTTCGAAAAGGTGCCTCTGCCGCCGCCGAAGTACCTCCAGGCCTCGGGTGCACTGGTAGCCGATTATGGCTCCACCCTCGGTCCGCTGCTCGACGACCCCGCCTTCACCGCGGCGCCCGTCGCGCCGAAGCCGGAGTTCCGCGCCCTCGTGACGCCGATCGCCAACCCCAGCGTTGCCAGCGACTCGCCTCTGTTCTACAAGCCCTACGGCGCCTGCGGTACGGTGACGGGGTCCGTCCACTTCCTCTACGTCGCCTCGCACGACCAGTACGTGGTCGTCGACTGCGGCGCGCTGCAGGGCGAAACCGAAGGGCAGGGGCTCTACGATCCGTGGGCCTTCCCGGTGGCCCCTGCCAAGGTCTTTGCCTTGGTGATCACGCACGCTCACCACGACCACATCGGCCAACTGAAGAAGTGGCTCAAGGCCGGCTTCGTCGGTAAGATCTACTGCACGCAGGCCACCGCTAAGCTGATGGCCGCGCGCATGGACCTCGAACTCGACGAGCCTCTCGCCGCCGACGCCGATGAAAAAAAGCGTCTCGCCAACCTGCACGGCCGCATGGTCTGCCCCGACGCTGATGCCTCTTACGCCTTCGGCGAATACTTCCCGCTTGAAGGCCTCGACGGCATCACGATGAGCTTCATGCCGACGGCTCACCTCCTCGGCGCTGTCTCTGTCCAGATCCGTGCCGACATCCCTGGCCGCCCGAAGGCGGAGATCCACTTCTCCGGTGACGTGGGCCCTCTCACCGACGCCGCTGCCCACCTGGGTCTCGCCGCCGCCCGTCAGCCCTGGGCCGCGATGTCCCCGACGGTCGTCCTTGAGTCGACTTATGGTGACCGCCCTGACCGTGACGCCTCCTGCCTCGACGGCCGTGAGCGATTCAAGGCCTTGGCTGCTGTCATCAGTAATGCCAACGCCCGCGGCCCTGGTGCTTCTCTTGTGATCCCCGCCTTCACGCTGGGCCGCACCACGGATGTCCTCTCCGACATCCTGTACGTGCTGCTGACGATGTGGGACGAGCTCTGCATCCTGCCCGAGAACGGCGTGCCGCAGATTTCGGTCTGCTCGCCTGTGGCTGGCAGTTTCGCCCGCATCGTGGGCGAGTCCCTGCTGATCACTGGTCCGGATGGCCAGCCCCGCTGGCGCAACCCGCACTCGGCCCTCGCCGGCCTGATCGGCCCTGAGGCCATCGCCGCGCTCTTCGACCCTGAGGCCGAATACGATGGCCGATTCGATGCGTTCTTCCGCATCCATTGGACCATGCAGCCGGTGCTCGACGGCGGCCTCGCCATCATCATCGCGGGCTCGGGCACGACGACCGAAGGCACCATCGTTGGTATCATCTCGGACTTCGCCACCGACGATCTCTCGACGATCCTGCAAACGGGCTACTGCCCGGAAGAGTCCCCTGCCGCCCAGCTGCGCGAGCTCGCCGCCATGTCCCTCGAGGAGCGCGCGAGCATGAAGCTCACCTTCCCGAAGACCAAGTCCGGCAAGTCCGATTTCGCCGATATCCCGGGCGATGAGGTCCGCATGAAGGTCGATAACCTCTCCCTATACTACTCGGGTCACGCCGACGCTAAGGCCCTGGTCGAGTACGTCCATGGCTCCAAGCCCAAGGACAGCGACGTCGACGTCATCCTGGTCCACGGCTCCGATCCCGCCCGCGAGGCCCTGGCCGTGCGCCTCAAGAAGCCCAACGCCGTCGGTGCCCGCCCGGTCCGCAACGTCTACTGCCCGTCGCCGGTCTCTCCTTGGTACGACCTCGCCTACCGTCGCTGGGTTCGCCCGGACTGCGGCGAGCTGCGCTCCTCCGAGTGCTTCCGCTCCTATCGTATGGACGGCTCGCTCCGTGGCGCTAAGTCGGTCATCAAGTCGGTTTGCTACTCCCTCAGCCAGTCTCCTTGGCTGAACTGTACCGAGCCCGCAGTGGATACGCAGGGGGTGTGGAGCTTCGTGGCTTCGAACGATGAAGCCTACCACGAGGTTAAGGCCCGCCCGATGGGGGGTTGCTGTGTGCAGATCGAGGTATCGTCTCGTATTGGTGTCTGCGATAGCCGTAAGCACATCGCCACGCGGCTCTTCCCCTGGGAGTCTGTGATGGGGCATCTCATTCGTGCCAAGGCCGATGGCTACGCCCCCATCACTTATGCGAATGAGGTGGATGCTCTGCTCGCCCGAATCAAGGACACGTCCCGCAAGGTCCCGATTTTCCTCATCGGCAAGCCTCGCGACGACAAGTCTCACGCCGAGTTCTTCGCGAAGCGCCTGGTTCTGGGCTCGGGCGAGGTCTATGTGGTCACCCGGGAAGGCCGGGAGCGTCTGGCCGAGCGCGGGGTCGAGATGGGGGCCTCGATCGGGCTCATGTACGGGTGCGACCCCCTCAAGGAGCCGACCATGCTCTTCGCCACCCAGCCTCAGGACCAGGCCCACGAGATCATCGCTGAGCTCAACAAGGCCGACGACCTTAACCGCCGAGCCTGCGCCGCATCGGCCGCCCAATCCTGGGCGGCCTGAGGGGCGATTTAAAACTGGCCACGAAAGCCCAATGCCTTGCCACTTCCGGCTACACATCTAACAACAGAGACATGTCTTCCCTTAAGCTATGAAGGAAGAACTGCGCATCCACAAGTCTTCGGCGGCGATGAAACCTAGGCCGGAAGAAGCAGACGCATCCAGTAGACGTGAAGAGGCCAATAGGCCGATGGGCTGCGGTATGAAGCTGTTCCTCTTCTGGCTAGGGGCCTGCGGGCTGGTCTTGTTGGCGTCCTTGGTGGGGAATCTTCTAAAGCGCTTAACGATTATAATGAAGGACCCTAGTTCTAACGGACGAAGGGAAGTCCTTGGGCTCTACGGCCTTGTGGACACGATCGCCAGGTAGGTATGGTGTTTGTCCGGCCATTTGGCTCCGCCGCGGTTGACTCAGTGGTCGTGTCCATCCAGTTTAACCGTCTGGCCCCTCAAAAGGCCGTTCTCACACATACACATGGACAAACCAGCGCCTCGCGAAGAGGGCGGGTTATCGGAAGCAGCCTTCGAGCAATGGCTGGAAGCCCAGACACTGGGCCTCTGGTCAGAAAACGAAGGTTACGAAGATTCCCAGCCGTCTGAGGACTAAGGATACCGACTGATCTAAAGTTGTTCCAAAACGCACGAAGTGCGTGCTGATCATTAAAAAGAGGTCCGAAGCCGCTCACGCGGTCAGGCAAGCTTCTCCGGCCCGGGCACGTAGTGCTCGGGCCGGTTCTGTTTGGCAGGCTAACGGCTTGTGACAGCCCGCAGAGGGTCTATTTAAGTCTTATGGAACCCCTGCATTACGACGACCTGCCCAAGAACTCCGCCGAATGTTGGGAGCTGTTAGGTCCTGCGAATCATGTCGACGCCATCGCGGCGTTCATAGAACATGGAGCTGACAAAAGCGGCGACGATTTATCCAAGTTCAAGAAGACGCTGCTAAAGCTAACCGGCGCCTCGGAAATCGTCAGGCTCTTCGACGCTTGGCCTTCGGAACGAAAAATCTCCAAGACGCTTGAAAACATCGAGAGGGACAAAGTCGCGCAGTTCAAAGGGAACTTCGTCAGATACTGGCTTCTGATTCACAGGAGGCGGCAGATCTGTGCCGTTCTGGATGCCGCTGGAATCCCGAACGAAAACGGCTATATCCTCGAAGACTACAAGGTCACGACAGCCGAAATGTGGCTGAAGGGTTTCCCTGCACTATGGGAGCAGGAAGAACTCTTCGTACGACTATACCTCGGCTACGTCCTGATCGGAACACGCAGGGGCAAGGATGACGGTATATGGACGCCCTTGGCAGCGGCCCTTGGAAAGGGCAGCCCTAATCCTAACGCCCTGAGCAAGAGTCCGGCAGTGCCAGTTGAGGCCCCCGTGGTAAGCTCAGAGGTGGAAGTGGTGGAACAGGCCAAGCCAAAAAAGGCGGAAGACTCCGGCGAGTTTCTCTTATACGAGCAGGAAATCATCAAGGCGCTTGCCCGCGGTGCCATCTCCAGGACCGACTCATTGGACGCCGAAGACGCCATCGAGATGGCGCGTCAGGTGATTGATGACGCGCCCGGGCGGGCCCGCGTGTTCTTCCTGCTAGGGTTTGCCCAGGCTCTGCATAGGCGTAAGGCCGACTTGAGCGGAATAACCGGGATAAACCAGGACCGCAGCAGCTGGTTTTTCGCAGGTTATGTCCAAGGCTTGGCCCGGCAGACTGACTTAAAGGCGATTGCCGCCTTCATCAAGGAGTCGGCAGAGATGTTCAAGGCGTTCCTAGGTAATCCGCGACACCCTGCGTTCGCTCAGACCCATGGATTCATCTCGCAAGCCCTGGCCGACGGCGAGGAGGCGGGGCAATTCTGCGAGTTAGTATCCGCAGGCTCGAGTGTCTTCGACGATGTAGATAGGCTCAGCCTTTTGCTTCAAGGAAGCGCGATGGCACGAGAGCTCACCGGCCGGAGGAACTATGTGGAGGTACTTAAGCTATGTACCATGCTCGCTGATCCAGCGGAGAGGCTGGCTCGGAGCAAGCAACCCAGCTTCGCCAGGTTTGCGCTTAATGCCCTGAAGGGCCTCAAGCGAAGAGAGGCCATCGCCTTGCTTGGCAAAGGCGACCTTGAGGGTGCGCGTTCGGCGTTCGGGTTGCTCGCTGCGGAAGGAGACAGTCGCGAGAAAGTCGAAGCAAGAGCCTGGATCGCCATGGCCAACGCCGGGCTTACGGATTTCTTCTCGGTCTTCCCGTCCCAGACGCGAGAAATATTCCAGAGATCCGGGGAGCGTATGAAGGCGGTCCTCAAGGAGATCTCGGATCAGAGAATCGAGCCTTCGAAGCTGTCCCAGACAGTAAGCGCATGCGCGGGCATGGCCGAATACTATCTGAGGAACTATCCGGCAGCCCTGAGCCACTTCAGGAACGCAGCGGAGGCCATCATGCAGGAGGGCAGGCCTGCGACCAGCAGGGCTTATCTTTGGATCAGGTTCATGCGATCCGCTTCACAGCTCATGAGCATGGATTTCTCGTCACCGGAGGTCATCGTGGCCGACTTCGAGGCCGTGGCTGGCTCAAAAATAAAGCCGGCGAGCTGGTTCTATGCCGAGCTCGTCGAGCCGGCCGCATTGTTTACAGACAGTCGCCTTCTTCCCCTCGTGCTAGAAGCCATTCCGGATGAAGACAGGGAAAAGCATTTCTTGGCCTATCAAAACGCCGACCTCTTGTCGAAAGACGCCCAGAAGCGTGTCGCTTACGCGCAGTGGCTTCCAGGTTCGAAGCGCAAGAAAAAGGAGGTCTTCGACCAGCTTTGCCAGGTGGTGCGCTGGGACATCAAGGCAGGAAAGGTCGAGGCCGCCGAGATAGCGATAGACGGCCTCGAGCAGTTGGCCGAAGAGTCAGACGAGTTCGCCGCGGGGCTGCTAAACTTGGTGTCGGAGCAAGGTGTCGTACCGGATATCATGGAAGAGGCCACCCAGCTGGAACTCCGTATCCGGCTGCTTTTGCGCCTTAAGCGGGATGCCGATGCCGTCCAGTTGATGCTGGAGCGGTTCCGCAAGGCGGCGACATCAAGCAACGCCTGGCACAGGGAGCAGTCGCTGGAGCTTCTAGCCGAACTCAAGGCCACCGAGGCCGACCTGTCTCAGGTAAGCGTGATAGCTGCCAAGCTGGCCGCCGAGTTTGATTCGAACAACACCGGTAACGACATCATTGCCACGGCCGGGAAGGTCCGAGTCATCTACGTGGGCGGAAACGAGATCCAGCAGCGTTACGAAAAGGATATCGTTGCGGAGCTGGCCGCCGAGCACCCGAACCTCTCGGTCGATTTCGAGTATCCTGGCTGGTCAAGCAATTGGGCTTCGGTCGCCGATGGCATCAAGTCACGCCTCGGAGATTACGACGGACTCGTTCTCAGCTATTTCGTACGGACGATCTTCGGCCGAACGGTGCGGAAGATGTGCACCGACTCTTGCCCCTGGTGGGCCGCTCCCGGCCACGGCAAGGCCAGCATCAAGCGAGGCATCCTGGCTGCGGCGAGGCACGCCGCAACGAGGCGACCGAAGGCCAAGGCTTAGGCCAGGGGGGCCGAACATGGGGTCAGGCCGTTACTCGAACTAGGCTGATACTAAATACGAAGGTTCACGGTGCTTTTGGTATCAGGAAACTTTGGTAACGGCCTGACCCCATCATGTCTCGGGCGCTTGCTGCCATTCCCGGATCTCCCCGTATCAACTTGCCCGCATGCCAGCTTGCCCCCTCGAAGGCTCCGCCTTCGCGCCCACCTAGGCTTAAAATCCCAGGCCTAAGCATAATGGGGTCAGACCCCATTAATAGGGTCAGACCCCATTATGTGTCCATCGCCGCCGCGTTCACTTCCCGGCCGTCTTCGTCGCTAGCTCTTTCTGTAATTCCTTCGAGCGCTTCTGCCCGGCGGCGATCTGGGCTGCGGACATATTCTTTTCAAGAACGGCTACGTTCCTGCGGGCGGCTTCGTCCGTTGTGCTGACAAGGTACCAACAAGCATAGGCTTCGATTTCATCTTTCGCCACTCCAAGTCCTCTAGCGTAGCAAGCCCCCACATTAAATTGTGCGATGGCATCCCCGTGGACGGCGGCTTTGCGATACCACTTGAAGGCTTCGACATCGTCCTTCGCGACGCCCCGGCCATTAGAGTAGCATGCCGCGATATTTGCCTCAGCGAAGGCATCCCCTTGCCTAGCGGCCTTAAGAAACCATTCAGCTGACTCGATTTCATCCTTCGGGACGCCTCGGCCAAACTTGTAGCGATCTCCAAGATTAGATTGTGCGAAGGCATCCCCTTGCTTAGCGGCTTCACGAAACCACTTTATGGATTCGATATCGTCCTTGGGCGCGCCCGCTCCCTTCTCAAGACAACGGCCTAGATGCGATTGAGCGATTGCATTTCCTTGGGCGGCGGCCTTGCGCCACCATTTGACTGCCTCAATGGGGTCTGCCGTCACGCCTTGGCCTTTTGCGTACGCTACCCCTAGATTAGATTGCGCCGTGGCGTCACCCTGGGAAGCTGCCTTCTGTAGCCACTTCACTGCTACTGCCAAGTCCTTGGCCAAGCCTTGTCCGCTGGCGTAGCAAAGTCCGAGCATGCATTGGGCCTGAGTGTGGCCCTGGTCGGCGGCTTTACGATACCACGTCACCGCCTCGACCTGATCCCTCGCCAGCCCCCCCGAGCCGTTGGCGTAGTAAATCCCCAGGGTGAATTGGGCCATACGATCGCCTTTCACCGCCTTGGCCTTAAGGTCCTGGATCGCCTTTACTTCTGCCAGAGGAGCCTTGACCTCGCTAGCAGGTGCGGCTGAGTTTGCGGTGACGACAGGCGCGGTCTGCAGAACCTTTGATCGCGCCACACCGGCCCGTAGCGATTCCGGCGACAAACTGGCCTCTAGTTTCCCCCGCCAAGCCATGGCGGACGCATTACTGCGACTTGCCAGAATCTGATAGGCATAAGCTTCGATCTCATTCATAACCAAACCGCCAAAGCCTTGGGCGTAACAAAAGCCTAAGGCCTCCTGGGCGTCGGCATCACCCTGCGCCGCCGCTTTCCCCCACCAACTGACCGCGTTGCGGGTGTCTTTCGCTACCCCGCTGGTGTTGCCGTCAAAATCAAAGTAGGTTCGGCCGAGGTAATACTGCGCTTTTGAATGACCTTGCTCGGCTGATTTGGTCAACCAAGTGACGGAGACTGGCACATCCTTGGCCACCCCATGACTACCCGTTCGATAAATCATGCCTAGGTAGTATTGGGCCTCAGCCTTGCCGGATAGAGCAGAGTCCTGTAGAAATTTTAAATAAGTCCCCTTAGTTTGGAGCTTGGTCTTGTTGGGGTTCTCAGTGACTCGCGGCGTAGAGCCCAAAGCCTCCGTTTGAGGTGCATTAGAATCAGTTTTCTTCGCCGCGATTTTGTCGTCGATCTCTTTCTGTAATTCCTTGGTCCTTTGCTCCACTCGTAATTTCGATTCCAAGGTCATGCTCTTTTCGATTGAAGCATATTTAGTGCGGTAGGCCTCATCTTTTGTTCCCGCAAGATAGAGGTAAGCGTACGCTTCGTTCAGATCTTTCGTCACGCCTAGCCCGGAATAATAAAGACCTCCAAGCCAGAATTGGGCAGTGGCATCCCCCTGGACGGCGGCTTTGCGAAACCATTTCACTGCTTCGAGGTTATCCTTCGGCACGCCGCGTCCGAGCGCGTAAGTAAGACCAAGGTTGGTTTGGGCACTAGCATTCCCCTGGTCAGCGGCCTTGCGAAACCACTTCACCGCCTCAGCGTCATCTCTCTCCACGCCTTCGCCGGTTAGGTAGCAGTACCCCAGTAGTTTTTGGGCTATGGCATACCCTTGGTCAGCAGCCTTGCGATACCATTTCACCGCCTCGACCATATTCTTCGCCACGCCTTCGCCGTTATCGTAGCGAGCCCCCAGTCTGGACTGAGCTACTGGGTCGCCTTTATCCGCGCGCACCTTGGTTGCCTCAAACGCCTTCACTTCCTCCGGGGTCATCCCGGCCACTGCCTGCATCGGCAGCAACGCCAGCAGGCCGACGGTTGCAACGATCAACCAAAAGCCCGGGGTACGTGGTTTCATAAGAGACTACTATAACACGGTTCC
>Ga0194048_10000944_pt1 | contig 14375 bp, 15 predicted proteins | sample JunL225m_MetaG_FD_161685 | JGI IMG/M metagenome (GOLD analysis project Ga0194048, IMG submission 161685) | Anoxic zone freshwater microbial communities from boreal shield lake in IISD Experimental Lakes Area, Ontario, Canada - Jun2016-L222-5m | ecosystem: Environmental > Aquatic > Freshwater >...
TGGGTGAATATCGATGTTAAATCTTCAATTTGCCGGTCGTCTTCTGGTGTTCCGGTGGAAAAATAGCCAATTTCTGGCGTAGGAAATTTATGAACTTGGATGGTATCCGTCATAGACAACTCCCCGAAGTTAAGGTTTGGCCAAGAATGATTGGTTGGCCACTCTTAATCTACGCCATAATTATACTACATTTAGTGTTTACGCAATAGAACATAACACCATATACATGCTCAGAACAAAGCTGTCGTGTAGTCAAAAAAGTAATTTGATTAGCTTCTACGACACGAAAACCAATTATTGCGATATAATTGAGTAATGAAGATATCTAAAAAAGTTGTAGTGGCGGGGTTGGTCGGATTAATTATTGGTGCTTTAGTCACGACGGCGATACGGTTCGCTCTTTATAAACCTGACTCTGTGCATTATCACGCTAACTTCTCTTTATATGTAAATGGAGTCCTGGATAAGTTTGACGGTCCTGGGTATTATGAGGAAGAAACGGCTTGTACGTCATCTAATTCGGATAATCCGCGTACTAGAATTCACTTGCACGACCAGAATCCTGGGCTTGTTCATGTTCACTCTCACGCTGTTATGTGGGCAGATTTGTTTGCAAACATAGGGTATGGGTTGAGCGATCAAGCCATCACGACAACTAGCAATGTCTATGTTAATGGCCAAGACGGCAATAAGTTAAGCTTCGTACTAAACGGCAAAACTGTTAGCAATGTTAGCGGCAGAATGGTCAACAGTGAGGATGTGTTATTGATAAATTACGGCAAAGACGACCAGTCGATCATCGACAAAAGATATTCTGCAGTTCCGCGAGACGCTCACAAGTCAAATACAGAGGATGATCCGGCTACATGTAGTGGCAGTCGTCCGATAACTTTTAAGGAAAAACTCAAAAAAGCTGTAGGTTTGTAGGTCTACGACCACCCCGTTATTTTTAGCGTTGCATAAGTCGGTTACATCTGTTACAATGACCGCAAGATGAGAAAAGCCGCCACCAAGAAGAGTGTGACGACAACTGAGGATGTTGTTCAACAGCGACTTTCCGCTCTTGAACCTAAACAACAATTTCTTAGCGCAGCAATGAACATGGGTTGGCAGCTTGGAGGAGCAGTATTGTTGCCGATATTTATCGGTATTAAACTCGACGATAAGTTCAAAACCTCCCCCTCATTAACTCTTGCAGCATTCGTGATTGCCTGCATTGGTGCAGCATCAGTAGTTAGTAAAACAGTTAAACAAGTTAATCAAGATCAAGCCGAAGACGAATTAACAAGAAATTCAAAGAAGGAGAAAAACAAGTAATGCTAAATAGTTTAATCAATATCTTTAGCGCCAGTGAGGCTGGTCCTACCGTCCATATCGCGCCAGGCGAATTGTTTGAAATTCATGGATATGCAATTACCAACTCGATAGTTTTCTCTTGGGTTTGTGGATTAGTAATAATTGCCATTTTAGCTGGCGTTGCTAGACGAATGACTATCCGACCTAAAGGTGGCATTACACAAGTAGTCGAAATCGGCAGTGACTTTATTACAGGGCTTCTAGAAAACAGCCTGGGCGATCGTGATAAAGCCCTTAAGTATTCGCCTTACTTTGTATCGATTTTCTTCTTCATAGCGATAACCAACATAATGGGTCTATTGCCTGGAGTTGGTGAGGCTTTCACATTAAACGAAACACCAGTGTTCCGTGCTTTTACTGCCGACCTAAATGGAACTTTGGCTGCAGCAGTAATTTCAATGATTATGATTCAATCCTTCGCTATTAGAGAGTCTGGCTTCATAAAACATCTTAGGCATTATTTTGCTGGTAAACTCTGGAATCCGTTAACTTATCTTATAGGTTTTTATGAACTTTTTGGTGAATTAATTAGAGTCGGAAGTCTTGCGCTTCGTCTGTTTCTAAACGTAGCTATTGGTGAAGTTATTATTTCTGTATTTAGCTACTTGGGTAAATTCTTTGCCCCGCTAACCGCTTTCCCTTTTGTTTTTCTTGAAATTGGCGTGGCGCTTTTGCAGGCCTACATATTCGTGATGCTTTCGGTGACCTATCTTTCATTGGCAATTAAGCATGGACATGATGATGATCATGAACTTGAAAAAACTGCCGAAATAATGAAGATTTAGGCTAAGATTGTAAATAATATAATTAATTTAGTAAATAAAATAAGGAGCAATAAATGTTAAATCACTTCGCAGAAATGACCGGTAGCGTAGAAGTACTAGGTAAAGGTTTGATGCTAGGTCTAGGAATGATCGGGCCAGGACTAGGTGTTGGTCTTATTGGTAGTTCGTTCATGAACGCTGTTGGACGCAATCCAGAATCATCAAAATTCTTGGGTCAAATTCTTGTGTTCGTAGCTATCGTTGAGTTGATGGCGTTACTAGTATTCGCATCATTATTCATCATTAAGTAACCGTTCAAGGATTCACACATGATATATACATTATTTGCAGTAGCCGAAGCCCAGACGACTGGTATTGGAGCATTAGGCATAAGTGCTAGCGCATTTATTATCCAGTTCATATCGTTTTCGATTGTCTTTATTTTACTTAGGTGGTTGGCATTTAAGCCTATTGGCAAGCTATTAGAAGAGCGTCGCAAAACTATTGACGGCGGTGTCAAAATGGGTCTAGAAATGGAAAAAGAAAAAGCTAAACTTGACACTGAAGTTGCCAAGAAGATGCGTGAAGCTCGCTTAGAAGCTGACAAAATTATTGCTAACGCACACAAAGATGCACGCGATGTTGTCCGTGAAGCTGAGAAATCAGCTAGTCGTAAGACAGAGGCTATGTTGTCTGACGCTGAAGTAAGAATCGAAGCAGAAACCGAGCGAGCAAAGATGGCTCTAGAAAAAGATATCATTGGATTGATTTCTGAAGCTACAGAAGCTATTGTTGGCGAAAAAGTCGACATGGCTAAAGACGGTGAAATTATCGACAAGATTCTAAAAAGACGAGCTAAATAATGAAACGTCCACGACATTTGTTGGTTCAGGCAATTGGCGCTAAGACGCTAGGTGTTCAAGACTCTCAGAAGTTAGCCGTAGAAATTGCGGCCTACTTGTTAAGTGAGAATCGAGTGAATGAACTTGATTCTATACTACGAGATGTTATTGAATACCGTGCCGAACACGGTGTCGTGGAGGTGCAGGCAGTCAGCGCTCACGAACTTAGTAATAAAGTAAAAGACGACATTAAAGTACTCATGAAACAGAATTACCCGAACGCGAAATCTATAACCGTTAGCCAGCGTATCGACCCTGATGTGGTTGGTGGCATTCGTGTAGTTTTGCCTCATGAGCAGCTAGATTTGACCGTACAATCAAAACTTTCAAACTTTAAGCGTCTAACAATGGCTGGAAAGGAATAATTATGAGTTCAGCAAGTGATGTATCTATCAAGGAGATAGCCGGCGATATTCGTGCGGCGATTGCAGACCTCCAAAATCGACCAGAAATTGAGAACACTGGCATTGTCACTCGTATTGGTGACGGTGTGGCTTGGATTTATGGCCTAACTCAATGTGGATATAATGAAATGATTTCTGTAACAAGTGTAAATGGCGAAGATATCACAGCTTTTGCCTTTAATCTTGGAAACGACGAAATCGGTGCTGTTATTTTGGGTGACGATACAGCTATTAAGGCTGGTGCCACTGCTAAATTAACAGGTAAAGTTCTTGAGGTACCTGTTGGTCCAGAGTTGGTCGGACGAGTTGTAAGCCCTCTTGGCTTGCCTCTTGACGGCAAAGGTCCTATCAAGACTAAGCTTACTGGTAGAGTTGAACAGATTGCTCCAGGCGTTCTAGCTCGTAAGAGCGTGCACGAACCAATGATGACTGGTATTACAGCGATTGACGCGATGGTTCCTATTGGTCGTGGTCAGCGTGAGCTAATTATTGGTGACCGCCAAACCGGTAAGACTGCAATTGCTGTCGATACTATGATTAACCAGCACCGTCAAAATACGGGTGTTATCAATATCTATGTCGCTATTGGTCAGAAGCTAAGCAAGGTTGCACGTTTGATCGAGCGACTAAAGCGTGAAGGCGTTATGGACCAGTCGATTATTGTTGCTACTAGTGCCGCTGATCCAGCAAGCTTACAGTACTTGGCTCCTTATGCAGGTGCGACTATGGGTGAATACTTCCGCGACAACAAGCAGCACGCCTTGATCATCTATGATGATTTGACTAAGCATGCAGCGGCCTACCGACAGATGTCACTTCTACTAAGGCGCCCACCGGGCCGCGAAGCTTACCCTGGTGACGTTTTCTATTTGCACTCACGTTTACTAGAGCGTGCCGCCAAAATGAGCGACGAATTGGGTGCTGGTAGTCTTACTGCCTTGCCTATTATTGAAACTCAGGCTGGTGACATTAGCGCCTACATCCCTACCAACGTTATTTCTATTACTGATGGTCAGATTTTCATGGAAACTAACTTGTTTTATCAGGGTATTCGCCCAGCTATTTCAGTCGGTCTTTCTGTCTCACGCGTGGGTGGAAATGCCCAAACTAAGGCAGTAAAGAGTGTCGCAAAATCATTGCGTATCGAATTAGCTCAGTTCCGTGAACTTGCCGCTTTTTCACAGTTCTCTACCGATCTAGACGCCGAAACTCGACATCGTATCGAGCGTGGCCAGAGATTAACAGAATTACTCAAACAGCCTCAGTTTAGCCCTTATGGAATCTGGCAGATGTACTCTACCCTATTAGCTGCAAGTGAAGGTTGCTTTGACGCTATCCCTCTCGATAAAGTTAAGTTGGCAGAAGCTAACTTACTTCGGGATATTAAGCACGAACTAGCTAAAGAGATTGAAGTCATCAACACTGGCGCCGAACCAGACGCTAAAGTTAAAGAAAAAATCATCAAGCTTGCACTTAAGATTGCTAGCAGCTACAAAGTTGAAGAAAAGAAATAAACGGGAGCAATTAAGTGGCTAATACTATTGTACTAAAGCGCAGAATCGGCAGTGTTAAGAACACTAAGCAGATTACTAAGGCTATGGAATTAGTAGCCGCTAGTAAAATGCGCCGCGCACAAGAGTTCGCTCAACATGGACGAGCCTATCGTGAGGCCGCTTATTCTCTATTAACTCGTTTAAGTGCGATTACTGAAGTTAACGATCATCCGTTATTTGTAAAACGCGATATCAAAACAAGACTATATGTCGTCATTACGAGTAACAGAGGTCTAGCCGGATCATACAACTCTAATGTTATTCGATTACTTGCAAAGGCCATTGTGGAAGATAGCAAGACCGGTGTTAAGTCGCAAGTAGTTGCTATCGGTAAACAGGCCGCTCAATTTGCTAGACGTTTAGAGGGTGTTGATTTGGTTGCAGCCTATGATGGTTTCGGCGACCAGCCTACCTCAAACGATGTTCGACCGTTACTTAGCTCGTTGTCGGGAATGTATGCCGATAAAAAAGTTGACGATGTGCAGCTTATTTATACTGAATTCAAGACTAACATTGTTCAGATAGCAAAAAGTTTATCTTTGTTGCCTGCAAGATTTGAGGCTATAGAAAACGTTGACTCATTAGCCCAGGTTACATTCGAGCCGTCTGTTGCAGAAGTATTAGATAGCGTCACAGAAAGACTATTAGAAGTTCAATTGTGGCAGGCCTTGCTTGAAAGTTTGGCTTCTGAGCATTCTATGAGAATGATGGCAATGAAAAGTGCTACAGACAACGCTTCTGATTTGATAGATGACCTAACGTTGGCCTTTAACACTGCTCGTCAATCTGCCATTACCCAGGAATTAGCCGAAATTACCGGTGGAGCGGAGGCTATGAAATAACATGGTAAATTATCAGATTATTGAGGTGCAAGATTCCAAGCACCAAAACAAGATTCCAAACGAGAAATTATATCAATCAACCGAACTAAACAAGCAAGCACTAAGACAAGAACAAGGAGAACAACTATGACAGACAAAACAGCAGCCAAAACTCAAACCGGTAAAATTAGTCAAATCGTTGGCGTGGTTATTGACGTTGAATTTGAAGGCGGACATTTACCAGCTATTTATAACGCATTAGAAGTTATGGTTGGCGACACTAAGGTTGTTATGGAAGTTGCTCAACATCTTAGTGAATCAAGCATTCGTGCGGTATCGCTTGGCTCAACAGACGGTCTAGCTCGTGGATCAATCGTAACTGATACTGGTACTGCCATTAGCGTGCCAATCGGTGAAGATACATTAGGACGAATGTTTAACGTTATTGGTGAGCCGATTGACGGCAAGCCAGGCACATTCAAAGAACGCGCAACTATTCACCGCGCTCCTCCAGCTTTGATTGACCAGTCTGGTAGTGTTGAAATTCTAGAAACAGGTATCAAGGTTATCGACCTTATTTGTCCAATTACTCGTGGTGGTAAAGTAGGGCTATTTGGTGGTGCTGGTGTTGGCAAGACAGTTCTTATCACAGAACTTATTAATAACATCGCAAAGTTCCACAGTGGATTCTCAGTATTTGCTGGTGTTGGCGAACGAACACGCGAAGGTAATGACTTGTATCATGAAATGGCCGAATCTGGCGTTCTGGACAAGACTTCATTAGTATTCGGTCAAATGAATGAGCCTCCTGGCGCACGTCTACGTGTAGCACTTAGTGGTCTAACTATTGCCGAAGGATTCCGCGACAAAGGTAGCGATGTTTTGTTATTCGTCGACAACATCTTCCGCTTCACTCAAGCCGGTGCCGAAGTATCAGCTCTACTTGGCCGCTTGCCATCAGCTGTAGGTTACCAACCAAACTTGGCTCAAGAAATGGGCCAGCTACAGGAACGTATTACTAGTACTCGTAAGGGTTCTATTACATCAGTCCAAGCTGTGTACGTACCAGCCGACGACTTAACTGACCCAGCTCCAGCTACAACATTCGCTCACCTTGACTCAACTATCGTATTGAACCGTGCTTTAACTGAGCTCGGTCTATACCCTGCTGTTGATCCATTAGACTCAAGCTCAACTATTCTTGATCCAGAAATTGTCGGTGACGAACACTATACAGTTGCCCGTGAAGTACAACGAGTGCTACAACGCTACAAAGATTTGCAGGATATTATTGCGATTTTGGGTATGGAAGAATTGTCTGACGAAGATAAGCAGACAGTTGCACGTGCTCGCCGTATCCAGAGATTCTTGACCCAGCCTTTCCACGTTGCTGAACCATTTATCGGAATGCCTGGTAAGTATGTTTCATTAGCCGATACGATTGCAGGATTCCAAGAAATTCTAGCTGGTAAACACGACGACAAACCTGAGTCTGCATTCTATATGAAGGGTGATATTTCTGAAGTAGTAGAAAGTAAGAAATAATGTCTGAACAAATTCCATATTTCTCAACAGAACCAAACCTCAACGACGCTCTTACTGCCCAGCAGCATGAATCATTCAAGGCATATATTCGCGGTGAAGATATCGAAGTTGTTGAATCAGCTAGTGTAGAATTCGTAGTTGGCGATGTGCTCGGCTCTTACCTATCTATTAAAGAAGCAATTGAAGACAGATTGCATAGAGAAAGAAATCTAGGAAGATGATCAGATTTGAGTTAGTTACACTCGGTGGAGTAAAATTCGGCGAAGAAGTCTATGAAGTTCTGCTTCCTACTTTGGAAGGTCAGATTGGTGTTATGCCAGGTCACATGCCGCTTATTAGTGTCGCAACTCATGGCGTAATTGGTGTTCGCAGAAAAGCAACCGACAAAGATGACATGATTGAATACTATGCTACAAATGGCGGTGTAATTGAAGTTGCAGATAATGTGTTAAGAGTATTAGTTGACGAGGCCGATAACGCAGATGAAATTAACGAACAAGAAGCTCAAAAAGCATTTGATTACGCACACAAACTTAAGTTAGAAGCAAAAGATCAAGTATCATTAGAACACGCGCAAGGTATGATAGATCGTCAGTCAGTAAGACTACAAGTTGCAGGTCTCAAGCGTCGTCATTTACGCCGTTAATTTATAGAATTTGTTTACGAAATTTTTTGATAAATTGTTAACAGAAAAAAATAGATTGTTGTTGTGTTTATTGACTGATATTTGCATATAACACAAAAAGCATTTATGATTAATTCCATAGGATTAATTAACGGAGGGTCAATCATGTTTGGAAGAAAACAACTCGCTATGTTGTTAGCAGAATTCATCGGAACAGCGACACTAGCATTAGTCGTTTATACAATCGTAGGTCGAACATCATTTCCATTATTCGCAGCACTAGCAGCGGGTGGAACAGTAGCATTATTTACAGTAACAGTTGGCGCGTTTTCAGGCGCGCACCTAAACCCTGCAATCACATTCGGATTGTGGTCAGTAAGAAAAATTTCTACATTCAAAGCTGTAGCAAACATTATGTTTCAATTCCTAGGCGGTCTTGCTGCCTACGCGTTGATTAAGTATTTCTTGGGCCACAGCCTAGAAAGCGTCGCCGGAACTGAATTTTCACGAAAAGTATTTGCAGCAGAAGCAATTGGTACAATGATCTTTGCATTCGGTTTTGCATCTGCGATCTTCCAAAAACATGAAGTAAGCAAGAACGCGGCAATTATTGGTGGTTCATTGTTCGTCGGTATTCTAGTTGCATCACTTGCATCAAACGCAGTCTTAAACCCAGCAGTAGCTGCAGGTATTTATTCATGGAGCTGGGCTTACGCATCAGCACCATTCTTGGGCGCTCTTGTAGGTATTAACCTTTACGGTATGGTATTTGCAGATGAGTCTACATTCCCTACACGTTTAGTAAAAGCCAAGTCTTCAAGTTCGCGCGCTAAGTCAACTTCAGCACGAGCTAAGTCGACATCTGCACGAGCTAAGACAACAACAAAAAGTACAGCCAAAAAAGCACCGGCTCGCAAGAAGCCAGCTTCTCGTAAAAAATAATAGCTACTTGCTATTAGCACTAAGCACCCTGATGAAAGTCAGGGTGTTTTATTAACTAAATGATTCCGTCTATCAAATCAGTTTCTAGCTGTATCATTCCCTTATAGCTATCGTCGTAATTTGTTGTAGCAGGAAAATCTAGATCCATTATATGTTGCCATACTTTACTGATTAGTTTTCTGGTCTGAGCTAGCTCTGCTTCATTAAAGTTTAGATGCAAGTCTATAATTTCATTGTCGTCATTTGGCTCGACAAACTGTAGATAGGCATCGACTACTTTATATCCTGCATAAGTATGTGAGTTCTCTACAAGTAGCTTATAGAAATATAGTTGCTGTTTGTACTTGTGCAATTTTGTCTCGTTTGTCCATCTGCTGTAACTTGAGCCAGTCTTAAAATCAACCACGACAATTGTCTTGTCTATTTTGTTTATAATAAGTTGGTCAATCTTGCCAGACAAATGCGCATCATCTATAAATACACCCTCTTGTTTGAAGTTAAACTCATGTTCATTTCCAGCATTAAACTGTGATGATTTTTGTTTGTAATATACAGCAAGTGACTGCTGACCCTTTTCTATTAAAAGTTTCGTATCTTGTTCTGACATCTTTTTAGATTTTATTCTAATTTCAAACTGCTCTTGAAGCTGTTTGATTGTTGGTAGCGAACTATTCTTCCGATTATAGTTATGAACCCATTCTAGCGTCTCGTGGAAGGCGTTACCGTACTGTCCGGATATGGTTGGGGCTTTAGGAAACCTTAGTATTGTATTTACAAAGAAATTTTTTGGCCCGCCGTAAGTCGTATCGATAAAACTATTTACATGCGTAGGGCTAAGTAGGAATTTTTCTAATCTAGGAACTAGAAGTTTTTTAAGATCTGTATTTTTGATATCCTGCGTGTGTCTGTTTTCCCAGTAGCTCATTAGGTGTTCTATTTCTGGAGATTCACTATCGTCAATAATTATTTCTTGCATATTTTCTGGTAGTAACAAGCTGATAGTCTTGCCGTTTTCGTCTTCATTTTCTTCAAGATATCGTAGTCTAGTCATTTGTTTGCCTGCGTAACTAGCCTGGAAGTTTGATATGTATAACTTTGACTTAGCACGCGTTACTGCTACAAAGAAAAGTCTGAGCCGTTCGTCATCGTTGCTGCCGCCATATGTTATGAAGTTTAGATTTGCTGGGACAGAAAGTGCAGATGATTTTGTTCGTGTTTTGCTGCCCCAAACTTCATCGTTCGCTGCAATCACAAATACCGCTTCAAACTCCTGTCCTTTAGCCTTAAATGTCGTCATTAGTTGTATGGCATTATCTGATTGGTTGTATGGGCTAGTGTTTAGGATTTTAATATTTGCTAATCGATGCGCCACTATGAATTCTATAAAATCATGCAAATTAAGTGGACTTGTATCTTGCTGTTTGTATTCTCGTAAATGTTGCCTAAGTACGGTCAAGTTGTTTAGTAAGTCCCAGAACTTTGTAGGTTCATCGACTAACATTTTGTCGTTAAAATAGTATTGGTAAAATGGAGAACTAAAAGCTTCAACTTCATCCTCTTTAAGGTCGAGTTCTTTTACGCCAATTATATAATCTAGCATAGTTTCTAGTGTTTCTGATTTAATGATAAATCCTAGTCTAATAAAGAATAGTGCAATCATTTTTGTTGATGGATTAGCCAGTAATATATTAGTCCAATCCTTCTTCTCGTCATTGGCCTGCCAAGACAATTCCCAGATCGTGCTAGTTGGAAGATTCCAGTATTCGTAACTTAAAACTTCCGCCCACAAACTACCTGCCGTTTCGTCGTCGCCGCGGTTGATTGCCGTAATTAAGTGGCACATCTGTGTTAGTTCTAGGACTATTGGATTGTCTAAAACATTTTCTTGTTTGTCGTAACGTATAGCTATGCCTGCTTTAGCAAAAAACGACACTAAAGGTTCAAGATAACGATGTTGTGGCGCCAGTATTGCTATCTCATTGGGGTCTACTCCGCCGCTTATCAAGTCACCAACTTGTCTGGTGATCCATCCGTATTCCGCTAGGTCTGTCTTGAATTCACGCCTTTCAATCTCAGCCTTGTTTGGCAGGCTGGTGTTGCTTGCAGTTAGTGTTTTGCTGATTTCTGTAAAGTTATGATGAAGTCTAGATTCGATTTGTTCTGCAACCCCATGAGCTACGAACAATATATCCTTATGTGAGCGATAATTTTCTACAAGAGTAACTACCTTTACTTCCCTGTAGGTATTATAAAATGCAAGCATATGAGAATATTTTGCACCCTGAAAAGCGTATATGGCCTGATCGTCGTCTCCTACCGCCATGATGTTTGGGCGGCCTTCATTGACTGGATTATCGGCTAGTAGATTAATCAAATCCATTTGCGCGATATTTGTATCTTGAAACTCATCCAACATAATATACTGATATTGCTCTTGTATTGTGTAGCGCAAATCGTCGTTCGTTTGCAGCCCTTTAATAACTTTCATGATCATGTCGTCGTAATCAAATAGTTGCTGATTTTCTAATGACTTTAAATAGTCCTGATATACGTCTGCCATCGCCAACAATTTTTTTGACGTCATCTCATTTTTGACAATAAATTCAGCATTACTATTCTTGGCCAGCCAGTTATTCTTCCAGCCAGTTATCTCGTTTGTTTTACCTGTTTCGTCAAAGAATTCTAGTGCAAGTTCAAGCTCTTCTTGCCACTGTTCGTGCATTGGTCTAGTGTTTCGCGGTAATTCAGTGCCACTAGTATATTTGTCTGTAGTTTCTTCGGCTAGTTCTGCGAATTTGGGTATAGCGGATTTGTCCATTCGTTTTATTGTGCCCAAAATACGCACAGTCGTTTCGCTCATTGAACTAATAAATTTTAGGTTAGCTTCTGCAATAGCTCGAACGTCGTCTGGAGACATCAATGCTCGTTTAAAGTCACTAATCATGGAGCGTATATTACTTATGTTTCTTGTAGAAAATTTTAATGGATTGGAATAAGATAGTTTCCCCAGTATATCTCTATAAGTTTGGTCTATGCTCAAATCGTCGGCTGGTCGCATATCTGAATCATCAACAAAATATTCCGGCATTCGTCTAATTAAGTCACTACCAAAAGAGTGATAAGTATTTATGCTGACATCGTAGGCTGTCTGGCCTATTAGATTGGTCAATCTTTTGCGTAGCGTAGCCGTAGCTGAATCGGTAAAAGTTAAACAAAGAATATTCTGAGGTAAAGTGTCGGTCTTCTGTAGAATATTGGCTACCCGCATGCTTAGCAACTGAGTTTTGCCCGTACCTGGACCTGCTATAACCAGCAAGGGACCTTCAATTTGGTCGACTGCTAGTTTTTGGGCTTCGTTTAGCTTGCTGTATTCTTTTGCGAATCTGCTCATTACTATATTGTAGACTAGTTGGAGGTATAGTCACATACATTACAGAGCTGGTCTTGTGGCATTATTTATTATTTGCTGCGTTGCAAACAGAACAAGTTTCTTCGTAATGATCGCTGTTCGTCCAAAGACTAAAAGCCTTCCTGTACCCCATGATATCTGCATAGCCAATTAGATCGGCGACAGAACGTAACATTCCACCGATAAATCCACCAAAAGATAGATTTTTCCATGTGATGATTGCCTGCTTTGGACTTATCGGTATTGCATAAACTGGACTTGCCTGTTTAAAGGGTTTAAACTCCTTGCCCGCTAGTAGTCTTTTGATGCCGTGACTTACATATTTGGCTTGCACTATGGCTGTCTGGGCCATACCGCTGAATTTCGTTGCTGCATTATCACCAACTACAAATACAAATTTATCTACGCACATATAATCATCTACAATGACTTTGTTTTTCTTGTCTAGCATGAATTGGTCGGCATTGTTCTGGAAAAAAGGATTATTTGATATGCCCGCTGTCCAGACTACAGTTTGAGTCTCTATGGTGCGGTCTTCTAGTATTAGGCCTTCTTGAGTTTCTGACTTAACTCGACTTTTCACAGAGATCTTAACACCAATTTGTTTAAGTCTTTTCAAGGCAATATTGGCTGCATTTTCTGACAATGATGGCAAAATTCTGTCTGCTGCCTCAACGATTTCGATCGTCACCTTATTTTTTTTGACCTTATGGAGTCGAGCGATCTTCTTGATATATGCACCTAGAGCAGACCCTAGTTCAACTCCTGTTGGGCCCGCACCTACGATTACATAATTGTCATCAGTGCGTTTATCGTCTATAAGTTGCTCGTGCAAATGTTGTTTGAGCTTCTCTACTTCTTTGGCTGATTTTATACTGTAACTGTATCTGTCCAATCCTTCTGCTCCAAAATAATTGGTAACTACTCCAAGCGCAAGAACGCAGTAGTCATAATGTATGGTATCGCCGTTATCTAATGTAATTGATTTTTTAGCACGATCAATTTTATCAGCTTTGGCTAAAATAAATTTGGTTCTAGGAGTTGTGCTTATTAGATCTTGAACAGGCATAGAAGATTCGCGCTTTAAGCCTCCAGTAGCTGTGTGATAAAGCGCTGGTGTGTAGCGGAATTCAGTATCGTTTGATATTAAGATAATCTCCGCGTCTTCAACGTCCCTAAGGTCGCGTATAACCGAAATACCAGCAAATCCCCCTCCAATAACGACAATTTTTTTCATAGTTAGTACTATTGTACATTATGTTTTGTGATTTTAGCTAACAACGGTTAAGCTTTATATATAATATAGATAAAAATAAATAGTATGGCCCAGGAGAAAGGTTATGAGCAATCAACAATCCAGCTTGAAAGACGATCTACATAAGATAATTAAAGGCGAAGTGGATGATACTCCTGAAGTTATCGAATTCTATAGTCACGACGCAAGTATGCTGGAAATGAAGCCAGAGTTAGTTGTATCTCCTATGGACAGTGACGATATAAAAAATCTTATAAAATATGTCACAACAAATAAAAAGTCTAACCCCAACCTGTCAATAACCGCTAGAAGCGGAGGCAGTTGTATGGTTGGTGGGCCAATCAATGATTCGATAATTGTTGATTTCACTAAGCATTTTAATAAAACTCACGAAGTAAGTAGCACTAGCGCTAGAGTTGATCCCGGAGTATATTATCGTGATTTTGAACCTGAAACTCTTAAGCATGGGGCTTTAATGCCTAGCTTCCCTGCCTCGCGTGAGCTATGCACTGTCGGTGGCATGGTTTGCAATAACGCTGGTGGCGAAATGTCACTGCGCTATGGTAAAACAATTAATTTTGTCGACGAACTTAAAGCAGTTATGGTAGATGGAAATGAGTATACATTTGGGCCGTTGAATAGGAAACAGCTGGACGATAAGCTTAAACTAAAAGGTTTTGAGGGTGAAATATACCGTAAGACATACGAACTCGTCAATAATCATTACGATGCAATCAAAGCAGCCAAGCCGCATGTCAGCAAAAATTCTATGGGTTATAATTTGTGGGATGTGTGGGAC
>Ga0194048_10000945_pt1 | contig 14362 bp, 11 predicted proteins | sample JunL225m_MetaG_FD_161685 | JGI IMG/M metagenome (GOLD analysis project Ga0194048, IMG submission 161685) | Anoxic zone freshwater microbial communities from boreal shield lake in IISD Experimental Lakes Area, Ontario, Canada - Jun2016-L222-5m | ecosystem: Environmental > Aquatic > Freshwater >...
GTCTCATGGGGGTGGGGACAGCCAAACCTTTTACCCCTGATTGGCAACCCCTTGAATGTGACAGCTGTCGTCGGCAGGCCTGATTTCGGGGCACAAAAAAGGGCCGACTTACATCGGCCCTTTCGTTTCGGTCGCCCGACCGCTTACTTGGTCGTGTACTCAGCCTGAGCGCCGCGGATATTGCGCTTCTGGACCCAAGGCATGAGGGCGCGGAGACGCTGGCCGGTCTTTTCGATCGGGTGGTTCTCGCCCTTCTTGAGCAGCTTATTGTAGTTCTTGAGGCCGCCCTTGTATTCCTTGACCCACTGGGCGGTGAACTTGCCGGATTGGATTTCCTTGAGGATTTCGCGCATCGCCTTGCGGGATGAGCTATTGATCACGCGCGGACCGCGGGTGATGTCGCCGTACTTGGCGGTCTCGGAGATCGAGAAGCGCATGCCGGAGATGCCGGACTCGACCATGAGATCGACGATGAGCTTCAGCTCGTGGAGGCACTCGAAGTAGGCCATCTCGGGCTGGTAGCCAGCTTCGACGAGGGTTTCGTAACCCACCTTAACGAGTTCGGAGGCACCGCCGCAAAGGACAGCCTGTTCGCCGAAGAGGTCGGTCTCGGCTTCTTCCTTGAAGGAGGTCTTGATGACGCCGGCGCGGGTGCCGCCGATACCCTTGGCCCAGGCGAGGGCGGTCTTGGTGGCCTTACCAGAGATATCTTGCTGGACGGCGATGAGGGCCGGGACGCCCTTACCTTCGACGTACTGCGCACGGACCACGTGGCCGGGTCCCTTGGGAGCGACCATGGCGATGTCGACGTTCTTGCCGGGCTTGATCAGCTTGTAGTGGATCGAGAGGCCGTGGATGAAGAGGACGGTCTTGCCACCCTTGCCGAGGTTAGGAGCGATATCCTTTTCCCAGACGGAAGCCTGCTTCATGTCGGGGATACCCACGAGCATGACGTCGGCGCGGCGAACGGCTTCGGCGGTCTCATAGACCTTGAAACCCTTTTTCTTCGCGGCGGCGGCGGACTTGGAACCCTTGTACAGGCCCACAATGACGTTCAATCCGCTGTCGCGGAGGTTCATCGCGTGGGAATGTCCCTGGGAACCGAAGCCGAGAACGGCGAGGGTCTTGTTCTTCAGGAAGCCGAGATCGGCGTCCTTATCGGTGTACACTTTGGCAGGCATTGGTGTTTGGTGGAAAAAGGGGGAGGGATTATTCGGCGGAGGCCTTCTTGCGGCCGCGCGTCAGGGCGACGGCGCCAGTGCGGGCGGTTTCAATGATACCGAAGTGCTCGATGAGATCGAGGAAGGCAGAGATCTTCGTCACGTTGCCCGTGAACTCGATGAGCAGGGAATCGTGCGAAACATCGACGACCTTGGCCCGGAAGAGGCCAGCAATCTCGAGGATCTCGGTGCGGGTCTTCTTGTCGGACTTCACCTTCACGAGGATGAGCTCGCGGGCGACGTGGTCGACTTCCTCACGGGAGAAGTCATTGACGGTGATGACGTTGATCAGTTTATCGAGGGCCTTGACGCAACGGTCGAGGGCGGCGTCATCGGCGACGACGGTCGCAGTGATCCGCGAATATGCCGGATCGTGGGTCGGCCCGACATTGAGGGTCTCAATGTTGAAGCCGCGCCCGGAGAGCATGCCGGCGACACGTGCCAGGACGCCGAATTTATTTTCGACGAGGGCGGAGAGCGTGTGCTTCTTCTTAGGGGGCGTCATGGCGACTTGAGAATTATTTGGAAGGGGTGGACGGAGAGGGACTCGAACCCACGACATTCTGCGTGTAAAGCAGACGCTCTAACCAACTGAGCTATCCATCCAGAGGAAGGGTTGGTATAGGGAAGCCCCCTGCCTTTTGTCCACTATGAAAACCACCCCGCAGGCTTGCCCCGGGCCTGTTTGACCCGCAATCTGCGGGCAAATGGACCCTGTCCGCGAACAACGTATCCTGGAGGCCCTCCAAAACTTGGCTCAGCCCGGCCTCAGCCAGCAGGGTCTTTTGGACTGCATCCGGTCGTTGGATGCGGAGGTGGCGACGGCCGACTCGGGTCTGCCCGGCGACCTCGATCACTATCTCCGCCGTCGCTCCTATGAAAAGGCGTTGGTCTTTCTCCAGGGCGGTAAACCAGGTGCGGGGACCTGCGGGCGCGGCGCATGAGCGGTAACCCTTTCGATAAGTTGGACGGCGGGGCCTTGCCTCCTGGCCCCCCGCCGAAGCCGTTGGTGCCTATTGCTAAGGCTAAGCCCAAACTCGGCAAAATCATCCTCCAGTACGAACGTGCCGGACGCGGGGGTAAAGAGGTGACCATCCTGAAGGGGCTCTGGATTGAGTCCCAAGAGGCACGCATGCGCGAGGCACTGCTCAAGGAAATGAAGCGAGCCCTCGGCACGGGTGGGGCTCTCGAGGGGCGCGAAATCGTGTTGCAAGGCGATCGTCGCGAGACCGCCAAGGCCTGGCTGCTCAAGGAAGGTTTCTCGACCAATCTTTGAGTACGTAAAACCCACTCGCCTCGGTCCGTCGCCCGAGGTATCTCTTGGTTGTGCCAGTCCTGAAGCCAGATTTGATTCCCCTCGATGGTGACCGCGCGCCCGTCCGCCGCGTTGTCGAATTGTTACGGTCTGCCGGCGGGCATCCTTATATGGTCGGCGGCTGTGTCCGTGATGCGCTTCTAGGGGCGAGTGTCGTCGATGTGGATATCGAGGTCTATGGCCTCGGCACGCGTGCCATCGAGGCCGCCCTACGCAAGGAATTTGGTATCATCACGGTCGGTGCCGCCTTCGGCGTGACGAAGCTCAAGGACTTCCCAGTCGATGTTTCCGTGCCTCGCCGCGAGAACCGCACGGGAGCCAAGCACACGGATTTTGAGGTGCAGGCCGATCCGACCATGACGCCGAAAGACGCCGCGGAGCGTCGCGACTTCACGCTCAACGCGATTATGTGGGATCCAGTGACCGGCGAAATCATCGACCCGTGGGGCGGCGTGGCCGACCTCCAGGCGGGCGTGCTGCGTCATGTTTCGGCAAAGTTCTCCGAGGATCCACTTCGTGTCCTGCGTGCGATGCAGTTTGCCGCCCGCTTCGAATTTTCAGTCGCCCCTGAGACCGTCGCGCTCTGCGCCTCGCTGTCGCAGGACGATTTACCTCCGGAGCGTCTCATGGAAGAATGGACGAAGCTGGTGCTTCGCGGGCGCAAGCCATCGATGGGCTTGGCCTTCCTGAAGAATTGCGGGTGGACGAAGTTTTACCCTGGACTGCATGCCGTCATCGGCGTGCCTCAGGACCCAGAGTGGCATCCCGAGGGGGATGTTTGGAATCACACCTTGCACTGTCTCGATGCTTACGCCCGCGAGCGCGTCGGCGATCGCGATGAAGACCTCATCGTGGGCTTCGCCGTCTTGCTGCACGATTTCGGTAAGGCCACGCATACGAAGGTCGAACCGCATGACGGCCGGATTCATTCTTACGGACACGAGGAAGCTAGCGTGCCGCTCGCCGAAAAATTCCTCGGCCAGATCACCCGGGAGACGAAACTGCTCGAGGCGGTGCTACCTTTGGTCCGCTGGCATGCCCAGCCGCACGAACTTTTCCGAGCCAAGGCCGGCGATGCTGCCGTCCGTCGACTCGCCGCCAAGGTGGTGCGCATCGATCGACTCATCCGCGTCGATATCGCTGATCGGAAGGGGCGCCCGCCGCTCTGGCCAGGCGAAGTTTCCCCCCAAGGGGTCTGGCTGGCGGAGCGGGCCCAGGCTTTGAAGGTCGCTGATTCGGCACCCAAACGGATTATCCTCGGTCGTCATCTTATCGCCCAGGGGCATAAGCCTGCCGGTTGGTTTTCGTCTGTACTCGAAGAAGCCTTCGAAGCCCAGTTGGACGGCGTTTTCGGGGATGAAGCCTCCGGCCTGGTCTGGCTCAAGGAACGCATGGCCCGTGGGGCTGTCTAATTTACCATCATGTCTCACCGCACCGCTGGACTTTCTGCACTGCTCGTCGGCCCTCCTGACTGGAACGCCGTCCTTGCCCGCACGCTCGATAATTTCGAATGCGTCACGGGGACGATGCACCGCACCGATCCGCAGACGGGGCTGCTCACCTTGATCGCGCACGCCGGCATCCCGCCGCAGGTCCAGGCGATGCTGTTGCCTAAGATTGATAACATTCCTTTTGGTAAAGGCATCGCCGGCTGTGCGGCCTCACGCAAGGAAGCCGTCCAGCTTTGCAATCTGCAGGAAGATCTCGGCGGCGTCGCGAAGCCTGACGCTCAAAAGACAAACGTCCAAGGCGCTCTCGCGGTTCCGGTACTCGGAACCGATGGTAAAGTCGTCGGCGTACTCGGGATTGGTAAAATGCAGCCTTACGAGTTCAGTGACAGCGAAGTCGCGGACCTGAATGCGGTGGCGGGGCTGTTGGCGGAGAAGATGTGACGGAGTAGATGACAGATGACGGATGGCTGATGCCAGAAGGAATGAAAGGCCGAGTGCTTCGCTGTCATCTCTCCGCCCTCCGTCATCTGTCCTCTGTCATCGATTCTTCAGGAGCCCGCTAGGGCTCTCCCCGTCGGCGAGTCCTTCTGCTTAAGCAACCCTTCAGGCAGGCCCGCATAGACGAGTTGGCCGCCCTTGCCGCCTCCCTCGGGGCCAAGCTCCATGACCCAATCCGCGGCCATGATCACGTCGGTATGATGCTCAATCACGATGAGGGTGGCGCCGGCGTCGCGGAGACGTCCGAGTAGTGCCAGCAGTTTGGCGATGTCATCCCAGTGCAGTCCCGTCGTAGGTTCATCCAGTACGTATAGGCGGCCAGAGTGATCGCGGCGGGCAAGTTCCGAGGCGAGTTTCAGGCGCTGGGCTTCGCCGCCAGAGAGGGTGTTCGCGGCCTGTCCGAGTTTGATGTAACCGAGGCCAACCTCGCCGAGCGTACGAAGTTTTTCCGCTAATCGCGGTTGCGCTTTAAAAACCTCTGCGGCTTCGCTGACCGAGAGGCCGAGCGCATCGGAAATACTCAGGCCTTTGAAGCGTACTTCGAGTGTCTCGCGATTGAAGCGTCGGCCGGCGCAGCTGGGGCAATCGACAAACGTTTCACCCAGGAACTGCATATCCAGCGCCACGGAACCTTCACCGGCACACGTTTCGCAGCGGCCGCCGCGCACATTGAAGCTGAAGCGTCCCGGCCCGTACCCGCGAGCCTTCGCCAGGGGTAGCGACGACCATAGGTCGCGCAGTAAATCCATGATGCCGGTGAATGTGGCGGGGTTAGACCGTGGGGTGCGGCCAATGGGCTCTTGGTCAACCGCGGTAAAGGCGACGATTTTTTCAAGCCCTTCAATGCCGCCGTGCCGACCGGGCACAACCTTGGCCCCGTTGATTTTTCGGGCGGCCGCTGCGGAGAGAATATCTATCGCGAGCGTGCTTTTGCCGGAGCCGGAAACGCCGCAGACGACGGTGAGGTTGCCGACGGGGAACGAGGCGGTGACTCCTTGAAGGTTATGTTCGGTGGCGTTCTTAACGGTGAGTAGGGTCTTGCTCGCCGCTTTTCGCGGAATGATGCCTGCGAGCGTGGCCCGGCCTGCGAGGTATGCGCCGGTCCGGGAGTGCTGGTCCGCGGCACAGGCCTTGGCGGTTCCTTCGAAGATGATGCGACCGCCGTCGACGCCCGCCCCTGGGCCCATCTCGACGAGATGGTCCGCCGCGAGCATCATGTCGCGGTCGTGTTCAACCACGACCACGGTATTGCCGAGGTCGCGCAGGCCGTGGATGGAACGAATGAGACGGCCGTGGTCGCTCGGGTGCAGTCCGATACTGGGTTCGTCGAGCACGTACGTGACGCCCACCAGCCCGAGACCGAGTTGCGTGGCGAGCCGTACGCGTTGAGCTTCGCCGCCGGAGAGTGAACTACACTCGCGATCAAGGGTGAGATAACTCAAGCCGGCGTCATCGAGGAACGTGAGGCGTTGTTCGAGTCCGCGCCGGGCCTCCTCTGCCGGCATCACGCGCGGATGGGTCGCAAGTCGTTTGGCGAAGGCCAGAGCGGCCGGGATGGGTAGGGCGAGGAACTCTGCCATGTTCTTGCCGCCCAAGCTGATGGAAAGTGCCGCGGGCGAGAGGCGTTGTCCGTGGCAACCTGAGCAGACGGAGCCGGACTGAAATTGGAGCAGGCGTTGACGCAGCGATTCACCTGTAGTGGTGCGGTACGCGTGCGCGAGTTCGGCAAACATGCCGGTCCAGACCGTTTCAACTAGTTTGCGTCCCTTGGGCGGTGGTAGTAGGAATTTTCGCTTCGGGTCGCCGTGTAGCAGGAGATCGCGCACCGCCTTTGGTAAATCACTCCAAGGCGTTTTGAGGTCGAAAGGTACTTGTTCCGCAAGTGCCCGGGTAATCGCGTTGCGGCGAATCAGGGTCTTACGCGTCGCACACTTCCAAGGCTTCACCACGCCGTCGTGGAGCGAGAGGGCTTCATCGCGAATGGAGAGACTCTCTTGGAACCGCATCTGGCGGCCGAGTCCGCCGCAGTCGGGGCAGGCACCGTCTGGGTGATTATGGGAAAGGGCCCGCGGGCTGACGGGCTCATAGCTTTCTCCGCAATGTTCGCACGAGAGATGGAGTGAGAGCGGGTGTTCCTCCCATTTTCCGTTCACCTCAGCCAGCACGAGTGCCCGATGGCGGCCTTCGCGGAAGGCGAGTTCCAAGGAGTCGGCCAGGCGGCTGCGTTGGTCGGGGCCGGCGACGATTCGGTCGACGACGACATCGAGTTGCTTTGCCTCGCGTCCCGTGAGCAAGCCTTCGGCTTCCTCCATGGTGGCGACCGTCCCATCGACGCGCAGGCGGGAGAAGCCGCGGCGTCCGAGGTCAGCCGCCGCTTCCAGCAGGATCGAGGGTTTGTCCCTGGAGATGGGCGCCACGACCATCAGGCGCGTGCCGGCCGGAATTGCCTCGAGGGCTTTGAGATTGTCATCGAGCGAGCGCTGCCGGACGGGGTGGCCGTCTTTGAGGCAGCGACGTTCCCCGGCCAGAATCCACAGGGGGCGGGCGTGGTCCGCGATTTCGGTGAGGGTGGCGACGGTCGAGCGCGGGTTGGTGTTGCCGCCGGTGCGCTGGGCGATGGCGATGACGGGGGAGAGCCCGCGGATGAAGTCGACATCGGGACGGGGGGCTGAATCCAGCATTCCTCGCGCCTTAGCGGAAAGGGATTCGAGGTATTGGCGGCTGCCTTCCGCGTGCAACGTGTCGAAAGCCAGCGATGATTTACCTGACCCGCTGACCCCGGTGATCACGGTCAACTGATAACGCGGGATGGTCAGTTCCACGTTCTTCAGATTGTGGGTGCGGGCTCCCTTGATGTGGATGGGCTGGCTCAGAGGGTTCGACGATAGCCTGTCCGCTTCCGGGGAGAAGGCGGAAGTGTTCAGCTGGCCGTTAATAAGTTTCGTACAATCCGCTTTTACCCATGGGGCTGACCTGTAAGCCTGCAGGGATGTCTCGGGTTTTACTCTTTGTCTTTGCGCTCTTCGCCGCGCGCCTTTCCGCCGACCGGATGGAGCCGCGTGTTCTTTTCCTCGGCGATAGCATCACCTATGGGGGTACTTGGACGGTCTATGTCGAATCAGCCATTCGTGCGCAGAAGGGCATGGAGCATGCGACGATTGTGAACATGGGGTTATCGAGTGAGACCGCCTCGGGCCTCTCTGAGCCTGGGCATGCGGGCGGAGGTTTTCCGCGGCCGGACGTGCACGAGCGTCTCGGGCGCGTCTTAGATCAATTCAAGCCAACAATCGTCATCGCCTGTTATGGCATCAATGATGGCATCTATTTGCCGCTCAACTCCACACGTAAACTGGCCTATCAGGATGGCATAATTCGTTTTCGTCTAGCCTGTGCCAAGGCTGGGGCGCAGCTCGTGTTGCTCACGCCACCCCTTTACGCACCGGATAATCGGGCTAAGGATGAAATCAATTACGACGGCGTAATGGAGAGCTACGGAGCTTGGTTGGTCGAGCAGCGTGCGGCCGGCTGGATGATCATCGATATTCATGCCAAGCTTCATCAGGCCGTCATCGCCGCCAAGCGGGCTGACCCAAATTTTATTTACGCCAAGGATAATTTGCATCCCGGCGAGCAAGGACATCAGTTCATGGCGCAGGCCGCCTGGGAAGGGTTGGCGCCGCTGATGAATTGGAAACTCGATACACCTTTTGCTGCCGGGGAAAAACTTAAGCTCCTCAAGCAAAATTCGGTGATGCTCCGCGATGCCTGGCTCAGGCAGACTGGCCACAAGCGTCCGGGCGTGGCCGGCGGTCTACCTTTAGCGGAAGCGGAGAGTCGTTCGGGTGAGCTTATTCGCGAATATCTCAAAAAATAGGCCGTTTACGGCGGGGGAGGGGAGGGGCTATTGCCTAAGAAACACCATCCCGACACGGGACTGTAACAATTGTATGGGATGATGCCTGCGTATTCCCATCACATGCACACCTCACTCAAGTCCCTCGCGCTTCTCGCCCTCACGGCGACGATCGCTTCTGCTCAGTCCGCCGCCCCCGCTGCTGGCGAGGTAGTCACGGTCGACGCCAAACTTCCCGACTACACTGTGGCTTCTGGTGTCTCTGGGAACTTGAACTCCGTCGGTTCCGACACCCTTAACAATCTGATGACTTTCTGGAGCGAAGGCTTCAAGGCCAAGTACCCTAACGTGAACATCCAGGTTGAAGGTAAGGGATCGGGTACTGCTCCGGTGGCCCTGATTTCCGGCGCCGCTCAAGTGGGCCCGATGAGCCGCGAAATGAAGACTTCCGAAGTCGCTGGCTTCGCTGCTAAGTTCGGCCACAAGCCTACTAAGATTCCGGTGGCCATCGATGCCCTCGCCGTCTTTGTTCACAAGGACAACCCGATTAAGGGTCTCTCCCTGGCTCAGGTTGACGCCATCTTCTCTTCGACCCGTAAGCGCGGCGGTCAAGACATCAACACCTGGGGTGATGCCAAGCTGACCGGTGCTTTCGCGGGTAAGACTATCTCTGCCTTCGGCCGCAACTCGGCTTCAGGCACCTACGGCTTCTTCAAGGACAACGCCCTTAAGAATGGTGACTACAAGAGCAGCGTTAAGGAGCAGCCAGGTTCTTCCTCGGTCGTCCAAGGGGTCGCTTCCGACCTTGGTGCGATTGGCTACTCTGGCATCGGCTACAAGACTTCCGGCGTCCGCGCCCTCGCCCTCTCTGTCGCTGATGACTCGGCTCTTATTGAGCCTAATTACGCCAACGCCCTCAGCGGAACCTATCCGCTCGCCCGCTACCTGTATGTCTATGTGAACAAGGCTCCTTCCAAAGAAATGGATAAGCTGACGAGCGAGTTCATCACCTTCGTGCTCTCGAAGTCTGGCCAGGAAATCACGATCAAGGACGGCTACTACCCGCTACCAGCCGACGTCGCCGCCGAAGGTCGCCTCGCGCTCAAGTTCTACAGCGCCGAATAAGTTTGGTCTCGAAATCGTATCGTCGCCACCACGCCCTTCGGGGTCGGTCTTCAAAGAGCGGCGATACGGTCTCGGGTCCTCCTAAGGCGGGGTCTCCCCGCCTTACCCTTTATTAGAATCACCGACACCTGACCGTCACCCAATGGAAACTTCCGACAAAAACCCCTCTGCGGCGCCTGCGCCGGAGTCGCGTTTTACGGTAAGTCCCATGACCCTCGCTGCCGACCGGTGGATGGGGCGTCTCATTCGCTTCGGCGGCGTGGGCGTGGTGTTGGCGGTCTTCGGGATGTTGGCCTTCCTGATCTTCCAAGTCTTCCCCCTGTTTACGGGAGCGACGGTCGCGAGCGGCACCGCTTTGTCCGTCCCGGCCAGCGCAGTCGCCTTCGGTGAGGATGAATACGGCGATTTACCTTACGTCGTCCTTGCCGATGGCAGGGTGATTTTCCAGCGGGCCAAGGACGGTTCGAAAGTACTTGAGTGGTCCCCTTCGCTGGCGAATCGCCGCGTATCCACTGTCAGGAGCTATCCCCGCTCGGGCTTGGTCTTTCTCGGTCTCTCCGATGGCACGGTGCAGGAACTCCGTGTCGTCTACCGCTCTACTTTTGACTCGGCCGGCAAGCGTGCCGTCGAGCCTACGGTCACGTCGTTGGAGCCATTACAGGTTGGTAAGCCCGGTCTCCCTTGCCTTGATCTCTGGAATGCTAAAGGCTCGCAAGCTCGCCTGATGCTCGTGCGCCAGGAAGAAGCTGGTAAGCCGCTCCTCACCGCCGTTCGCCTCACCGAGCGCAAAGGCCTGGGCGGCAAGGCGAAGGTCACCGTCAGCGCCCCCTTCGTGGTCGCAGCTGATGCGGCTTCGATTGATAAGGTGCTCCTTCCTTCCACGGCAGAATCGCTCGTTGTCGTGGGTAAATCCGGTGAAGTGCGCACCTATGCCGATGATGGCGCGACCTTCTCCTTCCTCCAGGCGTTTACGCCTTTTAAGGAATCGACCGATGCTGGGGTCGCCTCGGCGGGCATGATTTTTGGCAATGTCTCGGTGGTCTTCGTGGGCCGCACGGGCGAGCAGCAGGTTTGGTCGATGTATCCGCAGCTTCAGCCCGACGGCAAGAGTCTACGCCGCTGGGGCAAGATTCATGATGGCGAGGTGCTCGCTGGTCCCGGTGAAGGCGTCTATGCTGCCGAAGGTAACAAATGCTACCTCGCTGTCGCTGGTGGCAAACTTCAGCTCCGCAATATGACAACGGGTTCCCTCCGTTGGGAAGGTGATGCCCCGAGCGGGGCGATTCGCCAACTGGTTTTCGCTGGCAATTATGATCGTTTCACGGCGCTCACCTCCGACGGAAAACTTCACCGCTGGTCGATCGTCGACCATCACCCCGAATCCTCCTGGGGTGCGTTCTTCGGCAAGATTTGGTATGAAGGTGCCACTGGCCCCGCTTATACCTGGCAATCGAGCGCTGGCTCCGATGAGTTCGAGGCGAAGTATTCGCTGGTGCCACTTTTCTATGGCACGGTGAAGGGTACGTTCTACGCACTGCTCTTCGCTCTGCCCATCGCTCTCACTGCCGCTATCTACGTTTCGCAGTTCTTGCGCCCGGAATACCGACAGGTTGTAAAACCCGTGATGGAAATCATGGCTTCGCTGCCTTCCGTGGTGCTGGGCTTCTTGGCCGGTCTTTGGTTAGCTCCGTTGGTTGATCCGCGTTTAATCTCCATCTTCTGCGCGGTCGGCATCCTCGCACCCGCTGCGCTTGCCGCCGGCTTCCTCTGGTCAGTGCTTCCTCAGCCTATTCGTCGTCAGGTCAAGCCAGGTATGGAATTCCTCTGGTTGTTGCCGTTCCTCGCACTCTGTGCTTATGCCGCTTGGAAATCAGGCCCGGCCGTTGAGGCCGCCTTCTTCACAGTGAAGGACGCCTCGAGTGGCCTGCCCGTCGCTGATTTTCGTGAATGGTGGCGCCAGACGACCGGAGCAACCTACGACTCGCGTAATTCTCTGGTGGTCGGATTCGTGATGGGCTTCGCGGTTATCCCAATCGTCTTCACCATTGCCGAAGACGCGCTGTCCAACGTTCCCAACTCGCTCGTCTCCGGTTCGCTGGCGCTTGGAGCCAGCCGCTGGCAGACGGTTTGGAGTGTGGTGGTTCCGACCGCCATCTCGGGTATCGTCTCGGGTGTCATGATTGGCTTTGGCCGCGCGATTGGTGAGACGATGATTGTCGTTATGGCCACGGGGAATACCGCAGTGATGGAGTCTAATCCTTTCAGCGGTATGCGGACGCTGTCCGCGAATATTGCGGTGGAGCTTCCAGAGGCCGCTTCGGGCCATACGCATTATCGGGCGCTCTTTCTCGGGGCCTGTTGTCTTTTCCTGCTCACGTTCGTCATTAACACCCTGGCGGAAGTCCTCCGCCAGCGCCTACGTGAGCGCTATAAAGTCGTCTGAACATGGCCTCCTCTTCCGATAGCAGTACGCCTCGCGGCGAAGCCTGGGTCTGGTTCAGCGGCCTAGGTTTGATCATCGGCCTAGGGATGGTCATCGGCCTACTGTCGTTGGTCGTCCTTAATGGCGTCACGGTTTTCTGGGCGCCGCAGGTACCCGTCGCCAAGGTGGACGATGGTCGCACGATCATTGGTCAATTGGCCCAGCGGCGCGTCCGCGCAGGTTCGCTTGCCAGCGAGCCACGCTATGAACTTCAATATCAGGTCGGGTTGCGCGAACTAAACGGCAACTCCTACGTCTGGGTCGATGAGGCTAAGATTAAATCCGAATCTTTCCCGGCCGATGTGCTCGGGCTTGAACGCGTCGAGAATGGACCAGCCTTCGTCCGTCCGCAGTCGCTGCGAAAGTCCGACGGTAAATTGATTCCGGTCACGGACCCAGCCTTTGAGGATGCTTTTCAGGTCGAAGTCGCCGCAGCCACGAACATCCGGGAGAAGCTCGTCGAAATCACTCGGCACCGCATTGGCGACGTAAACAGTGAGATGGATAAGGCCCGCGTCGCTCTGCGCCGGGCGGAAGACTTGAAGCTGGCGGCTGAGGTTGCCGCCCTTCGCCGTCAGATTGCCGGACTGGAGGAGCGCTTTGCGTCCTTGCAGGCCGAAGCGAAGGCCGTGGTGGACCGTGGTGCGGTCGCGTCGTTGGTCTCGCGGGATGCCTCGGGCCGTGAAGTCGTTGTCCCGCTCACCCAAGTCATCCGTGCCTGGTTTCCTAACCGACTCGACACCTGGGGGCGCATTAAACTCTTTATCTCGCGGCTCGGAGAGTTCGTTTTCGATGAACCTCGCGAGGCCAATACCGAGGGTGGTCTGATGCCCGCAATTTTCGGTACACTCGTGATGACGGTCTTCATGAGCTTGATGGTTACCCCCTTCGGCGTCATCACGGCGATCTACCTCCGCGAGTACGCCCAACAGGGTTCCGTTCTTCGCATCGTGCGCATCAGCGTCAACAATCTCGCGGGGGTGCCTTCCATCGTCTTTGGCGTCTTTGGGCTCGGCTTCTTCGTCTATGTGCTCGGTGGCTCGATTGACCGCTTTTTTTTCGCCGATCAGCTAAAGTATAATAACAACACGCCGGTCTTCGGCACGGGCGGCCTGCTCTGGTGCTCGCTGACGCTCGCTTTGATGACGCTACCGGTGGTCATTGTCGCGACCGAGGAAGCCTTGGCCGCCGTCCCTCGCGGCATGCGCGAGGCCTCCTTGGCGACGGGCGCCTCGAAGTGGCAGACGATTCGCGATATCCTCCTGCCCGCCTCGGCTCCGGGCATCCTAACGGGCGTCATCCTCGCCATGGCCCGTGGGGCAGGGGAGGTTGCTCCGCTAATGCTCGTTGGCGTGGTGAAGCTTGCTCCGACGCTGCCGCTCGATGGTGCTGCCCCTTTCTTGCACATGGATCGCAAGTTCATGCACCTCGGCTTTCACGTGTATGACCTCGGGTTCCAGTCTCCCGACTCGGACGCGGCTCGACCGATGGTCTTTGCCACCACGCTCCTGCTCATTTGCCTGGTCGTTTGCCTTAATATTGGCGCGATCTGGATCCGTAATCGCCTCCGCGCCCGCTTTAAAGGTGCATCCTTCTAATCACCAACCCACTCATGCCCCAACTCATGAACCCTCCTTCATCCTCTCGCATTAAGGTCCGCCCTGCTACTGAACGCGAAGGTCGCAAGGACTACATTAGCATCCGCGATTACGGCTTCTGGTATGGCCAGAAGAAGGCCCTCGACGCGATCTCCCTCGATATTCCGGAACGGCAGGTGGTCGCTTTCATCGGACCTTCCGGCTGCGGTAAATCCACGTTGCTGCGTAATCTTAATCGCATGAATGATCTCGTCGATGGCGTCCGCCACGAGGGCGAGATTACCATTAATGGGCGTTCGATCTATGACCCAGGCCTGGAGGTTATCTCCTTGCGCCGCCGCGTCGGCATGGTCTTCCAGAAGTCCAACCCATTTCCGAAGTCCATCTTCGAGAATGTCGTTTACGCCCTCCGCGTGGTGGGCGTGCGTGACCGCGCTGTGCTCGAAGAGGCTTGTGAGACCTCGCTCCGTAAGGCCGCCCTCTGGGACGAGGTGAAAGACCGTCTTAATGATAGTGCCTTGGGCCTGTCTGGTGGTCAGATGCAGCGTCTCTGTATCGCTCGTGCCATCGCCAATCGCCCCGAGATTCTGTTGATGGACGAGCCTTGCTCGGCCCTTGACCCCATCGCCACGGGTAAGATCGAGGAGCTCATCCATGAGCTGAAGGACCAATTCACCATCGTCATCGTCACGCACTCGATGCAACAGGCCGCCCGCGTGTCGGACCGCACCGCCTTTTTCTATCTCGGCAAGCAGATCGAATACGATACCACCGAGAAGATCTTCATGAACCCGTCGCAGGCCCAGACCGAGGCTTACAT
>Ga0194048_10000946_pt1 | contig 14357 bp, 17 predicted proteins | sample JunL225m_MetaG_FD_161685 | JGI IMG/M metagenome (GOLD analysis project Ga0194048, IMG submission 161685) | Anoxic zone freshwater microbial communities from boreal shield lake in IISD Experimental Lakes Area, Ontario, Canada - Jun2016-L222-5m | ecosystem: Environmental > Aquatic > Freshwater >...
GCGTTACCGCGCTCGACGTTTCTCTGCGCGGAACCGGCGCAACCGCGATAGATGCCCGCTTGGCCCCGGTCAGAGATCCGCCACCCGAATCCAGGTCGCCACCCCGATCGAAACCAACACGCCCAACCCAACGACCCCAACCCCGGAAAACCCCAACTCCCGCGAGACCGCCACCCACAGCACCATGCTGGCGATACCCACGGCGATGCCACCGATCAGGCTCGCCTTGCCGGTCTTGATCCGCGCCCGAGACCCGCTCATTCCGCCGCCACCCGTTGCACATGGCCAACGCGCACATCGTCGGTAGAATGCCGCACCCGCTTCAAATCCTGCCGCACCGCAGACGTGTCGTAACCATTGAAAATATGTTTCAGCAGCGAGCACCGCAAATCCGAGGTGCCGAAAAACCAATCGGCGATCGGGTATGTCAGGTTAAAATTCCGCTCCATCATTATCGCGGGATTGTGGTGCGCGATATGATGGCGGCGGATGGAGTTTATCAATGGGATGTAACGGACCAACGAATCGTTCTTCACATGGCAGCAGAAGTGGAACGTTTCATAGTTCAGATACAGAGCGACATTGGTGATTAGCAGCAGCCATCCTGCGTTTGCCAAACTCAAAAGCGCCAACACGAAGGCCGGTACGAGCGACATGGCCATGAACGCCACCAGCGCATAGGGTGGGAAAAACACGATGCGGAAGTCGCGCGTGTTGTCGACGGTCGGTTCCGCATCGGTAAAAAATTGATGATGCGCCAGCGTGTGCCGCTTATAGATACCCATGAAACCTTTTACCGGTCGGTGCATGATATATCGATGGATCCACCACTCGAACGTGTTGGACACGCAAAAGGCAAAGGGAATCACCAGGAACTCGTACCAAGCGGGGGACGAGATCTGCCGAGCGCAATACCAGATCGCAGTTGCCCCCAGCACGAAAATCATCGCCACATGCGCCCAACCGACATAAGCTGGCGCGATACGGTCCCGGAAATCGGCGCGGAATGCGGCCTGACGCCGCGACATGGTGTTCTGGGTCATACCGCCACGATAAGCTCGTATACCGCCCGCGACAAGCCGCGCCGTCCCTGGCACACTGTCGCTGCACTAACGGAGGCGCCACCATGTTAATCGTCGAAACCCCCGCCGCGATGAAGGCCTATGTCGGCAAGTCCCTCGGCACCAGCGACTGGCTGACCGTGGATCAGGACCGTATTAACAAATTCGCCGACGCCACCGGGGACCACCAGTGGATCCACGTGGACGTCGCACGCGCGGCGAAGGAAATGCCAGGCGGCAAGACCATCGCGCACGGGTTCCTGACGCTCTCGCTGCTCGTCGTACTGATGGACAGCGTTTACAAGATCGAGAAAACCTCCCGCGGGATCAATTACGGTTCCAACAAGGTACGGTTTACGTCGATGGTGCCCTCCGGCTCCCGCGTGCGGTTGCACCAAACCTTGAAGGCGCTGGAAGAAGTCGAAGGCGGCGTGCGCATGATCTTCGATTGCACCGTGGAACTGGAGGGTTCGAGCCGCCCGGCTTTGGTATCCGAAACGATCATCATGGCGTTCGATTGATGACCAAGGACGAACTGACGTCTTGGGCACTGGCCAATGGCTGGCAGACGATCGCGGGCATGCCTAGCCTAACGAAACCGCGATCGCCGAAGGAGGCGATTGTGCGGATGGCTTTGAAAGCCACCGTGGTGAACCTCGAGGTCAAAAAGCCCGCCGGCAAATGGGAGAAAGTCGCGGGTCAGCCTTATGGCGCTGTCACGCCCGATGAAGAAGGCTTGCCACTTGGCCTCGGGTTCGAAACGATCCCGGGGTTCCGCATGTTGATGCAAGAAAACAAGGACCGGCTCATGTTCGCTCGGATGACCGGGAAAACGTAGCGCGATTGCCGAGGGGGAGGCCCCATCGCCTCCCCCCGGCCATTTCGCCGCTAAGACGCCAGCGCAGTTGGCTCCGTCCGTTCCCGCTTCACCAACAGCTTGTTCAGCGCATGAATATAAGCGCGGGCCGAGGCGACGATCGTGTCGGTATCCGCGCCCTGCCCATCCACCATCTTGCCGTTTTCCTCCAGCCGAACCGTGGTCCGCGCTTGCGCGTCCGTCCCTTCCGTGACGGCACCGACCGAGAACAGGGTGAGATTGGCTTCGTGCGGAAAGATCGCCTGGATCGCTTTGAAAGTCGCGTCCACCGGGCCGTCGCCGGACGACACGCCGGATTTCAGGACACCATCGATTTCCAGTTCCATCTCCGCGCGCGGCGGCGACTTGGAGCCGGCGTGCAAGTCCAGGGAGACGAAGCGCACCCGTTCGTGGTCGCGCATCACCTCATCGTCGACCAAGGCCACGACGTCGTCGTCGAACACCACCTTCTTGCGGTCGGCCAGGTCTTTGAAGCGCCGAAACGCGTCGTTCAACTGGTTGTCGCCGATTTTGTAGCCCAACGTGTTCAGCTTGTCGCGGAACGCCGCGCGGCCCGAGTGCTTGCCCAACACCAGGGAGTTCGTCTTCCAGCCCACGCTTTCCGGCGTCATGATCTCGTAGGTCGCGGCATCCTTCAGCACGCCATCCTGATGGATGCCGGCCTCATGCGCGAAAGCATTGCGCCCGACGATCGCCTTGTTCGGCTGCACGTCGAAACCGGTGATGGTCGCCAACAGCTTGGACAGTTTCAGCAGATGCGTGGTTTTAATGTTGTTTTTCCGTGGGATAGCGTCCTGGCGAGTCCGGATCGCCATGACGATTTCTTCCAACGACGCATTGCCCGCGCGTTCGCCGATGCCATTGATGGTCGTTTCCACCTGCCGCGCCCCGGCTTCGATCGCGGCCAGGGTGTTGGCAACACCCATACCCAGATCGTTATGGTTATGGGTGGACAGGATCACTTTTTCGATGCCAGGCACGCGGTTGCGGACATTGCCGAACATGCGAACCATATCCGCCGGTAGGGCATACCCCACCGTATCCGGCAGATTGATCGTGGTCGCGCCCGCCCGTATCGCCGCTTCGACGACGCGGCACAGGAAGTCCGGGTCCGAACGCGTTGCATCCTCGGCGGACCATTCGACATCGTCGGCGTGTTGACGCGCCAGCATGACGGAATCGACGGTCTGTTGGATGACTTCCTCGGGCGTCAGCCGCAGCTTCACCCGCATGTGCAGGTCGGATGTGGCGATGACGATGTGGATACGGCGGCGCTTGGCGGCTTTCAGGGCCTCGGCGGCGCGCAACACGTCCATCTGACCGGCGCGGGCCAGACTGGCGATCACTGGGGTATCGGAGCGCTGGCCGACACTCTCGGCGATGGACTTAACGCTTTCGAAGTCGCCGGGGGACGCAATAGCGAAACCTGCTTCCAGCACGTCGACGCCCAGTTCGGTCAGAGCTGCCGCCATGCGGATCTTCTCGGACAGGTTCATGGAGAAGCCGGGCGACTGCTCCCCGTCGCGCAGCGTGGTGTCGAATATAATAACGCGGCTATCGTCCAGCTTGCCGAAGCTGGGATGATCGATGCTCATGATCTTGGGTCCGTCCTGGATAGATTGTGCGACGTTAGCCTCAGGGGTTCCCTCCCCTGCGAGGTCCCCCTGGGCGAAGCCGGCCATCAATGGCCCGGCGCGGCGCTCAGGGGCGGCTAAGTCGAAGAAGAAGGAGGAAGCCATTCGGCAATGCGCTGCCGCTCGCAAATGCGAGGGCGAACTGGCTGGCAGTGTGCGCGCCGATGGACATGACAGCTCTATAAAGGACGATCGGGGGCCGGCGCAAGTGCCTGCCCGCAGCGGCTATCGGTTAGGTTGCTTTGATTTTGAGCGACGCGAGATATTTCTCCGGCGCCTCGGGGTCGAACTTCACACCGTCGAAGAAGGTTTCCACCCCGCGGGATGTACCGGTGGGGATGTCGGCCGCCGCAAGACCCACGGCCTTAGCGGCCGTACGCCAGATATCCTCGCGGTTCACGGCGCCGATCAGCGCCTTCATATCGGTACCCGCCGGTAATTGCCCCCATCGTGTGTTCTCTGTCAGGAACCACAAATCGTGGGATCGGAATGGATACGATGCCCGATCGGCAAAAAACTTCATGCGCAATGGGGAGCCAGAGATTTTCCGACCGTCGCCGTAATCGATATCGCCCATGGCGCGCGGCAGAATATCCTCGACTGGGACACCGAACCATTTAGCACCGCCCACGATCGATGCCATTTCCGCCTTATTTTCAAGCTTGTCGCACCATTGTTGAGCCTCGATGGTCGCAGCGACGACAGCCTCGGCCGCACGCGGATATTTTTCGACCCAGTCGGCGCGCACGCCAAGCGCTTTCTCCGGATGGTCTTTCCAAATCTCGCCGCTCACGCAGGCGGTGAAGCCCAGCGCCTGATTGACGAGTTGGGCGTTCCACGGCTCACCGACGCAGAGCGTGTCCATGGTACCGATCTTGATATTGCGAACCATTTGCGGCGGCGGCACGACAATCGGCTTCACATCCTTCGCCGGGTCGCCCCCCGCCGCCGCGAGCCAATAGCGCAACCACAGGTCGTGCGTGCCGCCGGGGAAGGTCATCGCGACCACGTCGCCATTTTCGTAGACCGATTTTAACGACTTGGCGTCTAGTCTTGCCCCGGTGGCAAGCAGCGACTTATCGAGGCTGATCGCCTGTCCGTTCAGATTCAGTCGCAGCAGAATCGCCATGGGCACCGGCTTGCCATCCGGCATCGCCTTACCGGTATGCATTAAATAGGGCAGCGGGCTAAGAATATGTGCACCGTCGATCGCCCCGGAGGCGATATTATCGCGCAAGGCGCCCCAAGACGGTTGCTTAACGATCTCGGCATCGGGAAGACCGTACTTCGCGAACAGCCCCTTCTCTTTCGCAACGATAAGCGGCGCCGCGTCCGTCAGCGGAATATAACCGATACGTACTTTTTTCACTTCCGGCCCGGTACTTTGAGCGAACGAACCTCGGCTGTGGGCGAAGGCAGATATCGGTGCTGCACGCAGCAGACTGCGGCGGGATATCGGATGCATATCGAACACTCATCGGATTTGATGTTGAAAGAATCGGCGGCTGCAGTCGGTTACCGATAAACAAGCAAACCGCATACCAGTCGAGCCTGCGAGCCGCCCTATGCGCACTAAATTTATCGGGTTCTAATCGGAATAGTTGTTAAACCGGACGATGTAGACCCGCAACGCATTATCGGGTATTGGAAAATCGACAATCGTAGGGAGAAAATAAAAATGCTAGAAACCCACGAAGGCGGCTGCCACTGCGGCCGTGTGCGATTCCGCGCCAACGTAGACCTCGCCCAGCTATCGCAATGCAGCTGCACAGTGTGCACCAAGAAGGGCATCCTGCATTTGCCGACTTTCCCCGCCGACTTCCAACTCCTGCGCGGCAAAACCGCCCTGACGGTCTACACCTTCGAAACCGGCTCGGCGCAGCACCCGTTCTGCACCCATTGCGGCATGCATCCGTTTTACATCCCGCGCTCCCAGCCCGACAAAGTCACGGTCAACGCGCGCTGCCTCGATGGGATCGATGGCCCCGCTTTGAAGCCCACCCGCTTCTTCGATGGCAAGCATTGGGAAGACGCGCAAAAAAACCGCATCGCCGTCGGGGGCCATATCTCTCCGCCCGGATTCCACGGTTCGACCACGCTACAAGCAATTCTCGAAAGCGCGCCGGAATAGAAGCCGACAAACGAATTGACACCCCGAACCGGCTTCGCCAGTTATGCCGCGATAGGGACAAGCATCGCGGGGGAACCGATGACACGCAGCCGACAGGGGGCCGAGCACATGCTGGTGCGCGCCAAGCGATGACGTCCGCGTCCGACCAGCCTTTATTGCGAATCGCCGGGGTGAAAATGCGCTTCGGCGGCGTCGTCGCTCTCGGTGGGGTGTCGTTCGATGTCGGCCACGGCCAAATCCGCGGCCTGATCGGCCCCAACGGATCGGGCAAGACGACCCTGTTCAACTGCATCAGCGGCATTTACCGCTTCGTCGAGGGCGATATCGTGTTCGAGGGCAAATCCCTCGCCAACGTCGCCCGCCACGACATGGCCAATGTCGGCCTCGGCCGCACTTTCCAGAACGTTGCGCTGTTCAAGCCATTATCGGTGCGCGACAATATTCTTGTCGGTGCCCACCATCTCGCGAGGTCCGGCTTTGTTGCCAACGCCCTGCGCCTACCCTTCGTGCAACGCGAAGACGCCGCCGCGTTGGAACGCTTGAACGACCTCATGAACCTGCTGGACTTGCACGGCGTCGCCGACACCCCGGCCGGCGCCTTACCTTTCGGCACCCAAAAACGCGTCGAAATGGCGCGCGCCTTGATCGGCAAGCCCAAGCTGCTGCTGCTCGACGAACCCGCTGCCGGTCTGAACCATAGCGAGGTCGACGAACTGGCCGAACTCATTCTCCAGGTGCGCGATCATTTCAAACTCAGCGTCTTGTTGGTCGAGCATCACATGAGCTTGGTGATGCGCGTATCCGACAAAGTCGTCGCCCTGGAATTCGGCTTAAAAATCGCCGACGGCACACCCGACGAAGTCCGAGCGGAGCCGGAGGTTATCCGGGCGTATTTGGGCGATACGCATAAGGAGGCGGTGCATTGACCGCGCTGCTCGAAGCGAAAGGCCTGCACGCGGCTTATGGGGAAACCAAGGTTCTCCACGGCCTCGATTTCGCGGTCCAGCAAGGCGGCGTCACCGCGCTGCTGGGTGCCAACGGGGCGGGCAAAACCACCACCCTGCGCGCCATTTGCGGCATGGTCCGCACCCAAGGCGACATCCTCCTCGCCGGGCGGAAAATAAACACCATGGCGACCGAGGACATCGTCCGCCTCGGCGTCGCCCATGTTCCCGACGGTCGCGGCACCTTCATGGAGCTGACGGTCGAAGAAAACATGCGCCTCGGCGCCTACACTCGCCCGGCTCGGGAAGCCACCGCCGATTTCGAGAAAATGTTCGGCTATTTCCCTCGCCTGAAAGAACGCTACCGCCAACAAGCAGGCACCCTGTCCGGCGGGGAGCAACAAATGCTCGCCATCGCACGCGCCTTGCTGCTGCGACCGCGCTTGCTTTTGCTGGACGAGCCGTCCTTCGGATTGGCACCGCTGATCGTGCGGGAAATCTTCGGAATCATGCGCCGCATCCGCGACGAGGAAGGCGTGAGCATCCTGCTGGTCGAGCAAAATGCCTCCATAGCGCTCGAATTCGCCCAGGACGCCTATCTACTGGAAACCGGCCGCATCGTCGTGTCCGGTCCAGCCTCGGAAATCAGCAAAGACGAGAGCATCCGCCGCTCGTATCTCGGTTACTAGGGAAGCGAACGATGGAAGGTTTTATCCACCAAATCATCTCCGGCATCGCCACCGGCGGCATCTATGCCAGCGTGGCTCTGGCCCTGGTCATGATCTACCAAGCAACCCACCACGTGAATTTCGCGCAAGGCGAAATGGCGACCTTCTCCACCTATATCGCCCTGGTGCTGATCAATTTCGGCCTCCCTTACTGGGTCGCGTTCATCGGCGCCTTCGCGATTTCCTTCGTCGTGGGTGTCATTATCGAACGGCTGCTGATGCGCCCGGTCATGAACGCGCCTGTATTGACATCGGTGGGCGTATTCGTCGGACTGCTTCTGATCGTGAATAGCATAATGGGCTGGTTCTTCGATTATACCATCAAGCAATTCCCCAGCCCCTTCCCCGACAAATCCCTGGCCGGCGGCTATGTATCCGGGCATGAGTTAGGATCGACCGCGGTCACTCTTGCTGTGTTGATCCTGGTCTATTTGTTCTTCCGTCACACAAGGCTGGGCCTCGCGATGCGCGCTGCCGCGTTCAATCCGGCCTCATCTCGCTTGGTTGGCGTCCGTGTCGGCTGGATGCTGGCATTGGGCTGGGGGTTGGCGGCGGCGATCGGATCGGTCGCGGGATGCATGGTGGCGCCGGTGGTGTTCCTCGACCCCAACATGATGTCCGGCATTCTGCTTTATGCCTTCGCGGGTGCGTTGCTGGGTGGCATCGACTCCCCCCTCGGTGCCGTGCTCGGCGGCTTCATGGTGGGCGTGATCGAAAATCTGGGCGGCGCCTACGTCGTGGGGACGGAGTTAAAACTGACCCTCGCGCTGATCATCATCATTACCGTGCTGACCTTGAAACCCTCCGGCCTCATGGGTCGCAAAGTGTATAGCCGGGTGTAGGACGATGCTGAATAAAACATCGTTGCCGTTCGTGCTGCTACTGATCGTCGCGGCGGTATTCCCGACCGCGACATTCAGCGGCTACCACCTGTTCCAACTGACGATGGTGGTGGTCTACGCCATCGCCATCCTCGGGCTGGCAATCCTGACCGGGATCAACGGACAGATTTCGCTCGGCCATGGCGCGTTCTATGCCATCGGCGCCTATACGACCGCGATCCTAATGGCGAGTTGGGATGTGCCCTACTGGCTAACCCTGCCGATTTCCGCGCTCGTCTGTGCCGGCGTGGGCTTCCTGGTCGGCCTGCCGGCCTTGCGTCTCGGCGGGTTGTATCTGGCCCTGACAACCTTCGCTCTTGCCGTCGCGATCCCGCAAATCCTGAAGCATAAATTGTTCGAGGATTGGACCGGCGGCGTCCAAGGCCTCGTCATCGACAAGCCCGAGGCCCCCTTCGGCCTGAACCTGACGTCCGATCAATGGTTGTATCTTTTTACCCTCGGCGTCGCGACCGTTCTGTACGTCCTGGCAATCAACCTGACACAAGGCCGGATCGGCCGAGCGATGCGGGCGGTGCGGGATCATGCCGTGGCAGCGGAGGCGATGGGCATCAACCTCGCGATGCTGAAAACCCGCACCTTTGCGGTTAGCGCGATGTACACCGGATTGGCAGGATCGTTAGGTGCGATGGCGGTGGCGTTCGTGGCGCCGGACAGTTTTACAGTGTTCCTGTCGATCACCTTCTTCGTCGGGCTAGTCGCCGGTGGCGCCGCCTCGATCGGCGGCACCGTCCTAGGCGCGGTGTTCATCGAGTTCGTGCCCAACCTTGCGGACAAGGTGTCGAAAGCTGCCCCAGGCGCGGTCTACGGTGTGATCCTGATTGCGATCATGTTCCTAATGCCGCAGGGTGCGGGCGGCTTCGTCGCCGCAATCTGGCGCAAGCTGGCACGGGTCATCGGGCGCTAGCCGACAACGGACCGAGGGCTTCTCGGTCCGGCCCGCCCCCTCTAGAATGTCGCGAATGCATTGGAGGAAACGCATGCTTAGCATGGCGGGTAAAGTTGCGATCGTCTCAGGCGCCGGGCAGGTCGGGCCGGTGGACGGTAAAGTTTGGGGCAATGGCAAAGCCACGGCAACGCTTTTAGCGCGTCAGGGCGCTTCGGTGTTCCTGTTGGACATCAACAAGGATGCGGTCGAAGCGACACGTGCCGGCATCGAAAAGGAAGGCGGCACCGCCGCGACCCATCTCTGCGACATGACCAATGCCGCCGACGTGCAGGAAATGGTGCAGGCATGTCTCGACCGTTTCAAGAAAATCGACATTCTGGTGAACAATGTCGGCGGCTCCGCCCCCGGCGATCCCGTGTCGATGACCGAAGAGGTTTGGGACCGGCAGATTAATTCCAATCTGAAAACCGCTTTCCTCGGCTGCAAATATGTCATTCCGGCGATGCTGGAAACCGGCGGCGGAGCGATCGTCAATTTGGCCTCCGTCGCGGGAATGCGGAACGATTTCGCGTCCGGCCGATCGCATGTCGGCTACAGCGCGTCCAAAGCCGGCGTCATTCAGCTTTCTCGTTCTGTTGCCGGCACCTACGCGAAAAAGGGCATCAGGGTGAACACGGTCGTTCCGGGTCTCATGCACACCGCGTTGGTGGAATACCGGCTGGCAGCGACCGTCGGCGGCAACGATCTGGATAAATTGATCCAAGCCCGTCACGACGCGGTGCCGATGGGACACATGGGCGACGCCTGGGATATCGCACATGCCGTGCTGTTCCTCGCATCCGACGAAGCCCGCTACATCACCGCCACCGAAATTATTGTGGATGGCGGACTCACGTCGTTCATGCCCTGATCGAACAAGGAGAGACCAACATGACCCAACGCTTTCCCCAACTACAGCCCAGCGACCTGAACGCGCGACAAAAAGAAGTCGCGGATGCGATCCAATCCGGCCCGCGTGGCGGCGGATTGCGCGGCCCGTTCAACGCCTTGTTGCGCAGCCCCGAGTTGTGCGATTTGGTGCAGCGTGTCGGCGCCTATATCCGTTACGGTTCGTCGATCCCGGCGGCGCTGAACGAAATGGCAATCTGCATGGCCGGCCGCAAATGGACCGCCCAATACGAATTCTACGCCCACCGCAAGCTCGGCATCGATGCCGGCCTGAGCCCGGCGATCCTGGACGCAATCGCCGAAGGCAAAACCCCTTCGAACATGACCGCCGACGAAACGATCGTCTATAATTTCGCCACAGCATTGCTTGCCAATGGCAGCGTACCGGACGAGCATTACCAGCCCGCGCTGGATCGTTTCGGTGAAAACGGCGTTATGGATCTGGTCGGCGCCGTTGGGTATTACAGCATCGTATCGATGGTGCTGAATGTCGCGGACGTTCAACTCCCGCCCGGCGAACCGAAGCCGCTGAAGCCGCTCTGATCCGCCCCCACCCCGAAAGCACCGGCAATGACCGACAATATCGCCCTCATTGCCGGTGCCACCGGCGCCGCCGCGTCGCGACTGACCGATCTGATCGCGCGCACGCCGGGCTGGCAGGCGGTGGGGCTGTGCCGCAATCCGCCGGCCGATCCGCCGCCCGGCAATGTGCGCTACATCCGCACCGATTTGACCGACCCTGCATCCTGCCGTGCCGCCGTCGCTGCGGCCGGAGCCGTCACGCATATGGTTTACGCTGCCCGCGCCCCATTCGGCGAAGGCGGTGTGGAAGACGTGCCGGCCAATTTGGCCCTGCTGCGAAACGTGCTCGACGCCGCCGACATTCCATCGTTACGGCATGTGCATCTGCTGGAGGGCGGTAAGTGGTACGGGCTACATATCGGTCCCATGCGTTCCCCCACGCGGGAGGACGATCCGCGCCACATGCCACCGAATTTCTATTACGACCAGCAAGACCTGGTGACCCAGCGCCGCCAAAGCAAAGGCTGGACGTGGTCAGCGAGCCGGCCGCAATATTTGGTCGACGTCGCGCCCGGCCGCGCGCGCAATCTGATCACCGTTGTCGGCGCCTATGCCGCCATTTGCAAAGAACTAGGCGTCGCCTTCGATTTTCCCGGCGCACCGGGCTCGTATACCGCGCTGTCCGAGATCACCGACTGCTCCGTTCTGGCACGATTTATTTTCTGGTGCATGACGGAACCGAATGCTGCGGATCGGGCGTTCAACATTACCAATGGCGATGTGTTTCGCTGGTCGAACCTGTGGCCTCGGCTGGCCGATTATTTCGGTCTGCGCCCTGGCATTGTGCGCCCGATGAAACTCGAACGCTGGATGGCGAATAAAGCCCCGATCTGGCGTAAGATCGCCGAGCGGGACGGCCTGTGCCTACCCGATATCGACGATGTCGCACTGTGGCCGTACGGCGATTTCGTCTGGAATATCGACTGGGATATCGTATCGTCCATGACACAGGCGCGTCTGGCCGGCTTTCACGATGTGGAAGACACCGAAGACCAGTTCGTCCGTCACCTCGATGCCTACCGAGCACTGAAAGTACTTCCGTAATGGCATTGTTGGGCAAAGCGATCCTGGGTGTCTGGAACGAAGTCGCACCGGCCGACGAATTGGATTATGCGGAATGGTATGTACGGGAACATTTGCCCGAGCGCACTGCCGTACCCGGCATGACCCGGGGCCGCAAATACCGTGCGATCGACGGCGGTACACCCGCGAACATGGCCCTATACGAGGCGGATACGCTGGACGTGCTGACGACCGGCGCTTACCGCGTGCAGCTCGATAACCCCACGGAATGGACCAAACGGGTGACGTCCCGTTTCACCTTCATGCGCCGCGCCATTTGCGATGTGGTCGCGGATGCGGGCCAAGGTGTAGGCGGTTTCGCCACCGTATTTCATTTTCACCCAGCACCGGGCGCCACGGCGCAGGTTCGAGCTTGGGCAGAAAACCTTGTACCCACGCTGGTCGCCATGCCGCAAATAGCCGCCGCGCATTGCTGGGTCGGGGCCGAGGGCGAGCCGGAAACCCCAACATCCCGCCTGTCGGCCGCCGCAGTCGCCGACAGGCCGGTCGGCTGGGTCCTTGCCATCGAGGCCGCCGACCTCGCCTCCCTCCAAGCCGCTCGACATGCCGTGCTTAACAGCGACGCGGCCTCGCACGGGGCGGTCGATCTGCTGTCGTATCCGCTGTATGGACTGTCTTATGTCCTGGCGGCGGGGAAGATTGCCTAATTATACCCCCAGAACCTTCCGCTCCCGGTATTCGGCAGATATTGCGGCGTCGTTATATCTCCGCCCGGAAGCGACTCCTGTGCCGGTTTCGGCTGCTCGAACTTGCCGGGGCCGGTAATACCGAGCGCGATCGGATCCGAAGCACACGCGGCGAGGCAGAGAAGTACGGCAAGGATCGAATAGCGCATGGTCCTACTCCGAATCGGCTGAGCGTTGGCCTAGCACTTCGTCGGTATGCTCGCCCAGGCGGGGCGCGGGCAGGCGCACCGAACCCGGGGTATCCGACAATTTCACCGTCACACCCAGCGTATGGAACGGCCCGGTGACCGGATGCTCGGTGCGCGCCACCATGTCGCGGGCAAGGATATGGGGATCGGTCAGCACTTCATCGTAATGCAAAACCGGCCCGGCAGGTATGCCCGCACGTTCCAGTTCCGCTAGCCAATGCGCGGATGTCTTGCCCCGCATCTCCGTCTGAAGCATCTCCACCAGCACAGTGTTGTGCTTCACCCGCTCCGCATTTGTCGCGAACCGCAGGTCTGCGAACAATTCCGGACGCCCGACGATATCGCACAAATCCTTGAAGAACTTCTGCTGGGAGGCGCCGAACGCGATGTAGCCATCGGCGGTTTCGAAACACTGATACGGTGCGCTGCCGCGATGGGCCTGGCCTATCCGCTCCGGCCGCGTACCCGTGGCGAAATAATGCGCGGATTCGTAGACGGCGAGCGAGGTTGCCGCTTCGAGCAACGACGTCTCGACATACTGCCCAAATCCCGAGCGATGGCGCGATTCGACGGCGGCCATGACACCGAAGGCGAGGTACATGCCTGCCGCGACGTCGGAGATTGCGATCGGCAGTCGGTGCGGCGGGCCATCGGCGGGGCCGTTGGTGCTCATAAGGCCGGACATCGCCTGCGTAATCAGGTCGAACCCGCCCCGGCTCGCATACGGACCGGTCTGCCCGAAGCCGGAGATCGACGCGAGAATCAGCCGAGGATTGCGCGCATGCAGTTCGTCCCACCCAAATCCGAGGCGTGCCAGCACGCCCGGCCGGTAATTCTCGATCAGGATGTCGGCACGATCGATCAGAGCCCACAGCGACTCTTTGTCCGCCGCCTGCTTCAAATCCAGCACCACCGACCGCTTATTGCGGTTCCACGTCATGAACGGGGCGCTCTCGCCGTTTATAAACGGGGGCATGTTGCGGGCCGAATCGCCGGTCGGCGGCTCGATCTTCAGTACCTCGGCCCCATGATCGGCAAGCAGCATGGCGCAGTACGGGCCCGAGAGATGGCTGGTCAGATCGAGGACCAGCAAATGGTCGAGCGCTCCGGGCATTTTGAACTCCACTATTTTTCGCAAACCATGATGCCACAGCCGCTCGGTTAGGGCATCATGCCGACATGGATGCAGTCGTAAAACCCCGCTTGGACCCCGCCAAGTTTCAAGACCCCGCCTCGACGGCAAAAGGAGAGGCTCGGGCGACCGTAGCACTGCGGGGGCTCGACACGCTGTGGCTTAACACAGGCACGATCTGCAACCTGACCTGCGCGGGGTGCTATATCGAATCCTCTCCGCGCAACGACCGGTTGTCGTATCTGACTCGCGACGAGGCGCGCTCCTACCTCGATGAGATCGCAGCCGACGCCCTGCCGACGCAGTTGATCGGCTTCACCGGCGGCGAGCCGTTCATGAATCCCGACATCCTAGGCATGTTGGACGATGTGCTGTCCTGCGGCCTGCAAGCACTGGTACTGACCAACGCAATGGCGCCGATGCGCAAATTGCGGGAACCGTTGCTCGCCTTGCTCCGCGCCCATGGCGATCGGCTGAAAATCCGTGTTTCGCTGGATCACTACACACCGGCGGGGCACGAGGCCGAGCGCGGGCCCCGCAGTTGGCAGCCGACGATCGACGGATTGGTGTGGTTG
>Ga0194048_10000950_pt1 | contig 14338 bp, 15 predicted proteins | sample JunL225m_MetaG_FD_161685 | JGI IMG/M metagenome (GOLD analysis project Ga0194048, IMG submission 161685) | Anoxic zone freshwater microbial communities from boreal shield lake in IISD Experimental Lakes Area, Ontario, Canada - Jun2016-L222-5m | ecosystem: Environmental > Aquatic > Freshwater >...
CCTTTACTCCAATCCCAACCAGTTCCTGGTTCATGTCGTGGTGCGTTAACCAGAACTGACCAAGCTTCCAAATTTTCACCTTTGACCATTGCTGGGTCCTTTGGGGCACAGATATAGATTGTTGGATCATTCACTGGGGTTTTCTTCAGGAATATGTCATCAAATTCCGCATCATAATCTTCGGGAAAATAAATCGCATGATGTGGCACCTTGGGAGCAGGTCCAGATAATTTACTGTTATCTAGCCCAAGGAGAAGTGAGAATCCAGCTAGTGATTTCGTTGCTTTGGCTAACTTCTTACGCTCTGATTTCACAGCGTTCAATTGGGTAGGCAGTAACTTGTTATAGACAAGTTCGGCATCAGCATTGGCAACTACGTAATTTGCACTATAAATTTTTCCAGCAACTTCTACTCCCGTTGCAGCACCAGATTCATAAGTAATTCTTGAAACTGGTGAGTTGAGTTCAAACTTAACTCCGAGTTCACGGCAACGGTTTTCAAGTGCTATAGCGAGTTGGCCAATGCCACCCGAAATATGCCAAGCGCCAAAAGAAGATTCAACAAAGGCAATCGTTAGAAGAACTGCTGGAACTTTTCGCGGATCAGAACCTGAATATGTTGCATAACGATCAACAATTTTTGCTAGATATGGATTGCGAGTGTATTTAGCTCTCATTGAACGCAGTGAGGTAAATGGTGCGATAACTCGGAGATCAGTGAGGAAATTTCGCTTACGAAGTAGGCTGGTAATTGATTTAAGTTCGGATTCGACGAATGGGCCACGCGAGACATCCCACATTCGCTCAGCCCGTTGCATCAAGTTATGCCATTCATCGCCAGCGCCTTTACCTAGCGCCGATTCAATCGAATTACAGATTCCAGTAAGTGAAAGATTAGGGAAGGTAATCTGGGTTTTATCGGCGAAGTTATATTCGAAGGCTGGATCTACTGGATTTATCTGAAGAATGTGCTCAATGCGTTTGCCAGTTTTTAGGAATAAATCACGATAAACAGCTGGAAGAGTTAAAAGTGAGGGCCCAGTATCAAAAGCATAATTACCAATCCACTTGGTCTGGCATTTTCCACCAGTTCGATCGCTACTCTCAAAAATTGTTACATCATGTCCTATTTTTGCTAACCGAGCCGCGGCAGCCATGCCGCCCATTCCGGCTCCAATAACTATTACCTTTGACATTAGGCAATCGACCTTCCGCGCCACTGAAGTGTGCCACGAGATTTTCGTACTTGGGATAAGAGAATCAGATAGAGAAGAAAAAGTATTGCAAATGGGTGTAGAAGTGCATATGCCGGATTAGATTTAGTTTTCATCGCAGAAAGCACTCGGGAAAGGACGATGAAGAGTGTGGCTGCACCAAAGTTTAGGAATGGCAGAATTCCGGTTATCAGAAGCAAGAAAGTTGCGGCTAGCGTGCCACCCACTCCACCGAAGGCCTTCCAAAGAGATTTTGTATAACCATCAATTAGTTCGGCGCCATTTCTATACATGCGACAACTAGCAACCGAACTTCCATCAGCAACGCCACCTCTAAAACCCTTTGCAATTAGAACTCTGGCAAGTTCAAGATCATCAAGAACTTCACCAGAAATTGCCTGATGCCCACCTGTCTGCTCGTAAGCGCTGCGTTTGATGAGAAAAAATTGGCCATTTGCAATTGTCATTGATCGGTTTGGAAAGCTTTCAGCTATACGTAATGGAACACTTGCGATCCATGACCATTGAAGAAGAGGTTGAATTAGTTTTTCAATAATTGAGCCGGATAGTTGCTTCGGGTAGGGTGAAATAAAGCTCCAATTTAAGGCTTCCATCTTTGTAATCGCTGAAGCTATTGCATATGGGTGAAGCCGCACATCGGCATCTACAAAGACTAGATATTCGCCATTACCGGCCTTAGCTAAATTATGGCAGGCCCAATTTTTACCTAACCATCCTGATGGCAGATCGCTGCCTTGCAACTTCTCCACTTTGAATTGGTTAATTAATGCTCTGGTCTCATCGGTCGAGCCATCATCTAGAACATAAATCTTTGAAGCGGCGAGAAGTTCGGAGTTCAGTAAGGGTTTCAAACAGCCCTCTACATTCGATTCTTCATTTCGCATCGGGATTAAAATATCAACGCTCTCATCAATTAATTTTGCTCCACTTAATCCAACTACCCTCATGCTTAAGACATTTTGCAGACTAATAATTAGTGCGAGAGCACAGAGCCAGAATTCAACCATTTACTTCATTAAATCAGGCTTGCCAAAGGAAATTACAAAGATATAAGGCGTTAGCCAGATTAAGAAAGTAGCTCCACCAAGTAGTGCGACGCCAGTGCGGTCAAAGAAGAATAAATTTCCAACTACTCCGGAGAATAAGGTCCAACCCAAAAAGATATCTGGGATTGTTGAATTCACTCCTGCTTTACGTCGCTCTTTAGGCAGAATTAAATGAAGAAGCGCCATCAGTCCCATTCCAGCAAAGAGCCAGCCAGCTGAGTTGGAAAGCGGAATTTCAGGTTGATATGGAACATGCGGTCCAACAACATCCCAAGTCCAACGTTCAGCTGCAACCATCTGAGGATCAAGGAATAGATCCCAGACCATAAGTCCAGCACCACCATAAATAAAGGCCCAACTCGGGATTGTTTTCCGGGCTGCAATTAAAACTGGATGCGCCATCATGATCCAAGCAAAGGGGACAAGAATCGGTACGCCAAAGGCTTTAACTCCAAGTGAATCATCGTAAACATAATTCCCAAATGGCCAGCCAGATTTACTTCCAATAATTTCAACTATCAGTGCAAATAGAAAAGTTACTGATGCAAAAGTTATAAAATAGCGGAAGCCATAAGAAAAGAGTGAATGAACCAACATCAGTAGGGCACCAGCTATAACAGTAAAAATTGTTACGTATCGCAGTGAGTCACCAGTAACTAAGGGGTAGGAAATTTGAATCCCAACCGCCAAGGCTAAGAGTAGATAAAGACTCAAACTTTGATTTGCTGAAATACCGCGGCGCCGATTATTTCTTGGGCGATATTGGCGGATAGACATGGCGTAATTCTGCCTTATGACTGGCTAGAACTCACCATGTTCTTCAATGATCGCAAAACGTGCGAATAACTCCTCGGCATACCAATCCAACTCTTTAGTTGCTTCTATCGCCTTTACATGTGCCGCGCCTTTATATGCAAAATCACGGAGTGCGCTCCCAGATTCCCACCTAGAGAGCGTTCCCTGCAGCCCGATGGGAGCTTCACCAATTCCTATTGCACTAAGCAATCCTGGTGCGGCTTTTAAACTCACCGTAACTGGTGGCACGGCACCCCAAAATTTTGAATTCATTCGCCATTTGATTCGAGCCCGAGTAAGGGCTGCGACTGGTCCAGTCCAGTTAGAAATTCGGTTCTCTTCAAATGGTTGCTTTGCAGACCACATTCCATGAGACGAAATTGGCTGTAACACTCCACGATATTCCTGAGATGCAATTCTCCGCCAACTTGAAACTAGAGGAGACGCATCAAATTTCGCAATTTCATCGCTAGGAATAACAACAAGCAAGCCCCATCGTTTTGGATCAGCATCGTTAGGTGTAAAAGTTTCACCTCGGCCAGTCCCAAGTGACTTGAAGAAAGTAATTTTTTTATGTTGTCTTAACTGAAATCGATCTAAAGCTATATGCACGATTGCCCTTGGAACTGAACGCAGATTAATCTTCCAGAAGTAAATGAGAACTATCATTGTGCAATACCTGCAGCTCTAAATATTTCTGCTACAACTTCATCTGGCCGATCCCACATGGGCGCGTGGCCACACTTTGGGAGAACAAGCCACTTGCAATGCGCAGGGGCAAGCGAACGTTCCTGTGAATTTTCTACCGGAAGTGTCCAATCACTATCGCCAAAGATAATCGTGGTCGGGATGCTTGATGAAATTTTCTTATCGAATTTATGATGAAGCATCGCATCCCAAGTGTGGTAATAACCGTGACAGTTTCCCAGTGCAGCAACCGCATCAAGGCAAGTCTCTAAATCCAATGTTGCCCAATTTGGGCTAAAGGGTTCAAAGCCAACTTTCCGGGCGATTCCTACCTTTAATAATTTTGGTGCAACTCCCTTAAGAGAATCTGCCATGACTTTAGAGAAGGCATATCTACTTCGGGTTTTCGCAGGATTGTGCCAAAGGCCAGCAGGGGCGAGACCAACTAGCGATTTGACTCGATCTGGAATCATTGCTGCCATTTCTAAAGCAATCCAACCGCCAAGTGAATTTCCAACTAAATGAAATTTTTCAATATTGTTTTCCGACATTAATTCAAAGACTAATTTCGCCAGTACCTCAGGTTCTAGCGATCGATGATCTATCCAATCTGCACTTCCATGCCCAGGAAGATCAATCGAAATTACCTTAAATTTACTTTCAAGTTTTTGAATAATTGGCTTCCATGCAGTTGCTGCAGAACCTAGACCATGAATCAAGAGAATTGGCTCACCAGGTCCAGGAGATTGGTAGGCAACTTTGGGTTTATTCATTCACCAACAACCATAGGCCTTGCACTAGTGCACTTAATCAACTCAGCATATGTAGTTGGGTAGACCGAGTGTGGGTGGCCTGCTGCAGCCCAAACAACTTCATAGTCATTTAGCGCTTCATCTATCAAAATTGTTGCAGTGGTAAGCCATCCGACGGGAGAAACTCCACCAATTGAGAAACCAGATTTTTCCTTAACATAATCCGCATCAACTCTATGCAATTTAGTAACTCCAAGATTTTCTGCAACAAGTTTGGTATCAACGCGGTGACGTCCGCTAGTTATTACTAAAAGAGGTGATTCGTCGTCAAGCTTGAAGACAATTGATGAAGCAACCTGTCCAACTAAAATTCCAAGTGCATCTGCAGCTTCTTGAGCGGTGCGTGCGCTATCGGATAAAACGTGAACGCCACCTGTTACGCCGAGCTCTTTCAATTTTGCCGAGACACGTTGCACTGAAGGATTTTGAAGAACGTTTTCCATGCCCTTACTTTAGATGAAGTTAGATAATTTCCTTCAGTAGGGCTTCTACTCGGCTCTTGATTTCATCACGAATTACCCGAACTGATTCAATTCCTTGCCCTGCAGGATCATCTAAGACCCAATCTTCGTAACGCTTACCAGGATAGAACGGGCAGGTATCTCCGCAGCCCATAGTTATGACGACATCTGATTGTTGTACCGCTTCAGTGGTTAATACTTTCGGCACATTATTTGCGATATCAATTCCGACCTCAGCCATAGCTTCAACAGCTGTAGGGTTAATTGAATCTTTTGGCGCAGATCCTGCGGAAAGGACTTCAACTTTGCCACCAGATAGCGCAGTCATAAATCCCGCAGCCATTTGAGATCGCCCAGCATTATGAACACAAACAAAGAGGACTGAAGGCATATTCAAACCTTATCGTGATGATTCACTGATAACCTACAAATATGCGTAAGTTCATCGCCATTTTGGGAACTGTTCTTCTTGCAAACACCTTGCTCACCTCATGTGGAGGCACTGCCCAAAATTCTTCAGAGAAGTCAGTGCCTAAACGCTCTGCGGCAATTCCAAAAACTGGAACTGGCGAAGCGGCGCCTGGTGGTGGCACATATCTAAATGAACCAATTCCGGCTGATGTATTGAATCTGTCATTGGTGGATCAAAATGGGAAGCCTTTCACTTTGCAATCGCTTAAGGGTAAAACAGTTGTAATTACTAATTTCCTAACCTCTTGCCAAGAAATCTGTCCAATGACATCGGCAAATATGCGCGACATTGGGGATGCAATCGTAAATGTTAAGGCGTCCAACAAGATTAAAGTTCTCGAGATAACTATTGACGCAAAACGTGATGTACCTTCGCGGTTATTGGCATACCAAAACTTATTTGCAACTAAGAACTGGGTTCTTACTGGGGGTAGTGCTGCTGATTTGGCAAAACTCTGGGATTATTTTGGCGCACCCGCAACGATGGAAGAGTTCTCGAAAGCCGACCAAGAAGTAAATCCGCCCGATTGGCAGACCGGAAAACCAAGTGCATATGACATGATGCATGCAGAAATCGTAATTATTATTGACGAGAAATCCACCTGGCGTTGGCTAGATCTCGGAGCGCCAGAAGTTGGTTCATCTGGAATTCCGGAGAAACTAAAGGCTTACTTAACACCTGATGGCTTAAAAAATTTAGCGAAGCCAGAGGGAAGTAGTTGGAAAGTTGGAGCCGTCTATTCCGCGCTAATGGATATCACTGGTGTTCAACTTGAAAATTAACCACAAGGCAATTTATTTGATTTCTATTTTTTTATTTTTGGTGCCTTCTACAGCTTCTGCTCATGGCGATTTAAGTAGATCAAACCCTAAAGCAGGCTCGATTGTTGAGAAAATACCAAAGGTCGTATGGGTGGAATTTGATGGGAAGTTAATAACTATTGCGGATAAACAGACTAATTTTTTATCAGTTAAAAATAGTAAAGGCAGCGAACTAAGTGATGGCAAGGCCTTTGTTAGTGGTGCCAGGATCAGTGTAAAAATTAGGGATCGAAGTGCAACTGGAAGAATCAAAGTTTCTTGGCGGGTAGTTTCAGAAGATGGACATCCAGTCACATCCTTCTTCACCTTCAAAGTTAGGAAATAAACCAGGTTTCTGCAATTGAGAATATGGCGATTGCGAAGAGTAAGAAAGCAAAGGCCTTTCGAAGTATGGCCGTCGGGACTTTGGAACTATGGTGTGAGCCAAAGATAGAAATTGTTATGGCAGAGATAGAAATCAGGACTGGAATTTTCCAATCTATTTCGTGCCACAAACTTTGCCGCCCAATTAAAGAAGTTAGACAGTTAATTGCAATAATGAAAAGCGAGGTCCCCGCTGCCTTTATTTGTGGGGTATGAAAGAAAATCACAAGAATCGGAATTGCAAGAAAGCCGCCACCAATTCCAAATACTCCGGTCATTGAGCCAATTACCAAAGAGAGTGGGACTAGGGCAATCATCGGAATCTTCTTCTCATCCCGGTTCGCGATCGGTGCACGCAACATTGAAAGTCCGGCGAGCGTCAAAATAATCGCAAAACCAGTAACGATAAAGGAATCGGATAGGCGCTTGGCAAGAATTGCGCCACCAAGATTTGTAATTAAACCAAGGGACCAGATTGAGAGGGCAATTTTAATTTGCACATCTCCGGCTTTAAATTTTGGGATCAATCCAAATGCTGCTGCAAGAAAGACGACCAGAAGGGCAGCGGTAGTTGCATGAACGGGGGTGAAATCAAATAAATAAATAAGAATTGGCACTGTAAGCATTGCGCCACCGGCGCCAATAAACCCAAGAACAGCACCGATGAAGATGCCGGAGAACAGGGCCAGTGCAATATCCATAGGGCTTATCGTGCCATCAAGTTCATGGAAAAAGCCCCCGGCAGTTACGCCGAGGGCTTTTATTAATTAACTATTTGTTGGCTATTTACTTCCAGAGAGCAACATGAGCCTTTGAGATAACCCAACCGAAGTCAAGCTCGCCGCCTTGCTTTGCAACCATTGCAAAAACAATAAGTGCGCCGCCTGCTAGAGCGATGTCCTTCATGAAGGCCATCATTTCTGTCTGCTTAGCTGTGGCATCTGTTTCGGCCCAGAAATTGTGGAAGATAACTGCTGCAAGAAATAGGAAGATCGCAATTAGAAGTGCGCCTAGATCTGCGTAGTAGCCAAGAACGATATAGAGACCGCCGATTACAAGCATTAAGCCTGAGAGAAGAACGCCAAGCTTTGCTGCAGGTAGCTTCTTGTATTTTGCATATCCTGTCATTGCCTCAAGTTTTGCGAAGTGGTTGATGCCTGACATTAGGAAGAAGCCGCCAAATAAAATTCGGCCGATTAGGACTATTGCGTTCATTGATTTCCTTTTCTAGTTGTTTTTATTCTTACGAGTCAAAGGTAGGGGTAATTAGTTGAACTTTCAACTAATTGCGAGGTGTGTCGGGATTAATCCAGCGCGATCGACTCACATCCAAGCCCCACTTGCGCCTGTCAGGGGTGGCAGTTATCTTTCGAACATATGTTCGAAGAATCTGCTATTCAGGGGCTATCTGGAGCTCGGGTACTTGCTCCAGAGGGTGAACCAATCGAGTTCATCTATGACGGTCGCAAGTTTCATATCCATGCAATCGTTTCTAGATGGCGCGAATCTGGTGGCTGGTGGAACCGCATAAGTGATGGCAAGAACCGGGTAACTGAAGCCAATATTTTCGATGATGGCGCTCGCGCAATTTGGCGGGTAGAGGCGGCCCCGGTCGGTGCCTTGGCAACATTTGAAATTGAATTAGATGAAGTAACGAAGACCTGGTTGATCCGTCCAACATCTCGGCCGCTGTAAAAATGAAGCGTTTTACTCATCTGCGCGTTGCTAGTGGTTATTCATTTAAATATGGAACGGCGCATACTAGCCAACTCGTAGAACGTGCAGCTGAGTTCGAAATGTCGGCGCTCGCACTCACCGACCTAGACACGATGGCTGGCGCAATTCGCTTTACTAAGAGTTGTGAAGCCAATGGGATTGCTCCAATTCTTGGTATCAACTTAAGTTTCATACAGAAAAAATATCGCATAACACTTCTTGCGCAAGGTGGGCATCTCAACTCACTTTATAGATTGGTTACTGAGATTAATCATAATAATAGTGAGAACTTATTGACCCATTCTCTACTCGAAAGTTTTAGCCAATACTCAAAGAACATACTCATTCTGCATGGTCCTGAGTCACAGTTGGCTCAAGCAATTGCAGCTCGCAAGAGCGCTGAAGCGCTTTCGATATTTAATTCGACTCGTGATCTCTTCGCGGGCCAAGCCCTGGAATGTGTTTCACATTTAATTCGTGGGGATGGACCGCTCTCAACTTCTTATGCCGCACGCACGCTGGGCTTCGCCAGGGATAACCAACTACCTGCAATTTTAAGTAATGCGGTTCGAATGCTTGGTCGAAGCGATGGACCAGTTGCTGATGTTTTAGATGCCGCACGCAAATTAGTTCCACTGAGTTCTAAGAGCGTTAACCGACAAAATAGCGAGGCCTATTTTAAAGATAGCTCTGCAATGTCTTATTTAGCTGATGAAATTTCACGCCTTGCAGGTGAGCGCGATGGTAAATCTTTATTAATGACAACTGCCGATTGGGCAGCGCGTGCGATTCTCTCGCCTCGGAAAGATGTTGGAATTGGTGAGATTCACCTGCCTGATCCCACTTCTCTCGGCGCAAAGAATCAGATGGAGCTAGCCGCACAACTTAGATCGAGATGTGAAGCTGGTTTATCACGCAGATACGTCGGAGCCAAATCAGTTGTTGCGGCGAGCAGGTTAGAAGAAGAGTTAAGTGCAATTAGAACCCTTGGTTACGAATCTTATTTTCTAACGGTTGCAGATATCACCGATATGTCACGAGCGCGCGGAATCCGAGTTGCAGCACGGGGGAGTGGCGCTGGTTCTTTAATCTGTCACGTACTTGGTATTTCTGGCGTTGAACCGATAACTCACGGACTATTGATGGAGCGCTTCTGTTCGCCACTTCGGGGCGAGTTGCCAGATATTGATATCGATGTTGAATCAGCAAGGCGGCTAGAAATTTACAGTGCAATCTTTGAAAAATACGGGCAGCGATGTGCAACGGTATCTATGGTTGAAACCTATAGATCGCGTCATGCAATTCGCGACGTCGGTGCCGCACTTGGAATTTCACCAATCGAGATTGATTTAATTGCTAAATCGATGCCACATATTCGCTCAAGTAATATCCCAAAGGCCCTAGCAAACTTGCCAGAGTTAAAACACTTAAATCTAGATACCCCAATTTTGAAGATGGCCATTGAACTTGCTGGGCGGTTAGATTCGCTGCCTCGCCATTTATCAATGCACCCATGCGCGATCGTTCTGGCTGATGAAGGTTTGCGTGATTATGCCCCTCAACAGATAAATGCCAGTGGTTATCCAATGGTCCAATTTGATAAAGATGACGTTGAAGCTATTGGGCTTTTGAAGCTAGATGTCCTTGGCGTACGGATGCAATCAGCAATTTCTTACACGTTATCTGAGATAGAACGGATTGAAGGGGCTCCGATTGATATTGATTCAATTGCGCTAGATGACAAGAGAACATTTGATTTAATTAAATCAACGCGCACTCTTGGAATATTTCAGATTGAAAGCCCAGGGCAACGTGAGTTGGTGGGAAAGTTCGCGCCAGATACTTTCAATGATCTGATTATTGACATCTCACTCTTTAGACCAGGTCCAGTAAAGAGCGACATGATTACGCCATTTCTTGCGACCAGACATGGCCTTCGTGTTCGACCTAGAATCCATGAAGCTTTAGAAGAGATTCTTATTGAAACCGAAGGCGTTGTTGTTTTTCATGAGCAGGTTATTCGGATTATTTCAGTTATGACGGGAATAACTCTGGCGCAGGCTGATGAGAGGCGCCGCCAATTAGGCGATATTGCTAATCAAGAAACGGTCTGCGATTGGTTTTATCCGGCAGCACTTGCGCGTGGGTACACCAGCAAAGTTGTTGGCGAAGTTTGGGAGATCTTGTGCGCCTTCGCCTCATTTGGATTTTGCAAAGCCCATGCTGCTGCTTTTGCGCTGCCTACCTATCAATCATCTTGGCTCAAGACTCATCACACAGCTGCATTTTTGGCAGGCGTTTTAACGCACGAACCTGGGATGTATCCCAAGCGCGTGATTCTTGATGAGGCTAGACAGTGGGGAATCAAACTTGCACCAATTGATGTCAATTTATCTGGTGCGACTTATTTAGTTGAGAAGACAGCTGATCTTGCAAGAGCGCCATATCTTGCCCCCAATGTTGCAAGTTCTGGCGAAGTATTAGAACTGCCAGATGCGAGAGGTTATGCAATTCGAATGGCTCTTAGCGATATCGATGGTATCGATAGCAAGGAAGTATCGAGCATAATTTCAGGACGACCTTATTTGGATTTAGCTGATTTTGTTTATCGCTCTGGGGCAAATCGTCCAACAACTGAATCGCTATTAATGGTCGGAGCATTTGATAATTTACATAACCTTTCGACTTCAAATATTAATCGGCGAGATTTGTTATTACATCTCCAAGATCTGTACCGGCTTGCAGGATCAAAGAGCTCAATTGGACAGAGTCAGATGACTTTTGAATTGCAGCCAACTCCGCTAGAACCAAGTGGGCTGCCCGATATAACTGCCAGCGAACAAGTTAAGAGCGAGATAGATATTTTGGGTATGGATATCTCAAGCCACCTACTTGAGTTTTATGGTGATTTTTTAAATTCAATTGGCGCAGTTCGCTCTTCTGATCTAATCAAATATCGATCTGGAACATCAGTATTAGTTGCTGGCGTGAAGGTTGCACTTCAAACCCCGCCGGTCCGCTCTGGCCGCCGGGTAATGTTCTTAACTATTGATGATGGTTTTGGTTGCAATGACATAACCTTCTTTGAGGATAAGCAGGCTGACTTTGCGACAGTCCTTCGAAACTCCTGGCTATTTTTAGTAAGAGGTGAGATTCGTAGAACTGGGCCACGTGGAATTTCACTTCTCGGAACTGGTGCGTGGGAGTTAGCAATTTCCTACGATAAGTGGCGTAATCTCGCAGTTTATGGAGCCAGTGGAACGCATGAGTGAATCAACAATTCTCCATGTAGATATGGATGCATTCTTCGCATCTGTCGAAGAGCGTGACAACCCAGCGCTAAAAGGCAAGGCTGTGGTTGTCGGAACTGGAGTTCGCGGCGTTGTATCGGCCGCAAATTACGAGGCCCGCAAATTTGGAATTCATGCCGCGATGCCAGTTGGTCGAGCAAGACGGCTTGCGCCACATGCAATCTTTGTTCCACCAAATATGGCTCGCTATTCGGAAGTCTCATCACACATTATGGAGATCTTTAAATCAGTAACTCCACTCGTTGAACCGCTCTCCTTGGATGAAGCCTTTCTCGATGTAACTGGCGCTAAACGCCTACTTGGCGATGGTCGTGAAATAGCAAAACAGATACGGGCGAAGGTAGAAGCTAGTGAAGGAATTACTTGTTCAGTTGGAATTGCCACAACAAAATTTATTGCAAAACTTGCATCAAGCCGATGTAAGCCAAATGGGATGTTAGAAATAGCGTCCGACCGAGTTCTTGAATTTCTGCACCCACTGCCAGTAAGTGCAATCTGGGGAGTGGGGCCAAAGACTAATGAAGAGCTGCAAAAATTGGGACTTCGCTCAGTTGCCGATATCGCAAACACGCCGCGTCAAACTTTAATTCGGGCGCTCGGTGAAGCTGCCGGTGCTTCACTATATGAACTCGCTTGGGGACGCGATTATCGCGACGTTGTTCCAGAGGAGATTGATAAGTCAATTAGTGCGGCACAAACCTTTGATACGGACATCGAAGATCAAGAGATAATCTTGCGCGAATTTTTGAGACTAACTGAGAAAGCTACTTACCGAATGCGAGAGCGAGATTTCAGTGCACGAACAATTTCGATAAAGGTTCGCTTCGCCGATTTTAAGACCATAACAAGAGCAAAGACTGTTGCGTTACCGATAAGTGCGACTCATGAAGTATTTGATGTAGTTAAGGCGCTATTTCTTGCACTCAAATTAGATCGAGCTCGACTGCGGTTAGTTGGGGTAAGTCTTGATGGACTTGAAGATGGTGTTGACGGCACCGAACAGTTGATATTGGGCGAGCGCGAAAAAGGTTGGCGCCAAGCAACTGCAGCGATGGATAAAGCGAGCGCTAGATTTGGGCAGGGCAGCGTAAGACCGGCTCGATTATTTGACGAAGCAGATGAGTCCGGAGAGAATTCTTAAGAAACCCCTATAAAACCGATATTTCGGGGCTTTCGACTTTCTTTTCAGCGACCTCCTGCCGTATTGTTGGCGCCATGCCGTTATCCGATCACGAAAAGCGCATGCTTGCCGAGATGGAAGCTGCCCTAACTGCCGATGACCCACGTTTGGTGTCAACGCTAAATGGCCGGGAACGCACTCCGAAAGGCTCCAGAGCGCTTTTAGGTTTCTTTGCAATCCTAGGTGGCCTAGCTGTTCTACTTGGCGGGTTAATAGCGCAAGTAATTGCCGTTGGCATAGCCGGGTTCTTAATCTCATTGGTAGGACTAGTTCTCTTGCTTTCAAACTTGGCTTTAGGCAAATCTGAGTTCAAAGGCGCAAAAGGCGCTCGCCCAAAGTGGTCATCACGCCTAGAAGATCGATGGGAACGCCGTAATTTCGATAATTAGCTAGCACCTTTAAATCAGTCAGCCACCCCGCAAAGTATGGCGAGGGTGGTTTTTTTCTGCCCAAAATCAATTTGCCTGGGGAGTCGAAGTGGGGAGTTGGGGAAATAATTGGCTGAAAAGGGTGCAAAGTGGTTAGAAATGGAGTAAAGTGGTGATTGTTATCAAATCCGGGGGGATTTGAGCCTAAAAATTAGGGGAGGTGGGGCTAAGTGTTTCTCGGTACCCATGAACCCAAACTCGATGAAAAAGGTCGGATTATTCTGCCTGCAAGATTCCGAGATGAATTGGCAAATGGCCTTGTAATAACAAAAGGTCAAGAGCGTTGTTTGTATGTATTTCCTAGCGGCGAATTTTCTTCAATTACTGATCGTCTGCGCCAAGCACCCGTCACCGAAAAAGCAGCACGCGATTACATGCGCGTGATGTTTGCTGGCGCACACGATGAAGTTCCAGATAAACAGGGTCGAGTAACAATTCCAGCAGGGCTACGTACATATGCCGGTCTAGAAAAAGAGTGTGTGGTAATTGGTGCGAACACTCGGTTAGAAATTTGGGATAGCGCAGCTTGGGAAAGTTATTTGGCTGATCGCGAAAAAACATTCTCTGATGTTTCCTCGGAGGTGTTGCCGGGACTCTTCTAGGTCCAATTAACAATTTCTCAGTTGTGGCCATCGCCGACCTCTAAAACGACGCCCCTTCCCCGGCGCCGTTACCCCCAGATCCGTCGGCCGGCGATGACCAGAGTTGAGAAATTAGTAAAACAAGAGAGATTTCAAGAGATTAAATACCGAAAGGAGGATAAGTTGCAAGAAGCGTTACATATTCCTGTCGCACTTGAACGTTGTATTGCACTGCTCGCTCCTGCGATTGAATCTAGTGAAAGCCCGGTTGTAGTTGATGCAACTCTAGGTATGGGTGGCCACACCAAAGCACTTTTACTTAAGTATCCTAAACTTAGAATAATTGCTCTTGACCGAGATTTAAGTGCGATCAAAGTTGCAACTTCAAATTTAAAAGATGTAATCGATCGAGTAGTAATAGTTCATGCAG
>Ga0194048_10000952_pt1 | contig 14333 bp, 15 predicted proteins | sample JunL225m_MetaG_FD_161685 | JGI IMG/M metagenome (GOLD analysis project Ga0194048, IMG submission 161685) | Anoxic zone freshwater microbial communities from boreal shield lake in IISD Experimental Lakes Area, Ontario, Canada - Jun2016-L222-5m | ecosystem: Environmental > Aquatic > Freshwater >...
GGTGTGGGGTGTGCGAGTCCTGCGTCAAGCAATGGGCCGCACCGAGCGAGTGGTAGCCACCGAGATCCTCAAGCCCGGACAGGTGCTGCGTCTCGAGGCGCTTCAGCCACTGTCTCGCTCAGAGCGCAAGTCGCAGCGAGCAGCAAAATCTCGCCGCTGAGAGGCAATCGCGCACCGTTACGCCGTGCGCGCCACCACAATGGTTGCTTGTTTGCGAACTGTCCGAAGGAAACACCTATGTCAGCGAGTCAGTCATGAAAGTTCTTCTCCGTAACCCACGGCGCGAACTCGACATTCCTGGGCCTCGACGCGTGCATGCCCTGCTGAACGACCTCGATCTCAACCGCGAGTCGCATCTGGTGATTCGCAACGGCACGTTGGTGCCCAGCGACGAAGAACTCGGTGCCGACGATGTCGTCGAGATCCGACCAGTCATCAGTGGCGGTTCGCTGTGAAGTGTCGCGTCTGTCGCGAACCAGCGATTATCGACGTACCCCGCCACAACGCCAATTTCTGTGCGCCGCACTTTCTCGATATGTGCCGCAAGCAAGTGCTCAAAGCCATCGATGACTTCGACATGATCACCAAAGATGACCGCATCTTGGTCGCGGTGTCTGGAGGCAAAGACAGCTTGGCCATCTGGGACATGCTCATCGACCTTGGCTACGAAGCCGACGGTCTGTATATCGGGCTCGGTATTGGCAGCTACAGCGACGTGTCCGGCGACTACGCCCGGGCCTTCGCCGCCGAGCGCGGACTGAAGCTTGTCGAGATCTCGCTGCGCGACGATTACGGCTACGACATCCCTACGGCAACCCGCGCAACTCGGCGTGTTCCTTGCTCGGCGTGCGGCATGAGCAAGCGCCATCTGTTCGACAAAGCGGCGCTCGACGGCAACTACACAGCGCTCGTCACCGGACACAATCTCGACGACGAGGCAGCGGTGCTCTACGGCAACACGTTGCGCTGGGAACTGCCGTATCTGGCCCGCCAGCTGCCCACGCTGCCGGCGCGTAACGGTTTCCCCAAGAAGGTCAAGCCGTTGGTTCGCTTGTCCGAGCGCGAGACAGCCGCTTGGTGCGTCGTTCGCGGCATCGATTATCTGGTCGATGAGTGCCCAATGGCCGCCGGCAATCGTCACCTCAATTACAAAGATGCACTCAACAAGATTGAGTCTCAGTCGCCGGGCACCAAGACCGCTTTCTATCTCAACTTCGTCGACAAGGTGGCGCCGCTGCTCAGCGCGTTTGCCTTGAGTGACGATCTCGTACTGGCGCCGTGCAATTCGTGCGGCGCTCCGACCACTGGCGAAGTCTGCGCGTTCTGCCACCTGGTCAAGACCGCAAGCGCACACGAGCCGGTGCCGGTAGAACTGATCACCGGAAGAGGGGCTCGACGACGATGAACAGATCGTTTCAATATGGAGATCGCGTGTTGTTGCTCGATAGCAAGCAACGCCGCTACCTGATCACGCTCAAAGAGGGCGGCGAGTTCCACAGCCACAACGGCTTTGTGGCTCACTCACTCATCGTCGATCAGCTTGAGGGCCTCTACGTAAAGAGCACCAAGGCATCGCCCTACACAGCTCTTCGTCCAACGCTCGAGGACTTTGTCGTCGAGATGCCGCGCGGAGCACAGGTGATCTACCCCAAGGATCTCGCTCCGATCTGCATGTTGGCAGACATCGGACCCGGCGTGCGTGTCTTCGAAAGCGGTGTCGGTAGCGGCGCATTGTCGATGACCATGTTGCGCTATGGCGCCGAGATCACCGGTTACGAACTACGCGAAGACTTCGCCAACCGCGCCACCACCAACGTGCGCTCGTTCCTCGGCGAAGACGCCCTCTCGCGATATCACGTGCAGATCCGCGACGCCTACGACGGCATCGACGAAGGCGACTTCGATCGCGTGGTGCTCGACCTCCCCGAGCCATGGAACGTTGTTCCTCACGCCGAAACGGCACTCCGTCGCGGCGGCATCTTGGTTGCGTACACACCGTCGATCACTCAAGCGGCCCAGGTTCGCGAGGCGTTTGCTCGCAGTCGTGCCTGGAACGGAGCGCGTACGCTTGAAGTGTTGCATCGCGGATGGCACATCGAGGGCCAGGCAGTTCGTCCCGACCACCGCATGGTGGCGCACACAGGCTTTCTCACCACCGCACGATTCTTGGGCGCCCGCGAAACAGTGCCCGAAACGGCGTTCGACAGCGTGGCCGAGACCATCGTGGTCGACGATGCCAACATCGAACTCAGTGGCGACCTCGACGGCGATGGCGAAATGTCACACGACACCTCCGACTGAGCCATTCGAAAACTGAAGACGAATACGACGAAGGGGCGCAATGCGCCCCTTCGTCGTACACACAAGTTGTAACCGCTGCGCTCAGCGCAGCAACGCGTTGACTACGGCTCGATGAAGATGCACTCGCCGGGGCATTCCTCGGCGGATTCGATCACTGCGTCGAGCTGGCTGTCGGCGAAATTGGCCATGCCTTCGGCACCCTGTGGGTTGCCCTTGGCGGTGGCATAAATGGTTGCGCCCTCACGTACGTACGCCAAGCCATCATCAAGCAGCGTAAAAACGTCGGCGGCGATCTCTTCGCAGAGTCCGTCGCCGGTGCACAGATCCTGATCGATCCAGACCTTCATGGTGTATGTATCTCCTTGGGAGGCGTAAAACAAGGGGGTAAAAGTAGAGCCACTGTACACCGAGGCTCTCAGAAAATGGCGATTCCAGAGCCTGAAGCAGTCGCCTCCATCGGTGTATCTTCGTTGAACAGGTATGAGGAGGTGCGCAGATGACTGCAAACGACAGCGAGGCTGCTGAAATTCTTCGCGCGCAGGTGATTGTGCTCGAAGAAGAGATCGGCCATCTGCGCCAAAAACTTGTCGACGCGCCCAAGCGAATGCGCGCCCTCGACGAGCGCCTGCTGGAGGCAAAGGGTCAGTTGGCGCACCTCACCTCACAAAACGAGAAGCTCAGTTACACGCTCCGCGAGGCACGAGAGCACATCTCGTCGCTTCGCGACGAGGTCGCCAAGCTCACCCAGCCGCCGTCGGCCTACGGCGTGGTCGTGGGCAAGAACGACGACGGCACCGTCGACATTGCCTCAAGCGGCCGCAAGATGCGGGTGAGCCTTCACCCCGATATTGACCACGAGTCTTTGCAGCGTGGCGCCGAAGTGGTGCTCAACGAGAGCTTCAACGTGGTGATGGCTCGCCAGCCAGACATCAGCGGCGAAGTGGTGACCGTGAAAGAGATTCTCGACGACGGCATCCGCGCCCTTGTGGTAGGCCGCGCCGACGAAGAACGCATCTGCGAACTCGCCGACGCGATTCGAGGCACGCACCTACGGCCCGGCGATTCTCTGCGCATGGATCCGCGAACCAACATGCTGCTCGAGAAGTTGGCCCGCCCCGAGGTCGAAGACTTATTGCTCGAGGAAGTACCCGATATCTCGTATGCCGACATTGGCGGACTCGATGCGCAGATCGAGCAGATCGCTGACGCTGTCGAGCTTCCGTACCTGTATCAGGAACTCTTTGCCGAACACCGTCTGCCAGCGCCCAAGGGCATCTTGCTGTATGGCCCTCCCGGATGCGGCAAGACCCTGATAGCCAAGGCCGTGGCCAACAGTTTGGCGAAGAAGGTTGCAGCGGCTACCGGGGGAGACAAGGGCCGCAGCTACTTCATCAACATCAAGGGCCCCGAACTGCTCAACAAGTACGTCGGCGAAACCGAACGGCAGATTCGACTCGTGTTCCAACGCGCGCGCGAAAAGAGCGAAGAAGGCTGGCCCGTCATTGTGTTTTTCGACGAGATGGACAGCATGTTCCGCACCCGCGGCACCGGCATTAGCTCCGACATGGAGAGCACCATCGTGCCGCAGTTGCTCGCAGAGATCGACGGAGTCGAGGGCCTGCGCAACGTCATCGTCATCGGTGCCACAAACCGCGAGGATCTCATCGATCCAGCAATTCTGCGGCCGGGCCGTCTCGACGTGAAGATCAAGATCGAGCGACCCAACGAGGCCGCCGCCAAGCAGATCTTTGCGCAGTACCTCACCACCGAAATTCCTATTGCGCCCAACGAGTCCGTGCCCGACATGATCGAGCGCACGGTCGACGAGATGTATCGCGACGATGAAGCCAACCGGTTCCTCGAGGTCACCTACCAAAACGGCGACAAAGAAGTGCTGTATTACAAGGACTTTGCGTCGGGCGCGATGATCGAGAACATTGTTCGCCGCGCCAAGAAATTGGCCATCAAGCGGCTGATTGCTGGTGGCATCAAGGGAGTCAGCACGCAAGACATGCTCGACTCGATCAAGCAGGAATACAAAGAGCACGAAGATCTGCCCAACACCACGAACCCCGACGACTGGGCCAAGATCAGCGGCAAGAAGGGCGAGCGCATCGTGTTCATCCGCACGCTTGTCGCCGAGGGCCGCAATGAAACACCGTTCGCAGGCGGACGCTCCATCGAGCGGATGGCCACAGGGCAATATCTGTAGCCGGCATCGGGCTATGGTCACTGCATGGCCATCGCCAAGGTGTGCGGTATCGAGACCGAATACGGAATTCAGGTTCGAGGCGCGGAATCGAATCCGGTAGCTGCGTCAAGCGCCCTCATCAACGCCTACGTCAGCGGCAAGCTGCGCAGCATCGATTGGGATTTCGAGCACGAGCGCCCAGGCGCCGATGCGCGTGGTTTCAGCTACCCCGATTCGTTCGCTCCCGAGATCGAAATGCAACTCGTGAACGCAGTGCTCACCAACGGCGCTCGTTACTACGTAGACCATGCCCACCCCGAGGTGTCTACTCCTGAGTGCCTCACGGCCCTCGAGGTCGTGCGGTTCGACCGAGCCGCCGAGGAAATCGTGCGGGCCAGCATGGCCGCCGCCAAACGTTTGCTCAACGACGGCAGCGAGATCGTCACCTATAAGAACAACTCCGATGGCAAGGGCAACAGCTACGGCTGCCACGAGAACTATCTCGTCGATCGGGCCACGCCCTTTGCCCGCATCGTGAGCCAGATCACGCCGCACTTCGTGTCACGGCAAGTGTTCTGCGGCGCCGGCAAAGTGGGCAGCGAACTTGCGGGCACCAGTTCCAGTTCCGTGCCCTATCAAATCAGTCAGCGCGCCGACTTCTTCGAAGAAGAGGTTGGTCTCGAGACAACGCTGAAGCGTCCCATCGTGAACACCCGCGACGAACCGCATTGCGACCCACAGAAGTACCGCCGACTTCATGTGATTGTGGGCGATGCAAACATGAGTGAGGTGGCCACCTATCTCAAGGTAGGCACCACAGCGATCGTGCTCGCGATGATCGAAGACGACATGATCGGCAGCGAACTCACGTTGGCCAATCCTGTGTCGGCCATTCGCCAGATCAGCCAAGATCCCTCGCTCACCACCACCGTTGCGTTGCGAGATGGCACGCGCCTGACCGCCATCGAACTGCAGTGGGCGTTGCTCGAACGTGCACGAAAGTACGAACGCAGCCACGGCCTTGCTTGCGTTGGCGACGGCGTGGCGGTCGACCTACTCGCCCGATGGGAGACAGTGTTGGCTGGCCTTGAAACCGACCGCAGTTCGGTGGCCCATTGGGTCGACTGGGTTGCCAAGCAACGCTTGGTCGATGGCTTCGCCGATCGCCATCAGCTCAACCCTGGCGACGCCAAGCTCAAGGCCATCGATCTGCAGTACCACGACATGCGCGCCGACCGCTGCCTCGCCACTCGGGTCGGTCTCGAGACGCTTATCAGCGAGCACGACGCGCGCACAGCAATGACCGAGCCTCCCGAGAGCACTCGGGCCTATTTCCGCGGCAAGTGTCTGCAGCGATGGCCCGGCGAGATCGTTGCCGCGAACTGGGACTCAATGGTGTTCGATGTCGGCCGCGAACCATTGCGCCGCGTGCCCATGCTCGAACCGCTGCGCGGCACCGCCAACCTCGTGGGCGCGTTGTTCGACGAATGCACGACCGCAGCCGAGTTGTTGGCGCGGTTAGACGCGTAGGCTCACAACACAACTACTGGCAGCGACGACCACACGGCGAAGTGAGGGACCCAACATGGCAGAGCACACTCAAAAACAAAAACAGGTGCCATCACGCACCGAAGAGACGCTCGAGGATTTGCCTGTTGGCGCTCCGCAGGGCGAAAAGCTCAAAGCCGAACTCGATGATCTGCTCGACGAGATCGACGATGTGCTCGAAACCAATGCCGAAGATTTCGTGAAGAGCTATGTGCAAAAGGGCGGCGAGTAAACCCATGTCGATGCCGATGTTTGCCACTGGAGACGATCCCGGCGCCAGTTTCCCCGAGTTACTACGGCGCATGGGTCTGCAAGCTGTAGCCCCAACCTCTGATGCCTCTGACCTACTCACGCCGCACGCCACAACGTGCATTGCCTTGCGCTTCGCCGACGGCGTAGTCATGGCTGGCGACCGCCGGGCCACCAGTGGCAATCTGATCAGCCATCGCAGTATGGAAAAGCTGGTGCAGGCCGATGCGTTCAGCGGCGTGGCTATCGCCGGTGCCGCTGGCCCAGCAATGGAAATGATCAAGCTGTTTCAGTTACAGCTCGAGCATTACGAAAAGGTCGAGGGCTCATCGCTCAGCCTTGAAGGCAAGGCCAATCAACTGTCGATGATGGTTCGCAGTAACCTGCCCGCAGCAATGCAGGGACTTGCCGTGGTGCCGATCTTTGGTGGCTTCGATCCACGACGCAACACGGGCCGTCTGTGGACATACGACGTCACCGGTGGGCGCTACGAAGAGCACGAGTTCGTGAGCACCGGCTCTGGCAGCCTGCACGCTGGCACCGTCATCAAGCTTGGTCATCGCCCGCAGATCACCCGCGACGAAGCAATCAATCTGGCGTGCCGTGCCCTGTGGGAAGCCGCCGACGCCGATTCGGCCACGGGCGGACCCGACGCACTGCGTGGCATTTATCCAGTGGTGGCCACCATCACGGCCCAGGGTTGGCAGCGCATTGGCGACGACGACCTCGCCGCCCGGTACGTCACCATCGCCAGCGAAATGAGGTCACGCACATGAGCATGCCGTACTACGTAGCGCCAGAGCAGATCATGAAAGACCGCGCCGACTATGCGCGCAAGGGCATCGCCCGTGGCCGGGCGATGGTGGCTCTTCGGTATGCCGGAGGCATTGCGTTGGTTGCCGAGAATCCCTCAAACACACTGCGCAAGGTCAGCGAGATCTACGACCGCATTGCCTTCGCTGGCGTCGGCAAGTACAACGAGTTCGACCAGTTGCGCGTCGCTGGCGTTCGCGCTGCAGACCTCAAGGGCTTTCAATACAGCCGCGACGATGTCGATGCGCGCAGCTTGGCAAACAGCTACGCGCAGATGCTCGGCCAGATCTTCACCCACGAGATGAAGCCGATGGAGGTCGAGATTCTGGTGGCCGAGGTGGCTCACGACGATGTCTCTGACCAGCTGTTTCACATTCTGTACGACGGCACAGTGGTCGACGAACGACGCTTCAGTGTGTTGGGTGGCGACGCCGACGCCATCACTGCTCGCCTCAACGAGTCGTGGTCCGAAGGACTCGAACTCGATGCCTGCCTCAGGGCTGCGGTGGCCGCGCTCGCCGGACCCGATCGGCATTTAGTGGCCGACGATCTCGAGGTTGCACTGCTCGACCGAGCAGCTGCACGGCGCTGCTTTCGACGCCTCGACGACGATGTCGTTGGGGCGTATCTCGCGACTTCGCCGCCAAGCGCTGAATGATCACGATCGATCTGAATAGCGATATCGGCGAGGGGCTTGGCCAGTGGCCGATGGGCGACGACGAAGCGCTGCTCGGCATCATCACGAGCGCCAATATCGCTTGCGGATTCCATGCTGGCGATCCGTCGATCATGCGACGCACCTGCGAGATCGCTGCGCGCTTGGGGGTGGCCATAGGCGCCCATGTCTCGTACCCCGACCTCGCCGGCTTCGGCCGCCGGTTCATCGACATCGCGCCCACCGAGTTGGCCGATGTGGTCACGTATCAAATCGGCGCATTACAAGCGATCGCGCTCGCCGCTGGGTCGCGAGTCAGCTATGTGAAACCTCACGGCGCGTTGTACAACACCATCGTGACGCACGAGGCTCAGGCCGCGGCAGTTGTTGCGGGCGTTGCTGCCTGTGGCCCCTTGCCGCTCATGGGCCTCGCAAACTCAACGGTGCTTCAGCTTGCCGCACAGGCCGGGCTGCCCACGGTCGCCGAAGGATTTGTCGATCGCGCGTACAACGCCGATGGTTCGCTGGTCTCTCGGCTACTGCCCGGAGCCGTGCTGCATGATGCGGAATTCGTCGCAGCACGGGCGGTGCGCATGGTGACGAACAAGTCCGTGATCGCCATCGATGGCTCTGAGATCGGTATCGACTTCGACTCGCTCTGCGTGCACGGTGACACACCCGAAGCCGTGCAGCTTGCTCGCGCCGTGCGCGCTGCACTGGCGACAGCCGAAATCTCGCTTCGTCCTTTCCCCACCTGAACCAACAGTGCATTGCGTCCCTGGGCACCCGCTGCATGGTTGGGTTCGCTAGGTTGGCGCAATGGACCGGCGCATTTACGGGCTCGAGAACGAGTACGGAATCACCTGCACATTGCGCGGGCAGCGACGTCTCAGTCCCGACGAGGTAGCTCGCTATCTGTTTCGACGTGTCGTCAGCTGGGGCCGCAGCAGTAACGTCTTTTTGCAAAATGGTGCTCGGCTGTATCTCGACGTCGGGTCACATCCCGAATATGCCACACCCGAATGCGACTCGTTGTACGACCTCGTGGTGCACGACAAAGCGGGCGAGCGCATTCTCGAAGACTTGGTTGAATCTGCCGAGCAACGCCTTGGCGAAGAGGGCATCAGAGGAACCATCTACCTGTTTAAGAACAACACAGACTCAGCTGGCAATAGCTACGGATGCCACGAGAACTACCTCACCAGCCGCGACGACGACCTCGGCCACTACGCCGAGGTGCTGATCCCGTTCTTGGTGAGCCGCCAGATTTACACCGGTGCCGGCAAGGTCCTGCAGACGGCGCGTGGGCCGGTGTATTCGATTGCTCAGCGCGCCGAACACATCTGGGAAGGAGTGTCGTCGGCAACCACCCGTAGTCGACCGATTATCAACACCCGCGATGAGCCGCACGCCGATGCTGAGAAGTACAGACGCCTGCACGTGATCGTTGGCGACAGCAATATGAGCGAATACACCAACTTTGTGAAGGTTGGTGCTGCGGCGTGCATGTTGCGCATGGTCGAAGATCCTGGCGTCGTGTTGCGCGACATGACCCTCGAGAATCCGATTCGCGCCATTCGCGAAATCAGCCACGACATCACCTGTCGGCGCACCGTAAAACTGGCCAATGGTCGCGAGGTCAGCGCCCTCGACATTCAACGCGAATACCTCGATCGTGCATTGCGATACGCCGACACCAAGGGCTTCCCGCCACTCGAGCAACGCGCCCTCGAGATGTGGGAACACTGCGTGAGCACCATCGAGAACGACCCGCTGAAACTGGATCGAGAGGTCGATTGGGTCATCAAGCACAAGCTGATCGAGGCCTATCGAGCCAAGCACGACTTACCCCTCGGCCACGCTCAAGTTCAGTTGCTCGACCTGCAGTATCACGACGTCACCCGCAGCCGAAGCCTGTTCTACAAGATGCAAGATCGGGGCATGGTCGAACGCATGTGCACCGACGAGGACATTATGGCTGCAGTCGATATTCCGCCACAGACAACTCGGGCCAGGCTCCGTGGCGAGTTCATCAAACGCGCAAAAGAACGCAAGCGTGATTACACAGTCGATTGGGTGCACCTCAAGCTCAACGACCAGGCGCAGCGCACGGTTCTGTGCAAGGACCCGTTCAAGAGTCGCGACGAACGCGTCGAAAAACTGATCGCCTCGCTCTAAGCCTCGAATCGAGCCGTGGCACCCACCGACGGCATCGAGGCGGTACGGTATCCGAGCAATGAGGCCCCCCATGCCCATGCAATCGGCGACGAGAGATCTGAAATGAACCTAGGCGACTCAGTAGAACCAACTCCACAGCAGGCCACTGCAGCCGGTGAGGCCAAAGCCCCGCGTCCCCCGGCCAAGCCAACGAACCACTTTGCTCGCGCGTTTCGCGAATGGATTGTCGTCATCGTTATCGCTATCGCTGCCGCAGTACTGATGAAGGTATTCGTTGTGCAGCAGTTCTATGTGTCGGGCCACTCGATGGACACCACCCTGCACGATTTCGATCGCGTTCTCGTGAACAAGCTTTCGTACGACCTTCACGACCCCCGTCGGGGCGATGTTGTCGTGCTCGAAGAGGCCCAAGGTCTCACCCAGCGAGATCTCATCAAGCGGGTCATTGCTCTGCCAGGCGAGACCATCGAGATCAGCCACTGCGTGGTGCTCATCAATGGCAAAGTGCTCAACGAGCCATACCTCGATCCAGCGGTCGTCACCCCCGACAACTGCGGTGGTGATCTGCTCAAGACCACGCTCACACCGCACCACGTGTTCGTCATGGGCGACAATCGCCCCGGTTCGGGCGACAGTCGCGGCCCGCTGGGCCAGGTCGACTACTCGCAGATCGTTGGTCGCGCGTTCGTAGTGATCTGGCCCAAATCCGATTGGGCGTGGCTCTAGCCACACCCTTGTGCGCTACAGCAGTGGCGCACCAAGCTCGTCGCGGTAGGCATCGATCATCCGATCGACCCAGTCGCTGTGCACCCCATCAATACCCATTCGCAGAATCGGGCGCAGCACGTGGTCGTACTGCAGGTCCCACGCGATTGCGCACAGGTTAAATCGGTGAAACAGCGAGACGAGGCCCCCGTTCCAATCGGTGTGGTGCATGTTGATTGCGTGAATGCCCTCATTCGAGAGCGACGCCGCGCGACGCTCGGGGCCCTCTTTGATACGCACTAAGCGTGTGGAGTCGACCAGCTTGGCGCCATCAAGTTGCGATCGCAGGGGGAGCAGTGTCTGCCACACCGGATGACACAGCCACAGCCGGGGGAGCAGTTGCGGTGCAACCTCGCGCACCACATTGAGTACCGGTAGCCCGCTGTTGTCGCCCTTGAGGTCGAGCGAGAGGTGAAACTCAGAGCCACAACGCTCGAACAGTTCGGCGAGCGTGGGGATGAACGAGGGCAGCTGTGCTCGCCGCATCTCGGTGATGCGACGCTTGCTCAGCCGATGTCGTACGAAACCATCGTGGTCAAGCACGGGCACGCCGTCGGCGGTGACCCACACGTCGCTCTCGAGGCCCGTGGCCCCGAGTCTGAGACCCAAGGTAAACGCCTCAATGGTGTTTTCGGGAGCGTGTGCCTTGCCTCCGCGATGCGCAAACGCAATCGGATGTTCGAGCAATGAGGGCAGGCGTTGTTGCATCACACGCATTGTGACAGTTGTTTGCAACTCACGAAACTTCGAACGGATTCGCGACCAGAGAGACTTCGTGGTTGGGCGAACTAGCCCTAGACTCCAACCCGTGTTTAACCTGTCGGGCAGCGAATTAATTTTCCTCGTGCTCATCGCCCTCGTGGTACTCGGCCCCGACAAGCTGCCCGAAGCAATCCGCAAGGCCACCAAGGCCTACAACGATTTCAAGAAGATGGCGGGCGGCTTCCAAGACGAAATGCGCACCGTGCTCGAAGAACCGATGCGCGAGATGCGCGAAACCGCCGACCTGGTCAAGAGTTCGGCCATGTTCGACCCTCAGGCTGACGCCAAGCCCTCCGCTGCCAAGCCAGCCGAAACACCAGCTGCCACACCTGTAGTTCCGTCTGAAGCGGCCACGCCTGAACCAGCGCCTGCGGTTGAGACTCCGTCAACGCCCACGCGAGCGCCCTCGTTCGATATCTCCAACTACGTGGGCGAGACCGATGCGTCGTACGTGGCCCCCGAGCCAACGGTGGCCAGCGTCGAAGCCGACGAGGCAACACCCGCATGAAGCTTCCCTTTACGTCCGCCAGCCTGCCTGCGCTCAAAGGCCCTGAAGATCGCATGACCCTACGCGACCATCTTGCCGAGCTTCGGGTTCGCATCGTGCGCAGCATGCTGGCCGTCACTCTCGGCGTGATCTTCATGCTCGCGTTTTACGACCCCGTGCTTCGTTTCCTGGTGAAGCCATACAAAGACTTGTGTGCGGCCAAACCAAATCTGCAGTGCAACGGGCAGCTCTTTGGCCTCGGACCACTCGATGGATTTTCGACCCGCATTTCAGTCTCGATGTACGGCGGCTTGCTGCTGGCTTTTCCCGTGGTGCTCTGGCAAATCTGGCGTTTTGTGGTCCCAGCACTGCACGCCAAAGAAAAGAAGTACGCGATTCCGTTTATCGGCTCGACCATTGGGCTGTTCGCACTGGGCGGCTACATCGCCTATTGGACCCTCGATAAGGCGCTTGAGTTTTTGATCTCGTGGTCGGGCTCCGGCGTTGGTCAGATCTTCCAAATCGAGAAATACATCAGCCTCGTGGGGCTGATGGTGTTTGCGTTTGGCATCGGCTTCGAATTTCCGGTGCTGCTCGTATTCTTACAAATTGTTGGCGTATTGACCCCACAAACCCTGCTCAAGGGTTGGCGCTTCGCGATCATGGCCATCTTTGCCATCGCTGCGGTCATTACTCCTTCGGGCGACCCCATCTCGATGCTGGCCTTGGCAGTGCCAATGAGCATCTTTTATCTCATCTCTATCGTGATTGGGCTCATCATGCAGCGCCGTAAGCGCAAGCAGGCGCTGAACGCCGCCGATGACGACGACGATGATGATGATGATGATGACGACGATCACGACACCGCAGGGGCCGCGGCGTCCGCCTAAACAACCGCCCGACGCGCCACACTGGTAGCCGTGCGTGCCGACCGGGCCGAATTGATTGCCCACTACACATTTCCGCTCGATCGTTTCCAGCTACAAGCAATGGACGCGCTCGACGACGGCCAATCAGTGCTCGTCGCCGCGCCTACTGGCTCGGGCAAGACGGTGGTGGCCGAGTACGGCATCGAGACCGCCATTCGCGCTGGTAAGCGAGCGTTTTACACGGCACCCATTAAGGCATTGTCGAATCAGAAGTTCCACGATCTCGTCGGCATCTACGGCGCTGAGCGCGTGGGACTGCTCACCGGCGACAACGCCATCAACGGCGACGCTGCAATCGTGGTGATGACCACCGAAGTGTTGCGCAACATGATCTACGGCCGCTCAGGTGCGCTCGACGACCTCGCTGTCGTGGTGCTCGATGAAGTGCACTTTTTGCAGGACACCTATCGAGGCCCGGTGTGGGAAGAGGTCATCATCCATCTGCCCGAGCGGGTGCAGTTGGTCTGTCTGTCTGCCACGGTGAGCAATGCCACCGAGCTCACCGACTGGATCAGCACCGTTCGCGGTCCCACCACAGCCGTGCTCGAAGACACCCGGCCAGTGCAGCTCGAGAACCTGTTTATGGTCGGCGATCGCAGCAGCGAGAAGCTTCACCTACTGCCCACGCTGGTCAACGACCGACCCAACGCAGTGGCCATGCGGCTCACCGAAGAGGGCACGAACCAGTGGAAAGGTGGTCGCGGCCGCGGCAGCCGCCATGGCACGCGCCGGCTGTATCCACCGTCTCGCGTCGAGGTCGTTGATCGGCTTGAGCAAGAACGAATGTTGCCGGCTATCTATTTCATTTTCAGCCGCAACCAATGCGACGAAGCCGCCAAGACCTGCCTTGCTGCTGGCATCCGGCTCACCACCGGCGAGCAGCGCGACCGCATTCACGAAATTGCCGAAGCGCGCCTCGCTGGCATCGAAGCCGACGACCTCGCTGTGCTGGGCTACTCACAATTTCTGGCCCAGCTCGAGGCCGGCATTGCAGCGCACCATGCCGGCATGGTGCCACCGTTCAAAGAGGTGGTCGAGGCGTGTTTCAGCGAGGGTCTGATCAAGATCGTTTTCGCAACCGAAACGCTCGCTGTCGGCATCAACATGCCAGCGCGAACCGTGGTGATCGACAAGCTCACCAAGTTCACCGGCGAGCATCACGCCACTCTGACGGCGGGCGAGTACACCCAACTCACCGGACGCGCCGGTCGCCGTGGCATCGACGAATACGGTCAGGCAATTGTGCTGTGGACACCGTTTACGCCGTTCGAGCAAATCGCAGGCATCGCTGCGAGTCGCTGGTTCCACCTCAACTCGGCGTTCAGACCTACGTACAACATGGCTGCCAACTTGGTACGCACGTACTCAAGCGAGCAAGCGCATCATCTGTTGAATCTGTCGTTCGCTCAGTATCAAGCCGACGGCGATGTGGTTCGACTCGAAACCAAACTCTCG
>Ga0194048_10000954_pt1 | contig 14330 bp, 17 predicted proteins | sample JunL225m_MetaG_FD_161685 | JGI IMG/M metagenome (GOLD analysis project Ga0194048, IMG submission 161685) | Anoxic zone freshwater microbial communities from boreal shield lake in IISD Experimental Lakes Area, Ontario, Canada - Jun2016-L222-5m | ecosystem: Environmental > Aquatic > Freshwater >...
ATCAGTTTCAAAGGCAGTCAGTTGTAAAAAGCCAGGGTTACCTTCGTTAGGTCTATTACGAATCAGAAATTGGTTATCTATCAGGTAATGACCGGTGAGTTTTACCTGACGATACTCGAGTTCTTTGTTCCAACTAGATGTTGGAAGGAGAATTTCTTCTAAGGCGACCGGTTTGGCGTTGTAGTTCTGGTCAATAATTCTGTTAGAAATACTTACTTCTTGCTGTCTAGCAAACTGCCACTGCGATAAATACCAGCATGCGGTGCTGAAAATCAAAGCTAAACCGAACCAGGTAAGCCACCTAGAGACGAAGTGAGACCTACTTTTCATCCGAAGAATCAGCCTTTCGGAATGCGTCCGCAGAAATGCTGATGGTTGGTGCTTCAGCCGATTTCGTTTTGCTTGAAGTGCCACCCGGGCCTTGAGCATTGGCTATAACAACAGCGAAGTAAGGCAAGAAGACAGCACCTGCGACAAAGATGATGGTCAACCAACTAATCGGTACTGCGACAGCTAAAACAATGCAGATCACTCGAATCACCATGGCAATGGTGTATTTGATGAATCTCGCTTTACGCTCAGCCTCAGGCGAGGCCCCAATTGAGGTAACGGATTGGGTCTTAGCCAAGTTATGTCCTTCGGTTCCAAGGCCAATCTAACGCTAGAAGTAGACTTGTGATGGTTATAAGTCCATTATCGGCTCTTCGAACTGTAAGGCGAAATCAACAATGACAACTCAGAGAACAGTATTAGTAACCGGTGGAAACCGCGGTATCGGCAAGGCAATAGCTGAAGCATTTGTAGCAGCCGGACACAAAGTAGCGGTCACAGTTCGCTCTGGCGAGGGACCGGAGGGCACCCTAAGCGTAAAAGCCGATGTTACCGATCCAGCTTCCCTTGATGCAGCCTTTGCAGAGATTGAAGAAAAGCTTGGCCCTGTTGAGATTTTGGTAGCTAACGCTGGTATCACCAGAGACACTCTGCTGATGCGCATGACCGATGAAGAATTTGAAGAAGTGCTAAATACCAACCTCACTGGAGCTTTTAGAGTCCTGCGCAGAGCTACCAAAGGCATGATTAAGGGTAAATACGGCCGAGTTATCTTTATTGGCTCTGTAGTTGCTCTGTTAGGCAGTGCCGGGCAAGTTAATTACTCAGCAGCCAAAAGTGGGCTAGTTGGTATGGCCAGATCACTTACTAGGGAACTCGGCGGCAGGGGAATCACTGCCAACGTAGTTGCTCCTGGCTTTATCGATACCGACATGACAGCTGAACTTAGCGCTGAAATGCAGGACGAATACAAGAAAAAGATTCCTGCAGGTCGCTTTGCCGCTCCTGAAGAAGTGGCTAAAGTAGTGCTTTTCCTTGCCAGCGATGATGCTGCATACATCTCTGGAGCAGTTATTCCGGTTGATGGTGGACTTGGAATGGGTCACTAACGCCAAAAACTGCTTGAAACTGGCAGAATACATAGGGGGAACCTAAATGAACAAAAGAGAGACTAAAACAAATGGGAATCCTCGAAGGTAAAAAACTTCTTATCACCGGTGTGCTAACAGAGGCTTCAATCGCCTTCACAGTAGCCCGACTAGCTCAAGAACAGGGCGCGGACATTGTGCTTTCTTCATACGGAAGAATGATGGCAATTACTGAGAAGATCGCACTTCGCTTGCCTAAGCCTTGCGCTGTTATTGAACTTGACGCCACCAACGATGAAGATCTTGCCGCACTGCCAGAGCGAGTGCTCGAGCACCTTCCTCACCTTGATGGCATCGTCCACGCCATTGCTTTTGCCCCTGGCACTGCTCTTGGCGGAAACTTCCTTTCAACCGAGTGGCCTGATGTTTCAACAGCTATTCAGGTATCGGCTTACTCTTTGAAATCAATCACTATGGCTGCAAAGCCAATACTGCGTCCAGGATCATCAATTGCGGGTCTTACCTTTGATGCCAGTGTTTCATGGCCGGTATACGACTGGATGGGTGTTGCCAAAGCTGCCTTCGAATCAACTTCTCGTTACCTAGCTCGATACTTAGGTAAAGACGACATTCGCGTAAACCTGATCTCTGCTGGACCGCTTAGAACTCCAGCTGGTAAGAGCATCCCTGGTTTTGCAACTATGGAAGATGTTTGGGTCGTTAGATCACCAATGCATTGGGAGCTCTCTGACACAGAGCCTGCAGCTAAAGGAATAATTGCCCTTCTTAGCGACTGGTTCCCGAAAACAACTGGTGAAGTTATTCACGTTGACGGTGGATTGCATTCAACTGGTCACTAAAGACCAAGTAAGCCAATTACTTCACTCAAATCGTTTTTAGCGATGAGAACATCCGCACTCTGACGCACCCGAGGTTTTGCATTAAAACCAATACTCAGACCAGCTACCTGCATCATGTCCAGATCATTTGCACCATCGCCAACAGCAACAGTGTTTTGGATACTAAGACCAAGTTCTGTGGCCCATTGCATAAGTGCATCGGCTTTAGCTGGCTTATCAATGATTGGTCCGGTTACCTGACCAGTGAGTTTGCCATCAATAATCTCAAGTGAATTAGCTCGGTAATAATCAAGCTTTAGTTCTTTAGCCAAAGGCTCAAGCAACTGGGTAAACCCTCCCGATACAGCTGCCACTTTACCGCCAGCCCTATGAATAGCACCGATTAGCTCTTTGGCACCTTTGGTAATAGTTATCTTCGAAAGGCTCTCTTGAATAACTGATTCGGGCAATCCAGCAAGGTTGATAACTCTTGCCTTAAGGCTGCCAGTGAAATCAAGTTCGCCTCTCATGGCTCGATCCGTTACTTGGGCAACTTCCGCACGTTTGCCAGCGCAATCAGCCAGCAGTTCAATTACTTCATCTTCAATCAAGGTTGAATCGACGTCAAATACCACGAGCATGCGGCAGTGGCTGGTCGAGGTCATAAGGAAACTTTATTGCCTAAAACCACATCCTTAGTCATCTCTGCACTTTGAGTGTCATACCAACGCTCCTTGGGAGATTCGCTTAGGCTGAAAATCTATGAATGAAGTGCTCGCCCTTGAAAATGTCTCGGTAATCCGAGCAGGTAAAACCATATTGAATTCAGTTACCTGGAGCGTTCAGGCTAATGAACGTTGGGTGATTGTTGGACCTAACGGTGCTGGTAAAACTACTTTGCTGAAGATAGCTGCGGCTCAGTTGCAACCAAGTTCAGGAACAGCAAGGGTGCTTGGGGAAACACTAGGGGAGATAAACGTTTTCGATCTAAGAACCAGAGTTGGTTTTGCATCAACTGCTATTGCCAGTCGCATACCTAATTCAGAAACCGTTTTAGATGCTGTGATGACCGCAAGCTATGCCATCACTGGAAGATTCAAAGAGAAATATGAAGACGTTGATGAGCGCAGAGCTAGAAGAGTGCTCAATGAATGGCACCTAAGCGAATACGCGGACCGAGCCTTCGGAACGCTTAGCGATGGCGAACGCAAGAGAACCCAAATAGCCAGAGCAGTCATGCCAGATCCAGAACTGTTGCTTTTGGATGAACCTGTTGCAAGCCTTGACATCGGTTCCAGAGAGGCAACTATCAAGATTTTGGGGGGATACGCATCTCACCCTGACGCACCTGCAATCATCATGGTCACCCACCACTTGGAAGAAATTCCGGCTGGTTTCACACATGCCTTGGTCCTAAACGAAGGCAAAATAACTGCGGCTGGCCCAATAAATTCGACTCTGACAACTGAAAAACTAAGCGAAGCCTATGGATTACCGCTTGAAGTTGTGCTTTTAGCTGGCAGATTTGCAGTTAGAGCCAAATAGGCTCTGGATAAGAGCCCTAGGCTCTGGTATAGTTTCTAACTGGTGCTAAGAACACCGAATCCCATTTTGAATTGAAAGATTTTCCTTATGAAGGCTGACATCCACCCTAAGTATGAAGCGATTGTTTTCCGCGATCTAGCTTCTGGCGTTGCATTCTTGACACGTTCAACCGTGACAAGCACCAAGACCATCGAGTGGGAAGACGGAAACACCTACCCAGTTTTCGATGTTGAAATTTCTTCTGCATCACACCCGTTCTACACAGGTAAGCAGCGTATCCTCGACTCAGCTGGTCGTGTTGAGCGCTTTAACGCTCGTTACAAGAAGTTTGGCGCACAGAGCTAATTCTGTTCCTAAAAGTAATGGACCCTCATGTTGGGGTCCATTACTTTTTTAACCAAGTTGCTTGACTGGCCAACCGAATTGCGGTTTGTAGTCAGGAACATCTTGCTGACGCCATTTTGCATAACTGGCTTCGATCTCGTCAGCCCACTTAGCCTGGTGGTCATTGAGTTCTTGAAGCGAGGTAGGAAATTTAACTACTGGCTTATCTTGTGCGAGGAAGTATCTAAGCATTGCTTGGCCAACGTGGCCTGCCGCAACGGCATCGTCTTTAGCAGTGTGTGCGTTATCTAATGAGACTCCGTAACGCTCTGCCGCTGCAATCAGAGTTCTTTTACCTTTACGGTATTTATCAATTGTCTTATCGATGACTAGCGGATCGATTACACAGCCAAATTTCAAGGCTGGAACATCGTAACGTTTAGCTTCATAATGCAAGATTGTGAAATCGTAGGCAGCGTTGTAAGCCAAAACTGGGATACCTTCATCAAAGCAAGCTTGAATAGCCTGAACGATTTCACTAACACCCTGGGCTGCAGAAGTGGCATCGACAACGTCCTTGTCGTAGTAGCCGTGAACTCTGCTGGCCACTTCTGGAATCGGGATGCCAGGGTTGATAACCCAATCGAACCCGCCAGGTTGAACATCGCCATTAGCGCTTATGCGATGTAGTGCGGCAGTGACAATTCTGTCTTCACTCAGATTTAGACCAGTGGTCTCAGTGTCGAATACAGCTATTGTTTCTAGCCAGCTAGGAAGTGGCAACTTATCTACGGATTCATTCATTTCTTCAGACTACTTCCAGACTCGGACATCTCCGGTTAGGACCAACCCGCCTACTTTGGCTGGTTAGACTTAAAATATTGAGATGGGAGGTGCAAATTGAAATCAGCAGCAGAATTCATGGACATGGGTCAAGCCAGAGCCATCAAAAAGAACATTGACATTGATTCGGTTAACACCGACTACTGGTTCTATCCAGCCAGCACTGCCGATTCTCGTTCAGCCCAAAATGTGGTCTTGGTGCACGGTTACAGGGGAGACCACCACGGCCTTGAGGCATTTGCTGGGGGACTAACTGATTTCAATGTCTATGCGCCTGATATCCCTGGTTTCGGCACTTCTTCTGCACTGAAAGTTGAGCACACTCTAGAAAATTATGTGATTTGGTTTGAGAAGTTTCTCAAAGCCATCGATCTAAAAAACCCAATTGCCGTCGGACACTCATTTGGAACACTTATAATTTCGGCGGCTGAGGCTAAAAGTTCTCCACTCAAGGCTTTGGTCTGCATCAACCCAGTTGCTGGTGGATCAAGCGGAGGTCTTTCAGGTTTCTTACTTCGAGTCGTGAAATCTTATTACTGGCTAGCTCACGTTGTCCCAGAAAGTCTCGGCATGTCTATGCTCAAGACTCCATTGCTGGTGAATTCGATGAGCAGCTACACGACTAAATCCAATGACAAGCAACTTCGGAAGTGGATTAAGAATCAGCACAAGACTCATTTCAATAGTTTTGCTAATTCTCAGGTTGTTTGGCAGTCATACATCGCCTCTATCGATAACACCATGGCCCCTTATGTTCCGCTAATCAAGAAACCTATACTTCTAATCGCCGCCGAACTGGATGAGATTACCCCGGTAGCTGCAGTTATTGAGATGTCTAAGAAGATGCTTGACGCAAATGTTTATGAAATCAAGAACTGTGGCCATTTGGTTCATTATGAAGCAGCTCAAGAAACCATCGACCTGATTACAGAATTCATTGCAAAGCAGAGCAACTAGTGCAAACACTGCATTTTGATGCTCGTTTCATCAGAATTGGTTACCACGATGGCATAAGTCGTTTCTCGGTTGAACTGGTCAAAGCTTTGTGCAAGAAGATTGATGTAGTGGTTTTGATCTATGACCTACGTCAACTCGAGTCACTACCAACAGGAATCAAGTATCTGCTTGTAAACAATCCGCAAGCCCCCTCAGAATTCTCTATTGCCAGAAAACTAAACAAACTTGGTGTCTCTCACCTTTTTTCGCCTATGCAGGTGATGGGAAGCTCTGGTCGCAAATACCAACTTATTCTGACATTGCATGATTTGATCTACTACCGACACAGAAAACCACCGCAAGATCTTAATCTTTTGATTCGTGCAGTGTGGCGGCTTTATCACCTGAGCTACCAGCCACAACGTTGGTTACTTAACCGAGCTGATGCCATAGCCACTGTTTCAGAAACAACTAAGAAGCTAATTGCGCAGCACAAGCTAACTAAACGACCAGTCTCAGTTGTATATAACGCACCAGAGGCAAGCTACAACGGCAAAGCCAGAGCAGCACCGACATCAAAGAAGTTGCTATACATAGGCTCTTTCATGCCATACAAGAACGTTGAGACCCTAGTCGAAGCAGTTGGCATGCTGCCTGATTTTGAACTACATCTTCTGAGCAAGATTGCTGAGAGTAGGAAGAATCAATTACAGAAATTAGCCAGTGCAACAGGCTCAAAAGTAATTTTTCACAATGGTGTGAGCGATAAAGAGTACTTAGATCTTTTGGACGAAGCATACGCTCTGGTAACTGCCAGCAAAGATGAGGGGTTCGGAATCCCTTTAGTTGAGGCAATGCAGCGTGGAACTCCAGTGGTGGTTTCCAACCTCGCAATCTTCCATGAGGTGGCTTCTGACGCTGGTTCCTATTTTGAAGCTGCTGACCCTAAAGAACTAGCCTCAAGAATCACAGAGCTGGCAACCGGATCTAACTGGGCAGAAGCTTCAAAATCCTCGATTGGACAGGTAGCAAAGTTTGATTGGGATGAGTCAGCTAATCAACTCTTGAAGATGTTTCAAGCTTTAGAGAGCAAGTGAATCTGGGTTGTAATCCGAGATTGCCCAGTATCCATCTGAGTGCACAACTTTATTCAAGGATGCATTACCTAATCGATCACCATCTCGAGGAATCTCGTTATCGCTAACCACTCGTAGCACTTTTCTAATGAAAGCGCCGTGTGAAACAGCTAACACTCTGAGGCCGTCATACTCAGTTGCAATCAATTGCAGCAGGGCTTGGCTTCTATTTCTAAGGTCTTCGATTGGTTCGAGTCCTTCTATGTATTCATTAGATTCAAACATTCTGCGCCATTCAGAATGACTCGCACCTTCAGCAACCCCGAATGATCTCTCTACGAGTTCTGGAACGATAACGACATTCATGCCTAGTTGGGCCGCAATGATGTTTGCAGTGTCACTTGCTCTAGATAGGGGAGAGGAAAGGATTACATCCCAATCAGCACGAGATAATTTCGCACCTGCAGCAGCAGCTTGATTCCGCCCAGTTTCGTTCAAAGGAATGTCGCTTGAGCCCTGGAGCCTTAAATCAATATTCCAGTCAGTTTGCCCATGTCGAAGTAATCCCAAAATAGTTTCAGTCAATTAATAGCCTTTCTAAAACTATCGAGGTGTTTGCTTCAATCTTTACAATCGCAAGATCATCAGCACGAGTGGGACCAATGTTGACTATCACAATTGGTTTAGATGATTGGGCAGCAAGTCTCGCAAAACGATAGCCAGAATTTACTGTCAGTGATGATCCAACAATAAGTAGAGCATCTGCAGCAGCTAGCTGGTTTAGAGCTAGTTCAACTCGATTAGTGGGTACCGATTCTCCAAAGAAGACCACATCCGGTTTATATATGCCACCGCACTTCTTACATTTAGGAACTATGAAACTCTCAGTGCCATCAACCTCTGCATCACCATCAGGAGTGAACTCAACAGAATTGTCTTTGCTGATGTTTGGATTGAGTTCCTGCAGGAACTCGTCCATTTCGGTTCTTGCTATCGAAGTTTTACAACCCAGGCAAATCACTCTGTCTAATCTGCCATGCAGATCAATTACGTTCTTGCTGCCTGCCGCCTGATGTAAACCATCAACGTTTTGAGTTACTAGAGCAGTAACTGAACCACTTGCCTGTGCTGAGGCAATCGCAAAGTGTCCAGCATTAGGTTTAGCTAAAGCGATTCTGGACCAGCCAACAAAGCTTCTAGCCCAATAACGTTGCTGAGCTTCAAAGGATCCCATAAAAACGTCATAGGTCATTGGATGTCTAGCGACTCTTCCTTGACCTCGATAATCAGGGATTCCAGAATCTGTGCTGATGCCTGCACCACTTAAAACAAAGAGCTTTTTTCCAGCGATGCGCTCGCGTGCCACTTCAATTGAATAATCAGCGGCATGCGGAAGTTCTGGGTTTTCAAGTTGGGACATTATTGAGCAGTTTACAACTTGAACTAATTGATTATTGACTGGCAGCCTGTTTCGTGCGGGAAAAGCGGCCGAACAGTGATGCGCCAGATCCTCCCATTCGAACTAAACCTAGATGAAGAATTCAGCTTAGGTAATAACGCATTCAGCTTCGCGTTCTCTAGGGAAGTCATCTCCTGACAATTTGCGTTGAATTCAAGTGGTTTTGCACCAAACCACTTGTATGTCTTTGTATAGGCATCGGTGTGAGATTCTGCTGCCATGTATAGCCACTTAGTTGGTTTCCAAATAGTAGGTTTGGATTTAGTCCACATCAACTCAGAACTAAATGATTCGACTTTGTTTCTAAAACTTGATGCCGCTCGTCGAGCATCAGCTTTTGACTTAGGCGTCACGTCTGCATCAAAACCGAGTGCGTATATCGAAAACTTAGTTTGAGGTGCTTTAGGGGAGATTTGGGTAACAAAGGTCGTGTCAGGAACGTCAACAATCCAAGGCATACCCCAATCAAATTTGGGATCCGTCAAATGGCTCTTTTCAGCCGCAGCCAGTATTCGAGGAACTGCTGCCAACTCTCTCTTTTGCATGAAGGTCTCGACAAACTGACCTGGGCTCTGCAGGGTGTGAATTTTGCTGGGGACTATCAAAAGGCCATCGCTATACAAAACAGTGGGTGTCCTCGCAAAAGCGTAATCAACCATTGTGTAACCACCGGTGTCTTGAATAAGCAAGGAAACGTAACGACTCGGGGGAGTTGCAGCTTGTGCCAATCCAACACTTGAAAGCCCAAGCACAATGCTGAAGATTGCCAGCTTTTTCAATGAACGCATAATCTTCCCTCCAGATTCGCTTCGTTAAGTTGATTATGCCCTAATTAGGCAGGTTTACCTCAACATTTAGGTTGCCTTCATGATCCAGAAATGAACAAAGCCCCGATAGTTAATATCGGGGCTTTGTGGTAGCTGTCTCAAACTACGTGTCCGAAAGGGGACTTGAACCCCTACCCTCGTAAGAGGACTAACACCTCAAGCTAGCGCGTCTACCATTCCGCCACCCGGACTTAAAGTTGTTTTGAGCAACAGTTCTAAATGTTACTACTAAACCCTGAAAGAAAATTAGAGAGTTATGTGTATCGATTTTGCGCTAACCAGGAGTAGTTTTGCCTTATGGCACAAGAGGCGAGAAGTTCACTGAACAGTTTTGTTGCGGCCCTCGAAAGACATTTCGAGGCAGTATCAGCAGGCAGGGGAGCTGATGACCCTGCCGTCTTAGCTTCCTATGAGCACCTAAAGTCAACATTCCTTGATTATGAGGAAGCTCTCTCAGATCAATTCGGAGAGATACTTCCTATGGAACTAGCGGAAGATGATGAAGACTGGGCATGACTTTTATCCAGGCAATCATCCTTGGCATCGTCCAAGGTCTAACTGAATTTCTACCGGTATCTTCTAGCGCGCATGTTCAAATCGCTTCCGAGCTAATGCAGGTGCCAGGTTTATCTGACAAGAACTCTGCAACCACGGCTTTTATTGCAACAATCCAATTGGGCACTGAAGCGGCTGTGCTGATTTACTTTGCTAAAGACATTGCACGTTTAGTCACAGCTTGGTTCAAGGGGCTATTCAATAAGGCTGCTCGATCAACTGCAGATTACAAAATGGCTTGGTTTGTCATCATTGCTTCAATCCCAGTTGGTCTTGCTGGTTTACTACTGAAGCACTTTATTGAAGAGACAGTAAGAACGCTTTGGGTTATCGCAGTGACCATGATTTTATTTGGCCTAATACTTTTGCTTGCAGACCGACTTGGTTCAAAGCAGAAAGCAATCAAAGAGTTGACATTTGGTTCAGCTGTTGGTTTTGGTCTTGGTCAAATGCTTTCCGTGATTCCTGGAGTGTCAAGATCTGGTGCCAGCATCAGCTTTGGTCTACTAGCCGGTTTCAATAGAGCAGCAGCAGCCAGATTTAGCTTCCTGATAGGTATCCCTGCTGTGTTAGCTAGCGGACTTATCGAATTCAAAGACAGTTACCAAAACTTAGATTCCACTGCGCTTACCGGAACTCTGATAGCAACCGTTACTTCTTTTATCGTTGGCTATCTAGTAATTGCTGGTTTACTGAAGTATTTGAATAAGGGTTCGTTCTTGCCGTTTGTAATCTGGCGGGTAACAGTTGGAATTGGTTTACTTATAGCGCTAAGCCTTGGTCTTATAGCAGCCTAGTTTTCGCTAGAACCAGTTTCACCTTCGTTTTGTCTTAGAAATTTCTCAAACTCTAAAGCAAGTTGATCGGTGTTCATCTCTTCTGCTTCGGATTCATCTCTAGCTTTTTCAAGACCTGCGATGTAATTGAGTAAATCTTCATCGCCTTCGGCAAAATCGTCAACAGATCTTTCCCATTCAAATGCTGCAACAGAAATCTCTTTGTGCTCCACCGCAAAGCCAAGCATGATTTCCAAATCATTAACTAAGGCAAGGGCAGCCTTAGGAGATGGCATGGATGCAACATAGTGCGGAACTTCAGCCCAAACAGAGATAGTAGGGAGTCCAGCTTTTTCGAACGCATGTCCTAGAACAGATAGGAAACCAGCTCTACCGTCGTAGTTGCTACGTTCGATTCCAAAAGCATTTCTGACTGGGGCGCTTTGGCTATTTTTATAAATCTTGATTGGTCTTGAGTGAGGTGCTTCTGAAGCAAGAGAACCAATCATGATTACCGCGTTGATATCGCGATCTTCAACTATTTCTAAAATCTCATCTCGCAAGTACTGCCACTGCAAGGCTGGCTCTTGTCCAATTAGGAAATAGAGCTGCAATTCCTTTGGGTTTAGGGGAGTCTTAGGTCCAGGCCCCCAGAATTCGATGCTCGGCCAGATGAAATCTCGTTCGCCATGTTCATCCAGAACGATGATCGGTCGTTGACGCAAAAAGTCGAAATAGTCCTGGTCATCGATGGCTACCAAGCGCTCAGCGGCTAGTTTTTCACGAATATAGTTGGTCGAGCCGGTTGCGGCTGACCCAGCGTCTGTCCAACCGTCAAAGGCAACAATCAGGACTCGACCGCTAAAGATGTTCGATGTGTCGTTCAAAGTTCTACCATTTCAAAGCGAGGGTTCAGATAGAACTCTAATTCATAACTGGAGATTAGACTTTGGGCATAATGTTTGGTCGTATTCCTAAGTTTGCTGTGCTGTTCGATATGGACGGGACGCTCATCGATTCTGAGCCATATTGGATGGAAAGTGAGCAGGCTCTGGCCAAGGAACACAATGGCCATTGGACCCACGAAGACGGGCTAGATGTGGTGGGGATGAGCCTTGACCAGTCCTCAAAGCTCCTAAAAGACCGAGCCAACATACCCCTTGAGCCAACTGAAATAGTTGATTTATTGACGAATCAAGTGCAGAGCAAATTGGCCAAAGTGATCCCTTGGCGTCCAGGAGCTCAAGAACTGTTACTAGATCTAAAGAAACATGGCGTCAAAACAGCTTTAGTGACGATGTCGCTACACAGAATGGCTCAGCAGGTTGCTGATGCAATCCCTTTTGATGCCTTCGATGTGATTATTGCTGGCGATGATGTCACCCGTGGCAAGCCTCATCCTGAGGCTTATGAAAAAGCTGCCATGGCACTTGGCTTTGAACCAGCCAGCTGCATTGCTTTTGAGGATTCGATTTCAGGTCTTACTTCAGCAGAAGCTGCTGGCACATTCGCAATTGGCATACCGCACGTAGTTCCAATCCCTGAAAAAGAGGGTAGAACGCTTTGGCCAACGCTGGCTGGAGTTACCTATAAACAACTAAGGAAGCTCATCTAGTGGCAAAATTAAATAAGGCACAGCGTGGAGTGTTTGTTGCAGGGGAGCGAGTGCAACTCACTGGCCCTAAGGGAAGGCTCAACACAATCACTTTGGTCAAAGGTGCAAATTTCGGCACACATCGGGGAGACATAAAACACGATGACATCATTGGTCAACCTGATGGATCAGTAATCAAAAATGGTGCTGGTGTTGAATACCTTGCGCTAAGACCACTGCTTACTGACTTTGTGTTATCGATGCCACGCGGTGCTGCCATTATTTATCCAAAAGACGCGGCCAGCATCGTGACAATGGGAGACATCTTTCCAGGTGCCAAAGTTATTGAAGCAGGTGTCGGATCTGGTGCTCTCAGCATGTATTTACTTCGAGCCATCGGAGATTCAGGTGAACTTACTTCTTTCGAGAGACGATCAGAATTTGCAGACATAGCAAAAGCTAACGTTGCCACCCAGTTCGGCACAGAACCTGAAAACTGGAAGGTGCTAATCGGCAGCCTCGAAGTTGAAATGAAAAAGAACATCGAAAGCGCGAGCATCGACCGGGTGGTGCTGGATATGTTGGCACCTTGGGAATGTATTGATGCTGTATCTAAAGTTCTCATTCCTGGTGGTGTCTTGATTTGCTACGTAGCAACTGTCACCCAGCTCTCTAGAGTGGCGGAAGAGATTCGGTCAACGGGGCAATACGCAGAGCCTGAAGCCTTCGAGTCGCTAGTGCGCGGTTGGCATCTTCAGGGCCTTGCTGTCCGCCCTGAGCACCGTATGGGTGGACACACCGGCTTCTTACTAACTGCCAGAAGACTGGCCCCAGGCGCGGTTCTGCCGAGTTTCAGTAGAAGAGCTAAACCCGAGTTTGACGATGAGGACCTAGCGGTCTGGAACCCTGATCATCTAGGGGAGCGCGGAGTCAGCGAAAAGAAGCTCCGAAAGTCCGTGAGATCTGCCCAAAGAGCTGCAGAGGCCAAGCTAGATACCCCAACCGAGAACGACGAGTAAACTTAACAAATCCCATAGAAAGCAGTAACGTGTCAAAACTAAAAGCCATTCTTATCTCAGTGAGCCTAGTTGCAGTATTAGCTGGTTGCACCTCAGCGGCAACCCCAACCCTGCGAGCTTTTGAAGGTTTGACACCTGCTTGCGAAAGTTACAAGGGTGGCCCTGAAATTGATGCAGTAAAAGTCACCACTGGAGATAAAAAGGTTCCAACTATTGACATTGTTACCCAACAGGCTGGCTCTGCAATCAAAGCCCCGTTGGCTAACATCAAAGCAACACAAACCAAAGTACTTAAAGAAGGAAATGGCCCTGCCTTTACTGGCAATGAACTTGTAACTGTTGAATATGCAGTTTTCTCTTCCACTACCGGAAAACTTTTGGGATCTTCACAATTCAATGGCACTGATCCTGCCACACAAGTTTTTGATTCAACTAACTCACTGATTTACTGCAATGCTCTTTCCGGAGTAAAGGAAGGTTCATTGGTCATCTTTGCAACGCCAACATCTCAGGATGACCCAGAAGGTTCATTGTTTGTGATTGAGCTGAAGAAAGTTAACCTGCCTCACGCTAACGGTGACGTTCAAGCACCAGAGGCCGGTCTGCCTGCAGTTGTTAGAGCACCAAAGACAGGTCAGCCTGGTTTAATTCAGCCGAGCTTTTCTGCTCCAGCAGAATTCAAAAAAGCAGTTCTCATCCAAGGTAAAGGTGAAACAGTCAAGATGGGAGATACTGTGACAGTTCATTACTCTGGTTGGATCTGGGGAGCTAATTTTGGAAGTCCATTCGATTCCTCTTGGAATGCTGGAAAGCCTGCAACATTCAATCTAGCTACCGGTGGACTTATCTCTGGATTTATAAAAGCGCTTGATGGTGCAACCGTTGGCTCACAAATAATTGCGTCAATGCCTCCAGCTGATGGCTATGGCGAAACCGGCAATGGAACTATTCCAGGTAATTCAACACTAGTTTTCGTTATTGACGTTCTTGGAATAGACAAATAGGTTTTTCAGAGGTAATGACTAACAAGCCATCTAACGAATACAAAGTAAGCAAGCCTGAGCGCTTGTTCAGTTTGACTTGTGCGCTGCTATACACAACTCGAGGTTTAACTAAAGC
>Ga0194048_10000958_pt1 | contig 14298 bp, 15 predicted proteins | sample JunL225m_MetaG_FD_161685 | JGI IMG/M metagenome (GOLD analysis project Ga0194048, IMG submission 161685) | Anoxic zone freshwater microbial communities from boreal shield lake in IISD Experimental Lakes Area, Ontario, Canada - Jun2016-L222-5m | ecosystem: Environmental > Aquatic > Freshwater >...
GAATGACCTTGAGCTCGCCAGTGGTCTCAAGCACTTCCGGTTCGTCGGCTGCCTCAACGGCCTCAACGGCCTCAACGGCCTCAACGGCCTCAACGACCTCAACGACCTCAACGACCTCAACGGCCTCAACGGCCTCAACGGCCTCAGCGGTCTCGACGGCCTCAGCGACCTCAACGGCTCCAGCGACCTCGATGGCCTCGATGGCCTCGCTGGGCACGCTGGGCTCATGCACCTCGACACGGGAGACGGACTCTGTCTCGTCGGCTTCGGGCTCCTCAATGCGCTCACCGGCCGCACCGAGCGGCACCCCCAGCGGGGTGACGGTCTCATCAAGGATCCCCGGCGCGGCGTCGGCCGGCACCTCCGGCATGGGCACGTCGCCGATCACGGCGCCGTCATGCTCAATGACCACGCGATAGCGGTCAATGTGCGGAGCGTGAACGAAAAGGATGCGTCGCCACTCGTCCGAGCCGGCCTGACGGGCCGCGCTCTCGGTGCGGTAGGCGCCTACTTCACTGCGCTGGGCATCCGCAGGGCTCCCCTGCACTCCCACCACTGCGACCAAGTAACGCTTTCTCAGGCCCACTGTCGCCGTCCCCATCGTCGACCCATTCGCTGGTGATGCTACCGGCTGGCCTCGGGAGACCGGGCCGGGGGGCCTGCCGGTCGTTAGCCTTGCCGCCGTGAGCACCGGATCCTTCCACCATGTGGCCGCCTGCGTTGATGACGCAACCGTCTCGGCTGATGTCATCCGCCTGGCCCAGAAGGTGGTGAAGACCGGTGGCCGTATCTCGGTCGTGCATGTGCTGGGCGGCCCGCCGTTCAGCGAGTCGGTAATCGCGGCCATTGGCGGCGCCTTTGGTGGCTCGCCGCTCATCGACTCCACGGCGTCGCACCGTCAGATCGCCGAAGCACTCCTTGAGAGCGTGTGCGAAGACATCCCGGGCGCCGTGCCCGTGGTGCTCGACCCGCACGACGCCGACTCGGCCCCCGACGCCGTTGTGCGCTGGGCTGAGGACAACGAGGCTGACGCAATCGTGGTCGCGGCACACACCCGCGCACTTGACCGCGCGCTCAAGTTCATGGGCTCGTTCAGCGGCCACCTGGTGCACCACGCGCCGTGCCCCGTGGTGCTCCTGCCGCACGGCGTCACCTTCGGCGACGACTAGCCCCGCTTTGGCGGGCGTGGGATGAACCCGCTGGTGCGTCGCACGTAGTCCGCATAGCCGGGGCGTCGCACAGCGATGTCCTTCTCAAGAAGTCCCGCACCCGACACCTTCACCAGCAGCAGGGTCATGAGCAACGGCCCGGCGACACCCCATGCGCCGGCGCCGCTCTCGGCGGCGATCAGGAAGATTCCCCACCACACCAGGAAGTCCCCGAAGTAGTTCGGGTGGCGGGTGTAGCGCCACAAACCCGTGTCGAGCACCTGCCCCCTACTCGCGGGGTTGGCCTTGAAGCGCGTCAGCTGGGCATCGCCGATGGACTCAAATCCCAAGCCGAGCGCCCACACGATGGCGCCGGCGATGGCCAGCCAGCCGAGCGGGCGATCGGGGATGGCCGACAACTGCACGGGCAGGGAAACCACCCACACGAGTAGGCCTTGCAGCAGGAACACGGTGATGAGGCTCGTGAGCCAGAACCGGCGCCCGCGCTTGGCGCGCATGGCGGCGTACCGGAAGTCCTCGCCCTTGCCCGCGTTGCGCAGCAGCAGATGGATTGACAGCCGCGCGCCCCAGATGGCGACGACGCAGGCAATAAGGATGCGACGCCCTTCGTCGCCGCCTCCCGCGATGAGTGCGGTGATGGCAACGGCGATGAACGCCAGCGGCCACACTGGATCAACCACGCTGGCATCGTGCAGCACAAGGCTCGCCACCCAGGTGATGATCATGACCGCGGCGATGACGATGGCCACTGTCAGCATGATTGCGCCGTATTCCACGGCTCCAGCCTTGCATGGCCCGCACGCCGGAACAGCGCCGAACGGCGCCGTGGCGCGCGTAGGCTCGCAGGCATGGATCCGTGGTACATCCGCATGGCCGAGGAACGCGACATCCCGCGCCCGGTGCTGCTTCGCGCCATCCGGGCTCGTGTGGGCGCAAGGGTTCGCCGTGAGCGCCGTGGCGGAGCCGATGCAGTGGACGCCCGCCAGCGTGATCTCCGTCGTCGGCTCGCGGCGTCGCCGGTCGCCATCCGAACGGAGGCCGCCAACGAGCAGCACTACGAGGTGCCAGCCGGGTTCTTCGAGCTGTGCCTGGGCCCTCGCCTCAAGTACTCCTCATGCCTGTTTGCGCCCGGGGTCACCTCGCTTGCCACTGCCGAGGACGACATGCTGGCGCTCACATGCGAACGCGCAGGGCTACGGGATGGACAGGACGTGCTGGAGCTGGGGTGCGGGTGGGGGTCGCTCACGCTCTGGATGGCCGAGCGCTATCCGGCCAGTCGCATCACGGCGGTCTCCAACTCCACGGGGCAGCGGCACTTCATCGAGGCGCAGGCCCGCGAGCGGGGGCTTGCCAACGTGGAGGTCATCACCGCGGATGTCAACGAGCTGGAGATGGCCCGCGACTTCGACCGCATCGTGAGCGTGGAAATGCTGGAGCACGTGAAAAACCACCCGGCCCTCTTCGCCCGCATCGCCAAGTGGCTGCGCCCCGACGGGGCCTTCTTCGTCCACGTGTTCACGCATCGTGACCTGGGCTTTGAGTTCGTTGAGGACGACCCGCGCGACTGGATCGGCCGCCACTTCTTCACGGGCGGCACCATGCCATCGGACGACCTTCTGCTGCACGCCACCGATGACCTCGCCGTGGTCGACCACTGGCGGGTATCGGGCGTGCACTACGAGAAGACGGCCCTTGCCTGGGACGACAATCTTGTGCGGCACCGCGAGGCGGCTACCGCGGTGCTTGAGATGGCGCACCCGGGTGAGGGAGAGCGCTGGTTTCGCCGCTGGCGCATGTTCTTTCTGGCCTGCGCCGGGCTCTGGGGCTATCGGGGCGGAAGCGAGTTCATCGTGTCGCACTACCTGTTTCGGCCGCGGGGTGCGCCCGGCGGCTGATCAGGCCGGGGGAGGTGGCTGCGCGCCACCCGAACCCGGCGGCGGTGCAGGCGGCTGCGGCGTGGTGGGCGCGGGGCCGGCCGGCGCGGCCACTGGGGGAGCGGTGGTGGTGGTGGGCGTGGTGGCCACCGGCGCAGCGGCGGCAGGAGGCGCGGCCGATGCACGGTAGGTGCGCGCATCCTGGATGCCCGCGGGCCAGTAGGTGGGCAGGAACGTGATGCTGAGCCCCGCCCGCCCGCCGGATGAGTGGATGATCCAGCGGTTTCCGAGAGCGATGCTGGTGTGCGACGCCTCGGCGTCGGGGGTCTTCGGCCCCGCCGACCCGAAGAACACCAGATCGCCTGCCTGGGCCTTCTTCCACGGCACCTTCACCCCGCGGCTCCCCACATTCATCGTGTAGGTGGTGCGGCCGTCGGGCACATTGATTGATGCCTCGGCCGCGCGATCGCCGGTGTGCCACACGTAGTAGACGAACCCTGAGCAGTCGAACCCAGCGGCCGCCTGGGGATCGGCACTCGCGTTGAGGTCGGGTGCCTCTCCGCCCCACACGTAGGGGTACCCCACAAGCGCCACGGCCCGCTGCACCAGGGGTAGGGCCTCGGGAGCAATTACGGGGATCGAGAAGCGTTCGAGTGCGCGTACGGCCGAAGGTGTGCCGTTGGCCCGGATGGCATGCGCACGCGCCGCCATGAGCACCACATCAGCCAGGCGGATGGGCTGGGCATCGGTGCGCTCCAGGGCCTCGTCGCTGGCCGGGTAGTTGCGGCGAAGGCCCGCCTCGCGAGCGGTGATGGACGTTGCGAATCCCATGGGCAGGGTGAACGTGTGACCCCCGTCATCGTGGAAGCGCGCCATGGTGTTGATGGCCTTCTTCATGCCGAGCCCGAGTGTCCAGGCGCGGTTGGCCTCGATCCCTGTGAGGGGCTGATCGAGCACCGCTTGCCCGGCTGAGGCCTGAAGCCAGTTGCGAGCAATGACGTGGCGGGCCGCGGCACCGTCGGCATCGTCGGGCGCGATGTCCCGCCACGGTGCACCGATGGCACCTCCCGGCAGATGCAGTACCGACTGCATCAAACGCACGAGGTCGCGGCGCGTGGCATCACGCGACAGCGCGACGGCATCCATCTCGCCCGCCCACAGGTGCGCCTTGGCCAGCCCGCGTGCCGCCTCTTGCGCATACCTGAACGCTGCGCTCGGAACCGGCCCGTCACCGGGTGCCGGCTGCGCCAGCGCAACCGCCGTGAGCGACCCCGCGACACCCACCGGCACGAGGGCCATTGCGGCGAACACAGCGACACGACGACGTCCAATTGTTGACCGGCGACTCATCAGGAGAGTGAGGCTAGACCGGACATCGCGGCAAACGGGTTGAATGGGAACATGTCGCAAAGATTCGCAACACGTGGTTCATCTCCCTCTTACCGCAGCAGGATCTTCACGGTGCGCGGCGTGCACGGGGACCCTGTAATCGCCGTGCGGGCGGGCATCTAGCCCGAACGCAGCTCGCGGAGGTTCTGCCACAGCAGCACCACGGCACCGATGCCCAGCAATATCGCCAGTGTGAGGCGCCACTCCTGCAACAGCCCCTCAATGATGAGGATGGCGGCCGCAACCGCCAGCGCGGTGACGAGGAAGGCAAGTAGGCGGCCACGTGCCAGGGCCTCGATGCCCACCAGCAACACGATGCCCGCGATGACGCCCAGGGTGTAGTACGAACTCGAGTTGCCAACGAGCAGCCAGATGATGACCGTGATGAGGAGCGGTGTGCTGATCGCCGCCCAGATGCGCAGCACGCGGTGGCGCACACGGGACTGGGGCTCCTCGCCCTGATCGGCATCGTTACCAAGATGTGCTCGGGGGCCCTCGGGTGGAAGCCCTTGGTCGGCCGCGGCCTGCAGCGCCGCGCTCTCGGCCTCGAGGTGCCGCCGCTCAACCCTCAGGGCATTGATCGCCTCTTCGTGTGCTGCGATCGCGGTGCGGCGAGCCTGGGCGATCTCGGCCGTGGCACTGTCGCCCATCATCACGTGGGCCTCGATGCCCTCCCGGCGGGCCGCAGCGCGGTGCTCGTCCACGAGCGCATCGATCTCGGCCATTCGGCCGCGCACGTCACGGGCACGGATATCCACGGCGTGCGCTGCCGCAGCGGGGTCCGGGTCGACCTTCTGCATCCCAGCCCAGCCGAGGGGATCTTCCCAACGAACGCGGTCGATGCCGTCGCGATCGTGCTTGGGCCCGGTGGGCGCTGATTCGCCGCCAAACGGGTCGCGGGTGTCGAGGCCCCACCGCCCACGGAAGTCGCGCACCCACGGCGTGGTGTCGTCAATGACCACCGGCTGCCATTCGTGGTCGCCCCCGGGGCCAATGGCCGCGCCATCGCCACGGTGGTAGTCCACGAATGGGATTCCCAGACCCTCTTCGATCTCACTCACATCGGTCCACGGCGTGATGGCATGCAGCGCTCGACGGGCCCAGCGAATGGGCGTGCGAAAGATCGGCGGGTCAACCCGCACCAGCTCATCAGTGCGGATGGGCGAGTGGGAGTGGGACCCTGCGCCGGGGTACGCCACGATGTGGTGGCCCACCCACTCGAGATCGGGATCGTCAACACGACGCCGAAGGGCATCGCCCTCGGCATCGTGCGACGAGAAGGCCACCCACTTGGTGGTGAGGTCACCCGTGGCGTCGGGGGAGAGGTACAGGTTGATCATCTCCCAGTCGGCCTCGTGATCGTTGATGCCGTGAAACGACGATCGCCAATCGTTCATGCAATAAAAGAACCAGTACTGCAGCACTGTCCAACCGGCTTCGTGCACCACCCGGCCGTAGTAGGGGGTGCCATTCGCGGCGATGTGGTCGCGGTAGGTGATCTCGCCGGCGGCGACGGCTCCCCGCGGCACCCGGCCCCGGAACAGCAGGGTGATGCGAAAGAGGGCGTCGATGAGGCGGGCGATGACGCCCACGCGCATAAATCGGCTGGCCTGGCGCATGCTCGGACCGTTGCCGGCCTTGTGCCAATCGCGGTACTCGCGCCGCGTGAGCGGGGTGTGCACGTATCGCAGATGCATCGTGCGGCTGGCGCGATCACGTCCCAACTGCGCAAGGCCGTCGAGGTCGGTCTCACCCGGTTCCGCCAGCTGCCGATCACTTCCGTCGGCCTCGCGCTCCCACACCGAGCAGGCCTCGACGTACGCACCCACGTCGGCGGGAAGGAAGAGCTCCACCTTGTTGAAGCGAAGGATTGGCTCGTGACGGCGCAGCAGTTCAAGGTCATCCACGGCCGCAGCGTACGTCACGCGCCGAGGCGGGAGATAGCGTTCGGGGCATGAACATCACCCGCATCGGCGGCCTCGCGGCCGTCACACTCTGCTCAGCCGCCCTCCTTGCGGGGTGCGGATCATCGTCGTCGTCTGCCGATACGGCCTCGGTCGACACCACCGCTGCTGCAGCCACCACCACTGCAGCCACCACCACTGCAGCCACCACCACCGCGGCCACGACCACTGGCGAGAAGGTGGGTGGCATGGCCACATGCGACCAGGCATCCATGAGCAAGGCTGTGGAGGCCACCAGCACGGCGAAGGAGCCCAACACCCTCTCCACACCGACGTCATTTGAGTGTTCAGGTGGCTGGGCGTATGCCTACGTCAACTCGGGCACGGGAGATGCCCAGTACACGGGCACCATGGTGTTCGAGGCCGAGGGGCAGTTCTGGATTCCGAAGGACCGCCAGAAGGTGTGTATTTCGCCCGGCAATCAGGTGCCGAAGGCGATCTACCAGCCGGCCTGCGAGACCAACTAGCGGTCTGCGTGAGTGGACTCCGCCTGCGTGGCGCGGGTCCACTCACGGCAGAGCCGCGTGATGACCGCGTGGCTCACCTTGCTGTCGGTCTCGGGCATGGCGATTGACTGCACGCAGAGCGCGCCCAGTTGCTTTGGTCCAAATCGGTACACGCCGGTGCCATTACGCGCGATGCGGCTGTTGAGGGTGGTGGCATGCGTGGCCACCCATGCGCAGCCTTGGCGCGAGGGGCACATGGCTGCGGGCATGCCGGCGACGGTGCCGATGGAGGGACCCAGAATGAAGTGCGCCCGGGCCACACGGCCGCCGTGGGCGGTGATGGCGCGCATCGAGGCCGCCGGCAGGTTTCGCCAGTCGTCGTAGTTGATCGCGCCGATCTGCCCCACGCCTGCGCTGTTGTACATCTCGAGCCAGTAGCTCTCCCCGGCGGCGACAGCGGCAATGGCACCGCGCCAGTGCGATCGCTCGGCAGGTGACTCCATCGCTTTCATCATGGGGTATGCCACGTACATCATCACGCGTTTTGCATAACTGGAACCCCAGGGGGATGGGGCGTCGAGTTGGTTCATTGCGGTGCTCAGGCGGGATCCAGCCCGCCCCTTGAACGCATTCCCGATGTCGTCGATCGCCACCAGATGCGCCTTGCACGGCAGCTTGGGGTTACACGTGCCGTTGATCGTGCGCCGGAGGCGCTTGGCGATCTCTGCCGGGGGCAGTGAAGCCAGCACCACGCCATCAACCCGGGCGATGCGGTTTGTCGGCGGGAGCACGGTCTGCCTAGCCGGCAACTGGCGGAACGTCGCAATGCGCTCAAGCGGCCCCGGCCCGTTGGGGAGCAGGCGTTCCAACACCGTCTGAATCTTGAACTCAGACAGATAGATGAGGTGGCGGGGCGCGCCCGAGACCGCACCCGGAGAGCGAGCGGGCTTGGCACTGGTGCCGCCGCTCTCGCTGCCGCAGCCCACACCTGCCACGACGAGCGATAGGCCCACGACGAGTGCAACTGTGCGCGGAGCCAAGCGGGGGATCCTCATGGGCCGACGCTATCAGCGCCGAGCATTCGAGATGGAATGGGTGGCCGAGACCGGGGTAGGCTGATGGTGTCCCCCGGGAAATGACCTGCTGATGCGGCAATTGGCATCGGCCGACGGGAGGGGATAGGCAATGGATATGGCGGACATCAAGGCCTCGTTGCAGGCGAAGGTCGATGGTCCGATTGAGCACTACGGGTTCTTCATGACCAAGGGCTCATTCACCAAAGCCCCGGCGGGCGCCATGGGCGACGCCATGAAGATGCTCGGCGGCTTTCGCCGCAAGAAGCGCGGTGGCGATCTCACGGGTGTGAGCAGCAGTGCATCCACGATGGGCCTGGATAATCACCAGACGGCCCTCGTGCTGGCTGGCGGCCTGCTCTATGCAGTGGACACCACCACGAGCATGGGCGGCACGATGAGTATCGGCGAGGTGCTGGGTAGCTGGCCAACCGATGAGCTGGTTGTGGAAGGCACCCGCAAGAGCCAGGGCAAGGTGCAGGGCAACGTCACCCTGCTGCTCGATCTGGACATCACACACCCGCCGAGCGGGGGTGGTGGCCAGATGCAGACCATGACCTACGAGGGGCTCGGCGACCCCACGCTCGACCTCTACGAGGCCATCACCGCGCTCAACTAGACGGGCCGACGCTGCCTTCGGCGGCTTTCACTGCGACGCGGATCGCGACGACGAACTCCTTCGCCGCGATCCGCTCGCGGGCCTCCACCGGCACCTCAAACGCGAAGGCCTCGCCAACCACGACGAGGTAGACGAACCCCTCGGGCACTGGCTCGCTGAACGACCAGCCGATCTCGTCGGTCGTGAAAATGCCGACGAGCGCATTCCCGAAGATGCCGCGGGCGGTTACCTCATCGTGCGTGGTGCTCTCATCGCGCACCATCGCCCGCGTGCCCACCAACGGGCCGCTCACGTCGCCGCACCGGATCTGGTCGGCGCCGATGGTGATGCCGTGGAACTCGGTGGGAAGTGGTGCCGGGGGTCGCTTGCGCATTGCGCCTCGCTACTTGTCGTCGAACACCAGAATCTCGCCCGTGTAGCAGGCCACCCACACACGCCGCGTGACCGGCTCATACGTGATGCCGATGGGGTGAACGCAGGCGTTGATGGTCTGCAGCACGCGCATGGTGCGGCTGTTGAGCTTTGAGACGGTGCCGCTCTCGTAGTTCACGACGTACAGCGCGGTGCCGTCGGTTGATCGCGCGAGGCTGCGGGGCGCATTGCCGGTGCTTGCCCGGGTAACCGCCCCGGTACGCAGATTCACTTTGGCCACCTTGCCTTCGGCATTGAGCGTGACGTAGGCGGTCGTGGCATCGTCTGACAGCGCCACTGCGCGGGGCCCCGAACCAACCTCGATCTGCCGCGTGCGGTAGTTGCGCAGGTCAACGAGCAGCAGGTGACTGCTTCCCATGATGGCCACCATTGCGAACCGGCCGTCCTTCGAAACCGCGATGCCCCGCGGATAGGCGCCGAGCGGCATTGTGCGCACCACCTTTCCGGTGGCTGCGTTGATCACATTCATGTCCCACGAGCACCAGTTGGTAACCAGCACACGGCCGCCGTCGGGCGTGACCGCCACCACCTTGGGCACCGCTCCCACCGGGTACACGTGGTCAATCTTCATGCTCTCGAGGTTCAGGCGATAGGTAAACGAGTGGTCGGTACCCGAGGAGGGGGTGCAGGTGTCCTTCCCCTCGGGCCCGAACCCGCTGCCGTACATCGAGTAGTTGGTCACATAGGCGAAGAGGCCGCCGGGCGAGAACGCGGCCTCCACCGGTGCACCATGCGAGATGCCCGGGTGGCCCTTCACCCCGAACTTCGCCAAGTTCACCGAGTCGGGGATGGTCGCCTTCAGTTTCATGGTGCGGGCGTCGTACACCGTGATGGTGTGCGTGTACATCATGTTCTGGGCGGTGACGAGCCCGCTGCCGGATGCCGCCACCGACTTGGGCGAGATCTGCCCGGTGATGGTCTCGCGAAGGTGAAGTCTGCCCTTGGACGCTGCGGGTCCCGCGGGTGCCGCGGGCGCCGTGGGCACTGTGCTCGTGCCGTCGGCAATGAGGATGGCCGGCGGCACAAGGGTGAGAGCGGCTGCCATCAGTGCCAGGCGAAGGGGGCTGCGCATGCAGCAACCCTAGCCACGCGCGGCACGGAGTCAGTCAGGTGATGGGGCGCACGCACGACGCCATGGGCTCCAACCCGAATCGTGCATCAACCCCCCCCCACGCCGATCGGCACCCACCTTCGCGGTGTCGTCTCAGGGAGTGATTCCAAGGGCATGGTGTCCGTGATGCGCGTCGTTATCTGATGCGCACCGTGCGTGTCGCCAGCGCCGTTGCCGTTGACGCCTTGTACGCCGTGGTCACCACGGTCCACGTGCCTTTGCGCAGCGTCACCGTGCAGGTGAAGCGGCGGGAGGCCTTCTTGCCCTTGCGCGCAGGTATGCGTGTGAGCGTGCAGCGTGGACGTGCCGTGCGGGTGGTACCGGTTGTGGTGCGCGCCGCCTGAGCAATCCGGGTGGCGGTTGCCGGAACCGCGCCCGTGGTGGTGACCACTCTGCGCTTGGTGCGCGTGGCCACCTTCAGGGTTGGCAGGCCAGCTGCCGCGCCGCTCCGGCCGCCCCCGGGCCGTGTGCCCGACACCGTGAGCGCATTGCTGGTGGCAGCCATCTGAACCAGAGCCGAGCCCAGGGTGAGCGAGGCCCGGCAGGTAATGACGGCCCCCGAGTCGGCATTGGTCAGGGCGTATACCGCTGCCGCGCCGGCGATTGTCTGGCCACCGCGCAGCCAGGTGTAGGTGGTGGACGACGGACTGCCGAGGGTCGATGTGGAAAGGGTGGGGGTACACGTGAGCACCTCGCCTGGCGCGGGTGTGCCCGATAGCGCCGTGGTCACCACGGCGCCTGCCCCGGTGCCGATCTTCCCGACGCGATTCGAGCCGCCCTCGGTGAACCACATGTTGCCGTCGGGTCCCGCGGCGATGCCAGTGGGCGTGGTGCCCACTGAGAATTCCGTCACCGCCCCATCCATCGTGATGCGGCCGATACGGTTACCGGACCACTCGGTGAACCACATTGCTCCGTCGGGACCCGCCGCGATGGAGCGTGGCGATGACCCCGGGGTGATCCCGCTGAAGAAGCGCACGGACGTCCCGCTCGTGGTCATGCGTGCGATCTGATCGACCGCGCTCGCCGCGAGCCACAGGTTGCCGTCTGGCCCCGGGGTGATGCCGCTCGTCCCGGGCGCCGTGAAGAGGGGGTTTGGGTCTGGAAACCAGAATTGCGTGCGGAAACCCTCCGGTGTGATGCGCGCCACAGGTCCGCTGGTGGCGGTATTGGTGGCGAGCCACATGTTGCCGTCGGGGCCAGCCGTCAGCCCGCCGAACAAGCCCGACGCAGGCCCTCCCGGCACCGCACTGATCGTGCCCGATGTAGTGATGCGCGCGAGGCCACCCCCAGACTCGCCTGCCCACAGGCTGCCATCGGGTGCTGGGGCAATTCCGGCCCACCAGCAGTTGGTGATCGGGCAGGGCGTGGGGCTGAACCGCGTCGCCACGCCATCCGGTGCCATGCGGACGATCGCGCGGGTCATCTTTCCGCCATCCGCCACCCAGATGTTGCCATCGGATCCGGCCGTGATTCCGTGCAGGGCGCTCTTGGGTTGCACGCCCGATGCGAATTCGGTGACCTCTCCCTCGGGAGTGACCCGCCCGATGCGCTGGCCGGCGGTCTCGAGGAACCACAGATTGCCGTCGGGGCCTGCCGTGATGTAGCTCGGCCATGCTCCAGGGCTGATTCCGGTGGGGAAGGCCGTGACCTGCCCGAGCGGATCGCCAGCCGCGATCGAACCGACCGCCAGCGAAGCCATCATGGCGACGCCCAGCGTGAACAATCGCGTACGCGGGCGGCGTGAAGTGGGGGAACGGCGAGATGGGGACGCGTGCATGGTCACTCCTCGGCGTGTTGACCAACTGTACGCCCTCCGCCGGGACGACGAAGGGCCCCTTGGACCGCGGGCCCTTCGGGAAGCACCAGATACGCGGGCTGTGATCAGCCGGCGGTCACCAGGTTCTTGAATACCTCGCCCTCCTTCATGATCACGACCATCGACGTCTCGGCCTCGGCGATGAGGCTGATGTCCGTCAGGGGGTTGCCATCAATCAGGATGACGTCGGCGAGCGCACCCTTCTCCACCATGCCGAGCTGACCGGGGTAGGGGTTGCGCAGGCCCGACATGGAAAGCAACTCGGCGTTGGTTACCGTTGCCATGGTGAGGACCTGTCTTTGGCGCGCGTACCCCACGCCGGCGTCGGGAAGATGCGCGTGTCGACAGGCCGCTGTTCGCGCTCCCCAAGGCGCTGAACACGCATGCATTGATGAGGCAGCCGGGCACGATGGCAACGGCAACCGCGATGGTGTTTGCGGCACCGGCAACGGAGTTTCGCTCGGTGCGCAGGGTTCGGTTGGACCGGGCTCGGCCGCGTTGCTCCGCGCCACAGGCTGGGGGCGTGCAACGATTAGGTGCATGACTCTTTCACTCAACGGTTTGCGCACCGTCATCTACCCATCCACCGACCTTGCCGCGGACACCGCGTGGTGGTCAGCGTTGCTCGGCCAGAAGCCCTACTTCGATCAACCGTTCTACGTGGGGTTCAACGTGGGTGGCTATGAGCTCGGCCTGCTCCCGGGCGCCGATCCTTCGGATGGCGCGCTGGTCTACTGGGGCGTCGATGACGTGGCGGCGGCGGTCGGGGCATCCATCGCGAGCGGGTCGGTTGAGCACACCCCGATCGCTGACGTGGGCGAGGGAATTGTGACGGCCACCGTGCGGACGCCATCCGGGAGCATCCTCGGGTTGATATTCAACCCGCACTTCCAACTGGGGTAGCCCGGGCTCGCAGGGGCGATTGGCGTGATCGGACTGCATGCGCGATTGCCGGGAGCACGAACGTGACGCAGGCGTGGTGGGATCCCCCCGCACGAGCGACCCTCTTCCGTGCATCCACAATCACTTCAGATAGCGTGCGGGGCGACTGCATCGATTCCCCGAGGAGGCCTGCGTGCCCTTTCTGATGACCCACTTCTACGAAGGTGGGACCGCCGAGCAGTACGACGTATTGCTTGCTGCAGTGCACCCCGACGGGGAACTTCCCCCGGGGCAGATATCAAGTGCTGCAGGCCCCGCGGATGGTGGCTGGATCATTGCCGCTGTATGGGAATCCCGCGAGGCATTTGACCAGTTCGTCGTTGACCGCCTGATTCCAAGCCTTGCAGGCATCACCGGGGGCTTTACGGGCAGCGCCGACGAGCACACATCCGACCTCACGTACTACCAGACGATCACGTAGCGCCATTCGAAACCACGGTGGTGATGGGTGAGCCATCCTGCCGCCGAGACGGCTCGTGACGGTCCAGCATCTATGCGGATCTCGCATGCCAAAAGGGGAAGACACAATGGGCAGCATGTTCCATCGCGGCGCGGGCACCGGGGCGTCATATCTCGGCCCTGGCGACACCTATACCTGGCTGGTGACCGGCGAGGAGTCGGACGGGAAGTACTTCGCGATGTACGCGATCATCCCACCCAACGGTGGCCCGCCTCCGCACATCCACACGCGTGAAGACGAGACGTTCTATGTGTTGGAGGGAAACCCGTCGTTCTTTGTCGAGGACCACTGGGTTGATGCCGGCCCTGGCGACTTCGTCAACATTCCCATCGGCATGCTGCACTGCTTCAACAACTTCACGGATACCCCGACGACGATGATTCTGACGTTTACGCCTGCAGGGATCGAGAAGATGTTTGAGGAGTGCCTCGAGCGGGTATACGACCTCACGGCCCCGATTCCCGACAACCTTGACGAAGTGGGCGCGCGCTACGCCGAGGCCGGCCCTCGATACGGCATGGAGTTCTTCCCCGACTACGACACCGGGCGCTCCTGAGCCGCGGTTGACGAGCCGGCGGCTGGTGTCGGTGTGCGACGCGGTGACGAGCTCCGGCTGCTGACTGAGCGGGGGAGGCCCGTCGTTCTTCGAGGACGCGGCCGGGCGATGGTGCACCTGCGGAATGCGTGGTCTATCGTCGGACATGCGTGCCCACCTGACGCCGGATGCACCAAAGAAGGAGGGGTGATGCCGAGCGCGGAGGAGATCCGAGCCGGTCAGCGAGCAACCTGGGCCGGTCTCTCCCCCAGTTGGGAGAAATGGGACGACGTCATCACGAGTCAGCTGAGCCCTGTCGGCGACGCCATAATCGAGCGTCTGGGCATCACCGGCACCAGCCACCATCTGGACATCGCGTCGGGTACTGGTGAGCCGGGCCTCTCGGTCGCAAGGCGTGCGCCCACGGGCCACGTGGTGCTGACCGACCTCGCCCCCGAGATGATC
>Ga0194048_10000960_pt1 | contig 14296 bp, 9 predicted proteins | sample JunL225m_MetaG_FD_161685 | JGI IMG/M metagenome (GOLD analysis project Ga0194048, IMG submission 161685) | Anoxic zone freshwater microbial communities from boreal shield lake in IISD Experimental Lakes Area, Ontario, Canada - Jun2016-L222-5m | ecosystem: Environmental > Aquatic > Freshwater >...
CAGTTCTAGTTGATCCAAAAGATGTTCACATCGCTAAAAAGTATCTAACTAGCAGCATCGATTTAGTTGTCTGTCCACTTGATGATGCATGGATCAGAGACTTTGGAGCAACATTTGTTTTTGATGGAGAAGCTCTTGCTGCAATCAACTGGATCTTCAATGGTTGGGGCTCTGCAGAAAGTGCAGGCTTTGATGTTGAAAACGATGCCAAGGTTGCAACCTTCATGGCCAATCACGTTGGAGCGAAACTAATCAACAGTGATTTAGTCAATGAAGGTGGAGGAATCCACACCAATGGTGCCGGACTACTGCTTGCAACTGAAACTGTTCAACTTGGTATTGAACGTAATCCTGATTGGACTAGGCAGGAAGTTGAAGCTGAACTAAATCAGAAACTAGGAACAGAACAAGTTATCTGGATTAGACGAGGTCTTACTCGTGACTATGAAACCTTTGGAACCAAGGGTCACATCGATATAGTTGCTTGCTTTGCAGACGAGCACACTCTCCTAGTTCACGACCAACAGGATGAGTCTCACCCTGATTACTCGGTAACCCATGAAGTAATCGCAAAACTTGAAGAATCAACTAACTGCTCAATAGTTAGAGTTCCAGCCCCTAAGCAGCTCAAAGATGAACTTGGATTCGTTGACTATTCATACATCAACCACTACATCCTCAACGATGCGGTTCTACTCTGTTCTTTTGATGACCCTCAAGATCAGGTGGCTAAAGGCATCCTCCAGGATGTCTATCCAGGCCGTGAAATCAGGCTTATTGATGCCAGACCCATCTTCGATAGAGGTGGCGGAATCCACTGCATCACCCAACAACAGCCTGCTATCTAGGGCTTTCGGCGTGGGTGAAAACCGTAGCCCAAAAAGGGCGTAAATTAGCCCTATGCCTCAAACCCCTTTACACGCTGAACATGCTCGCCTTGGTGCTAGCTTTACCGATTTCGGCGGCTGGGACATGCCGGTTCGATACTCAAGCGATCTAGCTGAACACCAGGCGGTTAGAGAATCAGCAGGTCTATTCGATATCAGCCACATGGCTGAAATCTTTGTTACAGGATCAGGGTCAGCAGCATTCCTCGACTACGCATTAGTTGGGCATGCATCGGCTATTGCACTTGGCAAAGCTAAATACTCGTTGATTTGTAACGCTCAGGGAAACATCATTGATGACCTAATTGTTTACCGTCTAGCAGATGAAGAATTCTTAGTCATCGCTAACGCTGGTAACAGGGCAGCTGTTGTTGATTCCCTTGAACAAAGAGCTAATGTAATGAACTTCAATGGCGTAAAAGACTCGAGTGATGACTTTGCTCTTCTTGCCATTCAAGGGCCAAAGGCAACTAGCATCTTGCAAACACTTACCGATGCTGATTTATCTCTGCTTCCTTATTACTCAATCGGCACTGGAAGTGTTTCAGGAGTAGATGCTTACCTCTGCAGAACCGGATACACCGGTGAAGATGGTTTTGAGATTCTGTTCAGTTCAGATAAAGCCGCATTAGTTTTCAATGCACTAATTACTTCAGGTGCAATTCCTTGTGGTTTAGCTTCAAGAGACACTTTGCGATTAGAAGCAGGTATGCCTCTTTACGGACATGAACTAAACCTAGAGATCAACCCTTACGAAGCTGGCTTGGGTCGTGTTGTGAAACTAGATCGAGATGCTGACTTCGTTGGTAAGGCTTCACTAACAGTTCTCTCAACTGAAGATCCAGATAAGCAGCTAGTTGGCTTAGTAGGAGAGGGTAAAAGAGCTGCTCGAGCAGAATATGTTCTTTACTCGTCTGAGGATTCAACTGTTCCTATCGGTGAGATCACATCTGGTGCTCTCTCCCCTACTCTTGGTTACCCAGTTGCAATGGCTTATGTGGAATCAGCTTGGTCAGAAGTTGGTAATACTGTCAGTGTTGACATTAGAGGAACCAGGCTCCAAATGTCTGTTGTGAAACTACCTTTTTATAAGCGTTCAAAGTAAACCCAAAGGAAAATTATGAGCAATCCAACTAACCTCCAATACACCAAGGAACACGAGTGGGTATCCATCGACGGTGACGTAGCTACCATCGGTATCACTGCATACGCAGCAGAGAAGCTAGGTGATGTTGTCTTCGTTGATCTACCTAAGGTAGGAACCTCAACTACATACATGAAGATTTGTGGTGAGATCGAATCAACTAAATCTGTTGGTGAGCTTTACGCTCCCCTAGATGGTGAAGTAGTTGAAATCAATGACACTGTGGTTTCCGCTCCTGAGACAGTAAACACTGATCCTTTCGGTGCTGGTTGGCTTATCAAAGTTAGATTCACCGCTCTGCCAGAACTTATGACAGCTGAGGAATACAGCGCACTAACCGGTGAAGGCTAATAACTAATGGTTCATGCTCACGAAGATTTCAAGTATCGCCATATTGGTCCTAACGACCAAGACCAGAAAGACATGCTGGCAACTCTTGGCTACAAGGATCTAGCGGCTCTTCTTGATGCAGCACTACCTGATGCCATCAAGTTCAAAGGTGATTCGAAACTTCCTGAAGCTCTGAGCGAAGCAGGAGCTATCGCAGAACTTAGAACCATTGCTAAAAAGAACCGTGTTACGACATCTCTTATTGGGCAGGGCTACTACGGCACACATACTCCTGCGGTCATCAAAAGAAATGTTCTGGAGAGCCCTTCTTGGTATACGGCATACACTCCTTACCAACCTGAGATCTCTCAAGGTCGCCTTGAAGCTCTAATCAACTTCCAGACAATGGTTACAGACCTCACTGGAATGAAGACAGCTAACGCATCGATGCTTGATGAAGGAACCGCAGCGGTTGAAGCGATGCTTATTGCTAGACGTTCATCGAATGTTGAAGCTAATGTTTACTACGCATCAAGCGATATCTTCCCGCAAACTAAAGCTCTACTTGATCACAGAGCAGAACCACTTGGTATTCAGGTTAAGTACTTTGAACTTAGCGTTGCAGAAAACAACCCTGCAGTTCTCGAAGGTGAATTCTTTGGAGTATTCGCTCAGTATCCAGGCTCATCTGGTCAGATCTATGACCTAACTAAAATCTTTGAACATGCTCATGCCCAAAATGCGATTGCAGTTGCTGCAGCTGATTTGCTAGCGCTAACTCTTTTCAAAGCACCAGGTGAAATGGGTGCCGATGTAGTTGTTGGAACAACCCAACGTTTTGGTGTTCCGATGGGTTTCGGTGGACCACACGCAGGTTACCTAGCGGTTAGAGAAGACCTTGAAAGATCGATGCCTGGAAGACTGGTTGGAGTCTCCATCACCTCAGATGGTTCTCCTGCTTACCGATTGACTCTGCAAACTCGTGAACAACACATTAGACGTGAACGAGCAACATCTAACATCTGTACAGCTCAAGTACTGCTTGCTGTGATGGCTGGAATGTATGCCGTCTATCACGGCCCAACAAGACTAAAAGCGATTGCAACTGATGTTCTAACTAAGGCACACTCACTCGCAAACACACTAGCTTCAGCTGGTCTTGATGTAACACTAGGAAACTTCTTCGACACTTTCACTGTTTCAAATGTTGATGCCAAGACAATCTTCGCCAACGCCAGAAACAAGAACATCACCATGCTGGTACTTGATGAGAAGACAATCGGTATCTCAGTTGATGAAACAACTTCAAGGCAAACTCTGAACGAAGTTCTTGAAGCATTTGGTGTGAGCCACGCCCTTACTGATTCCACTCCTGAACTAAAACTTGCGAGAACTTCTAGTTACCTGACTCACGAAGTCTTTAACTCCTACCACTCTGAGACAGCGATGCTTCGATACCTAAAGCGTCTTGCTGACTACGACTTCGCATTAGATCGCGGAATGATTCCACTTGGTTCTTGCACAATGAAGTTGAACTCAACCACCGAGATGGAAGCTGTCACCTGGCCTGAGTTTGCAGGCATGCACCCATTCGCTCCTCGTGAGGATGTTCAAGGTTATTTGGAACTCATCGAACAACTAACCTCATGGCTATCTGATGTAACTGGTTACTCAGATGTATCACTTCAACCAAATGCTGGTAGCCAGGGTGAACTTGCTGGTCTATTAGCTATTCGCGGTTATCACCTATCTCGTGGAGATCACCAGAGAACCATTTGTTTGATTCCTTCAAGTGCACACGGTACAAACGCAGCTTCAGCAGTACTAGCCGGTATGCAGGTAGTTGTTGTTGCCTGCGATGAGAATGGCAACGTCGACGTTGCAGATCTAAAGTCTAAAATTGCTGAAGCTGGTAACCAGCTTTCAGCTTTGATGGTTACCTACCCATCCACTCATGGTGTTTATGAAGAAGCCATTGTTGATATCTGCGATCAAGTTCATGCCGCTGGCGGTCAGGTATACATCGATGGCGCTAACACCAACGCTGTTGTTGGTTATGCGAAGTTTGGTGAGTTCGGTGGCGATGTTAGCCACCTGAACCTGCACAAGACCTTCTGTATCCCTCACGGTGGTGGAGGCCCAGGGGTAGGTCCAGTGGCGGCAAGATCTCATCTAGCAGCTTTCCTACCAGGACATCAGAATGCTCAAGGCGAGCTACCTAACTATGGACCGGTATCTGCTGCGCCTTATGGTTCAGCAAGTATCCTTCCTATCTCTTGGGCTTATATCCGCATGATGGGAACTCAAGGTCTCAAAGATGCAACAGCAGTTGCTGTGCTCTCTGCTAACTACATAGCTACAAAACTAGATCACGCTTATCCCCTGCTATACACAGGTAAAAATGTCCTGATTGCTCACGAGTGCATCATTGACATCAGAGGTATCACAAAAGACACCGGAGTTACAGGTGAAGACATTGCTAAGCGTTTGATTGACTACGGTTTCCACGCGCCAACCATGAGCTTCCCAGTTGCTGGAACTCTAATGATTGAACCAACCGAATCTGAACCGAAAGAAGAAATAGATCGCTTCATTGCTGCGATGCTTGCAATCAAAGCGGAGATCGATGAAGTTGCTTCTGGTAAATATGCAATCGACGATTCACCACTACGTAATGCTCCTCACACCGCTAAGCATTTAGTTGGTGAGTGGAATAGGAAGTACGACCGAGAGCTAGCAGTATTCCCAGCCAAACAGTTCAGAAACAAGTACTGGCCAATCGTCAATCGTATCGACAACGTCTATGGTGATAGGAACCTTGTGTGTTCTTGTCCTCCGATTGAGGCTTTTGCATAAAGTAATGCTTTGGAAACTTAAATCTTGTGTTTGAACTTTAATCAAACACAAGCCGTGATCAATATCCCAACTTGGAAATATGTTCTGTTTTTCTAGTTGCATTCCATTAAGATAACGAAGACTCAATTCTTGAAAAGTAACCATCCTGCACTTTTTCAGGGGGATAAGATTTGGGTAAACATTAGCAAGTGAGAATTGCGGGGAAAATTGAAAAAATCAAGAAAAATCTCTGTATCGATGGTATTCGCAGTTGGCATTACTTTCGGTAATTCCTTTTCGGCACAGGCTGTAACATCAAATATCCTATGCAGTGACGGTATTGATTCAAGCTACCATTGTGTATCGGCATATGGTTACACTGGCATAGATTCATACGGATACTACAAATTCTCGAGCTATCGCCCAGATGGGTCCTATCCGCACAACTGCACTGCTTTCGCAGCGTACATGCTTTCCATCTTCAACGTATACGACCGAAATATTTCTCTTCTTGGTAATGCTTCTGAATGGGATAACAACGCATATAAAGTGCAGGGATCAATAGTTGGAATAACTCCTCACGTAGGTGACATTGCTAATTGGGATTATTACGGAGGAACAGCTGGCCATGTGGCTTTTGTTCAGTCACTGATTAATAATTCTTCGGGAACTGTGATTGGAATAGTCGCGGCAGATGATGGCTTCACATCTCGAAAAACAGCCTTGACAGAAATTTATAGACGAAACACCGCAAACGGAAACCCTAACGACGGCTGGCCAGATCACTTCCTCACTTTTCTGAGACAACCAAATGGTGGAGGTCCTGGGTGGGTGGCCCTATCAGAAACGATACCAAATTCATGAAATACGGACTCTTTTCTAAATCAATGATTGCCTCTTTCGCAGCTGTTATTTCAGTATTTATCTTCGCCGCGGCGACTCACTCTAAAGATTCAATTTCAGTAACAGACAATGGGTTCAATCTAGATTCCGATGTCGTGCCAGGCAATCTTCATTGGAGCAAAGAATCTCTGGCTGAAGCTAAGAGTGCTCAAAGATTTCTTTATCGAACCATAAAAGCTGAAATAGCTAGCCAGCGCAATGCGGGAGCGGTTAAACTTGTCCGAGTCAGTCACCCTACTGAATCAGGTGTACGTAATTGGAAAAAACTAAATCTAAGCGGAGATTTGTATAGCATCGATGGTTACGATGGAGATGGAAATCTGGTTAGGTCAGGTGAGATTCTCTTCGCCACCGGTCAAGTGATACAAAACAGGACCGTCTACCTAGCCCAAGAAACTTGTTTGCTCAGACCATTTAGTCTCCTTGATTTAGAAACTTGGTTTACTCACCAATGCAGCATCACAGTAGAGTCTAAAGAAAAGTTCTTACGGGCCTCGATGCAGTCTTGGTTATCCCTGGTTGGCGGCTTCTCCCCAGATGGTCAAGCCATCTCACACGAATTGCAGACAGTCATCGCAGAAAGGATTAAATACAAGGTTGATGCCAAAAACTTCTATTGCTCAGGATGCAAGGATTACTATAAAACGCCTTATTTATCTTTTCCCCTTGAGTATTCGAAGGGTCTTTGGCCCTACCAAATAAAGTACCAAGAGTCTTCAAGTCATTTTTCCCTCAAGTTACTAAAACCTAATTATGTTGAACTAATGAGCCATGCCCGTCTCCAGTCTGAGTACTTGATCAGATTCGATGAATTCAATTCCACAACCCCACTGTTCCCTCTAGTCGGCTAGCACTCAACCCTTCAAACCAAACTTTTACTCCCTGAGGCATCGTAGTTCTTTAGTTGGATTACATCCCAAAGGTGTGCCATTTAGACTTATGCCATGGACTCTTCATCGATGAACGTATCCCTGAATACTTGGCTTATTACCGGAGCTTTACTGGTCCTAGTCATAGTTGTTGATCTGATTTTTCAGGTCAGAAGGAAAACTGAACCTTCTTTCAAAGAGTCAGCGATTCTTAGTGCAATTTTTGTTTTGGTGGCCGTAGCTTTTGCTCCTTTCGTTACCTCGGTTTGGGGAGCGGAATTTGGCGAGGAATACATTGCCGGTTTCGTAACCGAGAAGAGCCTTTCAGTAGATAACCTCTTTGTTTTCCTGATTATCTTCACCAAACTAAAAGTGCCTAAGAAAGCTCAGAGTCAAGCTCTAATTGTTGGAATTCTAATTGCACTAATTCTGCGCTTCATTTTTATTGCTGTTGGAGCAGCAGCGATTGCTGCTTTCTCTTGGGTTTTCTACATCTTCGGCGCATTCTTGATCTATACCGCTATCTCTCTAGTGAAGGAACACTTCAGCTCACACGATGACTCTGACGCTCCTGGCGGGAAGTTGATTGAATTCTTGAAAAAGAGAATGAATGTTGTGGATGAGTTCCACGGTTCAAGCATTTACATCAAACAAGAAGGTAAGAAGTATTACACACCACTTCTTTTTGCAATGGTTGCCATTGGTAGTGCTGACATCCTGTTTGCTTTGGATAGTATCCCAGCTGTATTTGGTCTTACTAGTGAGCCTTACATCGTCTTCACTGCTAACGCTTTCGCTCTTCTTGGGCTAAGACAGCTTTACTTCTTACTAAGTGGATTACTGCTTCGTTTGAAGTATCTGGGTCTTGGTCTTTCAGTTATTCTGGGCTGGATTGGTATCAAGCTTGCAATCCACGCATTACACAAGAACGAACTTCCTTTTATAAACGGTGGGCATCATGTTGACTGGCTACCTGAGATCTCAACGGAATTATCCCTTGGAGTAATTCTTGGAACAATAACCATCGCAACAGTGACCTCCCTAATTGCAACAAGAAAGAAATAGCATGCAAACTTTAGCTAAAACTGACTTAGCAGTATCAGATGTCTGCTTTGGCGGTAACGTCTTCGGTTGGACAGCAGATCAAGAGCAGTCTTTTGCACTAATCAATCGTTTTATGGAACTTGGCGGAAACTTTATCGATACGGCCGATGTTTACTCTTCTTGGAAAGAAGGAAACCAGGGTGGCGAGAGTGAAACCGTAATTGGTAACTGGCTCAAAATCACTAATAAGCGTGACCAAGTTGTCATTGCAACTAAGGTAGCGATGCTTGAAACAAGAAAAGGTTTATCAAGCAAGAACATCGTGCTAGCTTGTGAAGATTCTTTGCGACGCCTGCAAACAGATCACATCGACATTTACTATGCCCACTCAGATGACCTAGAGACCCCACTTGAAGAAACCCTAGAAGGATTCAATCAACTCGTAGTTTCCGGCAAAGTTCGATACATCGCAGCTTCTAACTACACATTTGATCGTCTTGGCGAAGCACTATCCATCAGCAAGGCAAACGGCTTCGCTTCATACATAGCCTTACAAAACCGATACAGCTTGGTTGCTCGTGAACCTTACGAATCAGATGGCGCTAAATCTGTTCAAGAGTATGGGATCTCTGGCTTACCTTATTCAACCCTCGGCAGCGGTTTCCTAAGCGGAAAGTATCAACCGAACACTCAGGTAGCTTCTGCCAGAGCTGAGGGTGTATCTAATAACTATGTAAATGAACCTAACTTTGAATTGCTCAAGAGATTAGAAGAGATTGCTAATAGACACAGCGTTTCTAACACAGCGGTGGCGCTAGCTTGGCTTAGAAATCAACCAGGGGTTACAGTTCCTTTGGCATCTGGGCGAACTATCGAACAACTAGATGCTCTAATGCAGCAGGTCTCTTTGACTAGTGAAGAGTGCAGCTTTATAGCTGGCTAGTTATAGGTTTGCTTCAATTAGCGAGATGATCTCAGGAGCATCTGGCTTAGTGGTTGGTCTGAAACGGTGAACTTCCCCGTTCTCTAAAACCACGAACTTCTCAAAGTTCCATTTGACGTTGCCGGCATTGCCATCAGCATCTTCGGTCTTAGTCAATTCTTTGTATAGCGGATGTGCGCTCTTACCGTTTAGTTTTGCTTTCTCAGTCATCGGGAAAGTAACTCCCCAAGTCGTTGAACAGTAACTAGAAATGTCATCTGATGACTTGAGTTCTTGGAAGAACTGGTTAGAAGGAACACCAATTACAGTAAAACCTTTAGATCCATACTTCTTCTGCATTGCTTCTAACGCTTCGTATTGCGGTGTTAGACCACATCTGGATGCAACATTGACAACTAGTGTCACTTTCTTAGCAAGGTTTGCAAAGGTAGTTTCCTTGCCATCAAGCATGGTTAGTTCGATTTCATTTAGGCTCATGGTTTTAGGTTACAACAAATAGGTCTAGTCTGAAATTAAGAATCATCAAAGGAGATACCAAATGGAGCTTTCAGGCAAAGTTGTTGTTGTAACAGGTGCAGGTAGCGGCATGGGTCGTGAATTAGCTCTAGAACTTACTAGACGTAAAGCAAAAGTTGCTTTGGTTGACTTTCGTAAAGAAACACTGGCTGAGACTGCTGAGTTGGTTAAAGCTCTTGGTGGATCATGCTCAACACATCTTCTGGATGTCTCCGATGAGAAAGCTGTGGCAGCCCTTCCCGTAGCTGTTACCAAAGCCCTCGGTGCTCCAGATGCTTTGATTAACAATGCTGGCATCATCCAACCTTTTGTTAAGGTCAATGAACTAAGCATCAAAGATGCCCACCATGTAATGAATGTGAACTTCACCGGTCCCCTAATGCTCACTAAAGCATTCCTACCCGGACTACTTACACGACCTTCAGCTCACATCCTGAACGTATCTTCCATGGGTGCTTATGCTCCAGTTCCTGGGCAAAGTGTCTACGGTGCTTCAAAAGCTGCCATCAAGCTATTTACCGAAGGGCTTAGATCTGAACTACTAAATACCAATGTTGGTGTAACTGTGGTTTTCCCAGGAGCCATAGCAACCAACATCGCAGCCAACTCAGGTATGGGAGATATGGCCCAAGCTGCCGGTGAATCCTCATTCCCAACAACTCCAGCGGATGTTGCAGCCAAACTCATGGTAGATGCAATCCAGAAGAACACTCCAAGAGTTGTTATCGGTAAAGATGCTAAGACTATGGACTTTTTATCGAGATTGAACCCTCTTTATGCGGCCAAGTTGATTTACAAGCAGATGGCCACATTGCTGAAATAGATTAGAACCTGCCTGAGCAAGCTTGGTTAACTTACTTGCCCACCTATTTTCCGGTCCGTAAACAACCAATCTGAGCCTCAAGTGCTCAATACATACCTTTAAACGAACTTTACAGTCAGCCAAGTAGCCCTGCAATTTACGCTGTTTTTATGAAAAAACTCTCTAAATTGACCCGTCGTTCCCTGCTGCCTTTAGTGGCGCTGGGCTCATCTATATTGCTAGTTCTAGTTGCTGGGCAGGCCTTCGCATTGCCGGCGATGACAAGCACTTTGTCAGTTTCAACTGTGACTTCTGGCAACAAGGTAGATCTAACGACACAGATTCCAGGAGTCAGTGATGTCGGTTCTGCCACCCAAGAGATTATTCAAACTATTGATTCAAGCAAAGTGCGGCTAACTTCAGCGAGCGATGTAATAGCTCCAGAAGGTTGGACTGTCACATATTCCACAGATGGCACTAACTTCTCTGCTACTCCTTCTAGTTGGGCAGCCGTGGTAAAAGTTAAAGCCACTGGATCTGTTAACTCTGGCGGTCTAACCGGAGATGGAAAACAGCTTTACCAAACAAATGCCTCAGCTCCTGGATCTACTGCAACACCTAACGGAGTTTCCCGATCCGGTGGTGACGGTTGGGATGTTGAATTCGATAGCCGAGGATATATCTATAACTGGTACCACCATGGTGCACTAACTTCTGGTCTTGATTGTCGTGACCGATTCACTGGAGCTCTCTGTGCTGGCAGCTGGCCTATGCCATTGGCTTCTAGCGGTTTCTACTCTCCATTCCAATCAACACTTTTCTTTGATGAAGTAAATAAACACATTTGGCTACCAGCAGCAGATCGCTCTACTGGAACTGGTTTCCTTTGTATTGATGTTACAAATGTGGCGGCACCTGCTCTTTGTGGTGGATCAAAGGCAACAGCATGGACAATGCTCAATGCACGTGCCAGTGCTCAAGAAACTGGAATCGAACAAATCATTGCCTCACAGGGAAAGATTTATTCTTGGGATATTCTCTCTGGAAAAATTCTTTGCTACGACTACCTAGCTAACAATGGCTTAGGTGCAGCATGTTCAAACATGCCAGCAATCACAGTAACTGCGGGCTCTGCTAACTCACTAAATTCCAACCCCCAGAATTCCATGACTTACTTCAGAGAAGCCTTTGGCAATCTTTATGGTGAGCTTAACCTTTCGGTAACTTGTTTCAATGCCACCACTATGGAAAAGTGCACTGGTTGGTCAAGCTATTCACAAACTTTAACCTCCGGTAGCGGCCATGCCATGTATCTGCAACCAAATGCTGCTGGTGCGATTGTTGGTGTTTGTACTGCAACTAATGCAAAGTGTTTTGCAGCCGACGGAACGACGTTTAGCACAACAAGCGTTGTTCAAAATGCGCTAAATAACGGCAGCATGGGTCGATGGAACGGCTCAATGCTTACTGTTGGCAGTAGATTCCTTTTCAACAACATTTGGGACAAACCTTCTTACCTATTCTGTTATGACTATGCAACTAGTGCTGCTTGTTCTGGCTGGGGTGCTTCCTCATTCAACGGAGTAACTGGTGTCGGCCAAATTTCTGGATCTCGCGTTTACACGATGGACGTTGATCCACTTAGCTCTGACTGTATTTGGACTAACTCTGACAACGGTTCACCAATGATTGGTCAGGTAACCATTTCAACGGGCACAAGTGGTTGTTCAATTAAGCTGGCAACTTCCACTTTCAAACAAAAGGACATCAGTCCACGACTGACTTGTGATGCTAATACCGGCCTTGGCTATAACAGATTTACCCTATCTGGGCTTACTAAAGGCACTGATTACACCTCAGCTTCGCTAACAATCTTTAAAGCCAACGGAGATGTCCTGGTTTCTGGAGGTAACAACTGGAGTGACGTTGCATTTAATTCAGAGAACTATGTTGATCTAACAAGTATTGTCCCAAGTGAGTTGGGGCAGAATGCTGTATTTAAAGTCAACTATGTAGGTAAGAGCTCCACAAATGCTGCTACCGGAACACTTCTAAAGAAGAGTTCATCCGCTCAACTTTGTTTATCGCTAACTGCAAACCTAATTTGCCCTAGCACTCTGCTAATTGGCACACCAACTGATTCAATATTTACTTTTTCAGCTACTGGTGCAACCATCAACGCCTCAAACGTTAGAACTGATTACTCAATTACTTCAGACTCACTTAATATTTCTGCTCCTTTAGCATCACAGTGTGGATTTGTTCTCAATGCAGTAACTATGCGAGGAAAAGGAGATTCGAACTTCACAAACTTTACTGTGCCGGTGCAAGGCGCAGTAGCAACTTTGACCAACACCTCAGGTGTTGTATTGACAGATGCTTTCGGCTCACCAATAACAGCAACTTCAGATGCCAATGGAGAAATGTCATTTGGAGCTGTTAAGGCTGGTAGCTACAAGGTCGCATTTAATGACTTTCCACTAGTTAACGGTTTCGGAGCCGGTGACGTCTCTGCTGCATACGTTAGCCCATGGGGTTATGTCGGCGGTCAGGTTCTCAGGACTAACCAAAACCCTGAAGGTAACTTCACCACAATCCAGACCCCAGTTCTAACACCTACCTTTACCGGTGTTGCTGGCACCCCCGTAACAGTGAAAGCGTCATACATTATGCGCGGTGTCGCGGTAAATGACACCGCATCAACCAGTGCAGGTGTTGCCGTAACCAAGGATGTCCTGGCCAACGACTCTGCGAGCACAACTGCCTCTATAAACACAAGCACATTGAAGATCTGTGCGATAAACACAACATCAGGTTGTGCATTGACTACATTGACGGTGACAGGCCAGGGTACTTACACAGTTACTTCCGGAAAGATCGTTTTCACTCCACTGTCAACATTTGGAGGAACCTCAACAATCACGTATGGAATTACAGACACCTACTCGGGTGCTCAGCCGCTGAACGCAACCTTGGTGACTTCAGTTGTCAGAGCGCCGATTGCAACAGCTGACACATTATCGGGAAACACTCTTGCTCCGATAACAGTTGATGTAACTGCGAATGATTCACCGGACCCGTCTACATCGCTTAACGTGTCGAGCGTTAAATTGTGTGCAGTAGGCACAACCACCGGTTGTAATCTAACTTCTGTACTGATCACTGGAAAGGGAACTTACTCCGTAGACAACACCGGCGTGGTCACATTCAGTCCAATTTCAGGTGTACTCGGTGCAATCGACAGTGTCACGTACTCAGTCACAGACCTATTGGGTGCTACATCAACTTCAACAGTCACAGCTACTGTTACACAAACCCCACCAACAATAACTACTGGTGCTTTCTCAACTGCGACAATCAATGCAGCAGGTTCATACACACAAACAGTCACAGCCGGATCTGGAACCATACCTGTATCGGGTGCATGGAAAGTCTTAACAGGTGCTCTTCCAACTGGTATGACTTTGAACACCGCAACCGGTGCGATTACTGGAACACCTACCGTGGCTGGAACATATGCCTTCACCGTTCAAGTGACAGATTCCAATTCTAAAATTGGAACAAAAGCTGAAACTATTCTTGTGGCAGCTCCTCCAGTTATTACCACTACGCCTACCACTCAGAAGTTGTATACCTCTGTAGTTTCTTCTATAGCAAGCACTGTGACTGCAGGTACTGGATCTATCCCTGCCACTGGCGCATGGAGTGCAACTGGTTTACCTGCTGGCATAAGCATCAATGCTGACACCGGTGAGTTCACTGGAACTCCAACAACTAACGGAACATTTACCGTGGTTTCAAGGGTTACTGACTCGAATGGTTTATCGGCTACCAAGACAATAACTATGACTGTTGTCACGCCACCTACTATCACCACAACGCAACCATTTGCTGCTCTTCTTCGTGGGTCAGCAATTACAGCAATTGCCCAAACATACACAGCTGGATCTGCATCGATTCCTGGCACTGGAGCTTGGTCAATTAGCTCAGGTGCGCTACCTACGGGTCTTGTCATAAACGCAA
>Ga0194048_10000961_pt1 | contig 14288 bp, 10 predicted proteins | sample JunL225m_MetaG_FD_161685 | JGI IMG/M metagenome (GOLD analysis project Ga0194048, IMG submission 161685) | Anoxic zone freshwater microbial communities from boreal shield lake in IISD Experimental Lakes Area, Ontario, Canada - Jun2016-L222-5m | ecosystem: Environmental > Aquatic > Freshwater >...
AATTGAAGGAGGGGCCATGGTCGACGGCGTGACAATGGCTTTGGCCGGGCGATGGTCAAAAGAACATCACCTCCCCTCCCTAATTAACTGCTGATTTAACTGCGATTGAGGGCCTTGCCGCGCTCAAGCGTTAGGCGCAAGGAGGGCGCGGTCGGCGATTTCCGATGGGCAGCGAGGGATTCCGGGTCACCCGCATGGACCAACTGCCCGCCGGCATTGCCGCCTTCTGGGCCGATTTCCACCACCCAATCGGCTTCGGCAATCACGTCCGGGTGGTGCTCGATGACAATCACGGTGTGTCCTTGATCAATGAGTGCATGCACGAGCTCAATGAGGCGTCGGCAATCCGATTGATGGAGTCCGATGGTGGGCTCTTCGAGGATGTAGAGGTTCGGGCGAATCTCTCCGCGCGACCGTTCGCGGAAAGTGGGCAGGCCTTGGGCCAGTTCGCTGACCAGTTTGAGTCGCTGGGCTTCGCCGCCGGAGAGTGTGGGGCTGCTTTGTCCTAGGGTTAAATAGCCCAAGCCGGTTTTCACCATCAGCTTACACAGGTCTCCTAGCTTGGCGTCGAAGGAGAGAAACTCGGCCGCTTCCTCAAACGTCATCGCTAAGAGGTCCGCCGCAGACTTGCCGTTCCACTGAATGGCTTTGGCGGCGGCGCCGTAGCGAGTACCCGCGCATTCTTCGCACGGCACATAAGTGTCGGGCAGGAAGCTCATCTCGAGTTTGATTCGGCCCGCGCCTGAGCAGCACTCGCAGCGACCGCCGGAAGTGTTGAAAGAGAAGAAGCCGGCCGTATGGCCACGGATAGCTGCTTCAGGGAGCGAGGCCAGCCGTTCGCGGATAAGGTCCCACGCGCCGATGTAAGTCGCCGGGGTGGAGCGAGGAGTCTTGCCGATGGGCTCTTGGTCCACGACGACTAATTGGCGGAAGCTTTTCAGTCCAGAGAGGGAGGTGAAGGCAGGCTTTCCTGCGTGCGATACCGCCGTGAGTGCTTCCTTGCCGGTCAGCCCATCTTTCTTTTTGGCGATGGTCGCGCGGATGGCCGGGGCGAGCAGATCGGTGATGAGGGTGCTCTTGCCAGCGCCGGAAACGCCGCAGACGACGGTGAGCCGTCCGACTGGGAACTGCACGTCGAAGCCCTTCAGGTTGCGCAAGGCAGCGTGCTTGAGTTTAATCCATTCGGCCGGAGCGCCTTTACCGACAACCGGACGGCGCGTCCCGCGGAGCGGATGCGGGATGGCTTCTTTCAGGAAGCGGCCCGTGACAGAGTCCGCGCGTTTTTCGAGCGCGGCGGCGGTGCCTTGGGCGACAATCTCGCCACCATGAACGCCCGCGCCTGGGCCCATGTCCACTACGAGGTCGGCGGCCCGCATGGTGTCTTCGTCGTGTTCGACGACGAGCACGGTATTGCCGCGATCGCGGAGTCCGCGGAGAGATTCGATGAGTCGGTCGTTGTCGCGCGGGTGTAGCCCGATGCTCGGTTCATCGAGCACGTAGAGCGCGCCCGAGAGCGTGGAGCCGAGTTGGGCGGCGAGGCGGATGCGTTGGGCTTCGCCGCCGGAGAGGGTGTCCGCTCCGCGATCGAGGGCCAGATAACCGAGGCCGACGGAGTCGAGAAAGCGTAAGCGAGCGCCAATTTCAGGTAAGAGTGCCCCGACAATGGCTTTTTCGCGGGCTTCAAGTTTCAGGCTGCTAAGAAATTCCAGTGATTCATCCGGTTGCAGACGAAGTAGTCCTGGCAATGAGAGCGAGCGTCCCTTGGGGCCGGCGAGTTTGACGGAACGCCCGATGGGGCCAAGGCGTTCGCCATGGCAGCTGGGGCAGATTTTCTCCCCGACCCGGTCGGCGATGGCATTCTCATTCAGCGACTCTTCTTCATCGGCGGAGAACGTGGTGACTTCCAGTCCATGGCCGCGGCAATCCGGGCACCAGCCGCGGGGCGAGTTCCAGGAGAGATGCTTCGGATCGACTTCCGGGAATGACTCGCCGGTAGCAGGGTCGCTTCGGGCCGTCGAGAAGTAGCCTAACTGGTGACCTTGCGGATCAAGGAGCACGCACGCGTTTTTCCCGGAGGCCAGTGCCTGGCGGACTAAGGCGCGCAGGGCTTTCTCGCCGGACTCTTCCGTTTCATCCGGGAGAAGGATTAAGCCGTCAGGCCGGATTTCACCAAAGATGGCGTCGACGTCGTGCTCGGAGTAGCGATCGAGTCCGTCGAAGCCATCGACTTTGAGCATCTTGCCGTCGCAACGCAGGAGGCGAAGGCCTTTCGTTTCCGCCCACTCAGCGAGGGGGCGATGGTGCCCCTTGCGGGCGCGGACCAGCGGTGCGGCCACGAGCAGGGAGCCTTTCTTGAGCGCCTTGGCTTTCTTGGCGACCAGACGGACGACCGCGTCCTCCGTCATTTCTTCGAGGGGCTCGCCAGTTGTCGGGCTATGGAGCACGCCCGCCCGCGCAAAGAGCACGCGGAGGTATTGCGCGACCTCGGTGACCGTGGCCACCGTCGATTTGGCGGAGCCGCGCGTCACGCGTTGTTCGATGGCGACCGTGGGCGGGAGGCCGGTGAGTGAGTCGATGTCGGGCTTGGGGAGTTGTTCGACAAACTGTCGTGCGTAAGCGGAGACGCATTCGAGGAAGCGGCGCTGACCTTCCGCAAACAAGATATCGAAAGCCAAGGATGATTTGCCGGAGCCGGAGACACCCGTCATGACGGTGAGCGACCCGTGCGGAATTTCGAGGGAGACGTCTTTGAGGTTATGCTCGCGGGCGCCGCGCAGGGAGATGGAGGTCGGGCGGGGGCGGCTCTTCCGGGTTTCGGCATCGGCGAAGGCTTCGTCACCTTTGGCGAGGAATTCGCCAGTGACCGTGCCCGCGAGGGCGACTTGGGCGGGTGTGCCTTGCGCGACCAGGTGGCCGCCGCCCGGCCCGGCTTCGGGCCCCATCTCCATAATCCAATCGCAGGCTTTCAGCACATCGAGCTGGTGCTCGACGACGATGAGTGAGTGGCCGGCCTCGGTGAGGCGGTGGAGTAGGCCGATTAAGCGAGAGACATCTTCGCGGTGCAACCCCGTCGTCGGTTCATCAAGCAGCAGGAGTGCGCCGCGCTTACGGGTATCGATTTTAGAGAGGTAGCGAACGAGCTTGAGTCGCTGGGCTTCGCCCCCGGAGAGGGTCGTGAGTGGCTGGCCCATCGAGAGATAGCCGAGGCCAACTTCCTCGAGGCATGCGAGTTGCGTGGAGGCCGGGGTGCGCGCACCGAGGAACTTGCGGGCGTCCGTAATAGACATTGCCAGGAGGTCCCCGACAGATTTGCCGTCGTACTGGAAAGCGAGCACCTCGTCGCGAAAGCGTTTACCATTACAGGACGGACAGGGCAGGGCGACGTCCGAGACGAATTGCATCTCCACCGTTTCCCAGCCCGCACCGCCGCAACGTTCGCAGCGCCCTTCGCCGGCATTGAAGGAGAAGTGCGAAGGCGTGAGTCCGGCGGCTTTGGCTTCGGCCGAGTTGCCTATCAGATTACGAATCGCATCCCAGGCGCCAACGTAGAGGGCTGGGTTCGAGCGCGGCGTACGTGTGGCAGGCGATTGATCGACCAAGGCGACTTCTTCGGGTTCTTTATCGAACTTAAGCCACTTGGATTCTTCGGCTTGATCGCCCGACTCAGGGTCACGTCGGCCGATGACTTGGTGGAGCAGGGTGGATTTCCCCGAGCCAGACACGCCGCAGAGGCCGACGAGTCGACCCAGCGGGATGGTGCAGGCAAAGTCGCGCAGATTATTCACCGTGGCGCCCGTGACGCGCAGGCGCGGAGTCGTATCGTCGACGCTGCGCGGGGCGCGTTTCTCAGGTTGGCGTCGGCCGGAGAGCCAATTGCCCGTCGCTGATTCTTTCAGCTTCAAGATGCCTTTGGGTGGGCCTTGGTAAAGCAGGTGCCCGCCTTCGGCGCCGGGCCTCGGCCCGATTTCGATGAGCCAATCGGCGGCACGCATGACCGACTCATCATGCTCGACGACCACGACCGTGTTGCCTTGCTCGACGAGCCCACGAAGGATTCCCACCATGCGGGATAAATCACGGGCGTGCATGCCGACGCTGGGTTCATCGAGGACGAAGACCGTATCCGCCAGACAAGCACCGAGGCAGGAGGTCAGGTTCACACGTTGGACTTCGCCACCCGAGAGCGTCCGCGAAAGACGATCTAAGGCGAGGTAGCCAAGACCCACCGCTTCAAGGTAGCCGAGGCGGGCGAGAATCGCCTCGAGGGCGTGGTCGGCCGGATGCCGTGAGTCTTTCGGCGCCAGTGGGGCGAGTAAGCGGCGTAAGTCCGTGACCGGGATGGCGTAAAGTTCGGGGAGGGTCTTGGCCTGCCAGCGCCAGCAGAGAGATTCTTCGCGAAAGCGGCGACCTTGGCACTTGGGGCACTGCTCGTAGGCGCGCCAGCGCGATAGGAAGACGCGCACGTGCATCTTGTAAGTCGATGATTCGAGCCAGCGGAAGAACCCACGGATCCCGTACCACTTTGAATCCCATTCGCCAGGCACATAACTCGGCTCGCCGTTTTCGATGAACTTACGGTGGGCGGAGGAGAGTTTCTTCCACGGAACGTCGAGCGGGATACCCTCCTTGCGACACGCCTTGGCGAGGTCTTTCTGTGATTCGCCGTAGACTGTGCCTTGGAAGGAGGCGATGGCGCCTTCCGCCAAGGTGAGCACTGGATTCGGGATAATTTTATTCCAATCAAGTCCGATGACGCGACCAAAGCCGCGGCATTCAGGGCAGGCGCCGACCGGTGAATTAAAAGAGAAGAGTGCCGGCGAGGCGGGCCGGAATTTACGCCCGTTGACGGGTGATTCCAGGGCTTCGCTGTAGCGCGAAAGTTCGCTGCCTTGATCGTCGAGTAGGCGAAGTCTGCCGCCGCCAAGCCGGAAGGCGGCGAGCGCGGCTTCATGAAAGCGCGAGGCTTGGGATTTCGCTATCGTGACGCGGTCCTGGATGATGAGGAGCTCAGTCGCTTCGGCCGGAATTTGATCTTCGGTGAGGCGGATGCGCTGGCCATGGGCGAAGGCGCGGTTGAAGCCTGCCCGGGCAAACTCTTCGGCGATGGTCTTCCATCCGAGCGACTCTGGTTTGCCCACGGCGAAGGCTAGGGAGAGGGATTGGTCATGGAAGCGCTCCAGCGAGTCATGCCACGCGGCATCGGGGCCACGCGGGATGACGGCGAGGCCGCTGGCCGGGTCGATGAGTTCGGCTCGGTGGGCGAACCAAACTTTAAACCAATCGCACAACTCCGTCATCGTACCGACCGTCGAGCGGGAGGTGCGGACGGCGTTACCTTGCTTGATGGCGACGGACGGACGGACATTTTCCGCGGAGTCGAGGGCTGGCGAAGGGAGTAGCTCGAGGAACTGGCGGACGTAGGGACTGAACGTTTCGACGTAGCGCCGTTGCCCTTCCGCGTGCAGGGTGTCAAAAACGAGCGAGGACTTACCGGCACCGCTAAGGCCGGTGACTACGACTAGTTTTCCGACCGGGATATCGACGTCGAAACCCTTTAGGTTGTTCTGGCGAACGCCGCGGAGGCGAATGGCGTCTGGTCGGGGGGCAGTCATCGGCGACCCTCCAACGGACACAAAACCTCGCGCTTGGCAAACTTGCTAGCGCACTCGGCACCGAATCACGCCCTGCGGGGTGGCGACGGCCTTAACTTTAATATCATGAGGCTCGTCGGGTAGGCGCGGGACCATCTGGAAGGAATGGGCGTGGCCGAGCAGGAAGGTCTTCCGGGGTGGTTTGGACAGAAGTCGGTCATAGAAGCCGCCGCCGAAGCCGAGGCGTCGGCCGGCGCCGTCGAAGCCCAATCCGGGCACAAGGATGAGGCCGGCCTCGGAAAGCGTCGCGACCAGGGCCGAGGGCTTCGGTTCACGGATGCCGAGGCGAGAGGGCTGGAGGGATGCGAGATCGGTGACCTCGTGTAGCGTGAGAGCGGTCTTGTTCGTTACACGTGGAAGGAGCAATCGCTTGCCCTCAAGCAGGGCGATCGCCATCAGCGCGTCGGTCGGAAGTTCCCCGCCAAAAGACGCATAAAGGCAGATCGTCTTCGACTGCTTCCATTCTGGGAGTTGCGTGATGAGGCGGGCGGCGGCATCGCCGGCGACCTGCAATTCACGGGGCGTCAGGGCCGTGCGGCGGGCCTTGAGTTCCGCGCGCAGGCGGTCCTTGGCGGCACGCGTTTCCATGCGCTTTAGAAAAGACGATTGAGCGTCAGAGTCAACAGGACGACCGGCAGGTACAGAATCGAGGCCAGGAAGAGAGGCTTAGCGACTGCGGCGCGGCGCTGCGGTAGGGCAAATTCCAGTGTCAATTTAAAGAACCACGCGCCGGCGATGAGTGAGACCCAGAGGAAGGGGCTGGCCCAGCCTTTCAGGGAGGATGCGCAGGTGGAATCGAAGAACGTGCGGACAATCTCGCCCGCCACGACAATCATTGGCATGATAAAGGCCATCGCCCAGATGGCGGCCGAGCGTCCGGTAGGATCGTCGACGGTTGCCACTTTGAATCCGCCCCGGGTGTAGTCTTCGCGGCACATGACCGCTAGAGCCATGAAGTGGGGGACCTGCCAGAAGAAGAGGAGTCCAAAGAGCAACCAGCCCATTGTGTCGATATGGGGGTCGCCGTTTTGGCCGAGTTTGGCGGCGGTGCCGATGATCGGCGGAATCGCCCCAGGCAGCGAGCCGACCAGCGTGCACCAAGACGTCATCGTCTTGAGCGGTGTATAGAAAAATAGATAGGAGATGGCTGTGGCTGCGGTCAGCGCTCCCGCCAGCGGATTGACTCTGGTCCAGATGAGTCCGACGCCGAGCGCGATCAGCAGCATCCCGAAAAGCAGGGCGGCGCCCGGGCGGATGATACCGGCGGGTATCGGCCGATTGCGGGTGCGCTCCATCTTTGCGTCCGCCTCACTTTCCCACCACATATTTACCGCACCACAGCCGCCAGCGGCGAGCGCTGTCCCAATTGCGAGGCAGACGAGCACGCGGGCGTCGACTGGGTACTGGGACGAATTCGGTTCGCTGCAAAAGTAGCCGGCGAGTGCGGTCAGCACGGAAAGGAACGACAGCCGGGGCTTCGTCAGCTCCCAGTAGGCGGCAGGCAATGATCCAGCGCGTTCACTCATGCAGTTGTCGTGGCGGTTTTGACTGAAGGGTTAAAGGTAAATCGGCCGCCATGGCCTTAGGCTCGGCGATCGACGGCCCGCCGATGCACAAGTGCGGCGGTGGCACACAGGCTGGAGAAGAGTGCTGCGCCCACGACGAGGTGTACGGTGCGGACGTGGGGATTATTCGGCAGTTGAATACTTAAGACGCCGAGCAGCACCTGCAGGGAGATCAACACCATCAGTGAAGACCAGCGCGGGAGTGAATAGCCGCGGCGGGCAAGCATCACCGCGAAGATAAGGACGAAGACACCTGCGAGGATGGCACCACCGCGGTGAAGCAGATTAACCCACCAGACGATGCCGACGCCCGCCGAGGGGATGAAGATCCCTTCGCTCGGGGCGGAGACCCAGACGGTCCAGTGCCCTTGGCGCATCACGGCTCCGGCGAGAATTACCGATAGGACGAGGATGGCGGCGGCGATGCCGACGCGCCGCACTTTGCGGGCGGTATCTTTCTTGGCGGTGTGCCAGGAGATGCTGTGGGAAAGGGCAATGAAGGCGAGCAGTGCGAGGGTGAGTTGGGCGTTGACGGCGTGGGCGACAGCGAAGCCGACCGCCTTCACGTTGCCTTCACCCCCGATATTCTGACTGTCCAGTAGGACGCGGAGCCCGCCGAGTAAGCCCTGCATCACAACGAGGCCGACTAAGACGAGGGTGGCCAGCCGTACGCGCGGGCGGGGCTCACGGCGACCATGCATCACGGCGATAGCGATGACGAGCAGTCCAAGTACGGTGGCCGCGAGGCGGTGCGAATGTTCGGCGAACTTATCGATTTCCGTCAGCCACCCCGGCGGATTGACGGAGCCGTTGGAAAGCGGCCAATCAAGGAAAGCCATACCTGCCCGGATGCTGGTGGTGAAGCCGCCGGCTTGGAGGACGAGCACAGACCAGCAGAGCGTGACGAGGCAGAGGATGAGCAGTCCGCGGTTCGGCGTGGTAGGCGCAAGGGCGGGCTTGTGACTCATGCGTGCATAAGACCTGGAAGGGGGAGCATCGCAAATTTCATTCGTCAGCGGGGGGCTTTCTTTAGGCGACCCAATAGGGCTTATCAGGCATTCAGCGCCGCCCGGCCGAAGGCCCGGACTTTCGCGACCAGATTGGTCAGGCCGTTGCGACGGTTGGGCGACAGGTGCTGGGTCACCCCGACCGCCGAGAGGAAGTCGGCATCCGTGGCGGCGACTTCGGTCGGTGTGGCACCGTCGTAGAATTCGCAAACCAGGTGCGCAATGCCCTTGGTGATTAAGGAGTCGGCGTCACAGCGGAAATGACAGACCCCGTTTTCGACCGAAGGCACCAGCCAGAGGTTGGAGGTACAGCCTTCGATGAGGAAGGCGTCGAGCTTTAGCTCGGCTGGCAACGTCGGGGCGGACTTCGCCCGATCGATGACATATTGAAAGCGTTCGTGGTGATCGGAGAAGGGCTCGAGTTCGGCGATGAGCTCTGCCCGTCTGGTTGCCAGGCCCATCGACATCAGCGACCCGAGAGGGCTTCGGGGTCGAGGTTGGTGCGAATCAGTGGAGTGATACTCGCTTCCAGTTTGCGCATGCGCTCGGGCGGAAGTTTCGATTCAGAATGCAGCCAAGCAATCGCGTCCTGCCAGATGGCTGGAGAAGGGCGACGCATCGAGAGGAGGAGGTCGAGTTCATCAGCGACGGACTTGCGGGTGCCGTATTCGACCGTCTGGCCCGCGAGGATGCGTGCGCCGATGAAGTCGGCGTGGAGTTGCGAGTGGCGCGGATAGGCTAAGACCCCGGCTTCCAGCACGCGCACGGCGGAGTCGGTCGCCCGGATTGAGCGAAGATGTCGCCCGACCGAGCGGTAGGCTTCGGGGCCAAGGTCCTTCGCCTTAAGAAATTCCGCGATATAGCGGTCGCCGATGTCATGATCGCGTTTCGTGATGACCGCGTCTTTCTTAGGGCGGGCGTGGTAGGCGATGCCGAGGAGTGCCTGGACGACTGGCTCGTTGGATTTAAAGAACGCCCGGTCGGCGGCCACGACTTGCTGGTACTGGATGATCACCTGATTTGGGTCAGGGCCGTTGAGCAGGGCTTCCAGATGGAGTGCGGCGAAGGGCGCTCGTTCCAAGCTGTTGTTGATCGCTGAAGTCGCGACCGCGCCGGTGAGGTCCGAGTAGCCTTTTTCGGCGGCAAAATTCGCGAGGGCGATCATCGCAGACGAATTGCCGGAGTAGTTTCCAAAGATTAAGCGCAGTTCTTTATCGAAGTCCTCTTTCAGGCCAAGCCGGTCGAGGAGTTGGAGTTTCTGAATATGTGGAAATGGGGCTTTTTCATCCGCCGAGATACGCTCTTGGGTGACGTTCAGGGCGAATTTAGATTTACCCAGCAGGATGTGAAAGCGTGCGAGCTGGGAGAGGACGGCATCGCGGGCCTGACCCTTGAAGGCAGATGTTTTTGCCTCGAGGAGGTTGATGGATTCTTGAGTTTTGCCGCCTTCGAAAAGGGCGCGGGCTTTGAGAAGTAGGCCACTGGGCTGGTTATCCAGCCCGTTGCCCGCGACCATCGCCACGGCGTCAGGATATCGGCCCGTCCAGTAAAGCGAGGTGGCCACGGCGAGGGAGAGAGACTCCTTGACGTTGGGGGCGAGCTGCTTGCCGTCCCGCAGAAGTTTCAGGCCCTGATCGATGACCTCCTGGTCGCGTTCCCGGGCTTGGAGGAGCTGGAAGTAGCGCTCCATGTAGTCTTTCGTCAGCGGGTCATCAATGGCGAGGAATTCGAGCCCATACCGGAGGGTCTGAATGGCGTCATCCGTCCGTCCCTGGATTGAGTGTAAGAAGTTCGCATAGAACAACTTAGACTTTGCATTGGCCGGGTTGCAGCGAACGGCGACTTCGGCGAATCGGAGAACATCCGCCTGGCGGCCGGCATCCTGCGCCTCCATAGCCAATTTGGTGAAATAATCAGCCAGCTTGTTGAGGTGTTCTTGGCGGAGGAAAGCGGCTTTATCTGGCTGATCTTCGATCTTAGCTAACGCCAAGCGGATCATCTGAAGTAGCACGGGATCCTTGATTAAATCAGCCTTAATATAGGTTTTGCGGGCGTAACTGAGGATCGCCTCCTTTTCCTTGAGGCCAGGTAAGCCCGCTAAAAGGATGGTTTCGGCATCATTTTCGGGCTCTTTCTTCGCTTCTAAGGGTGCCTTGGTCGGGGCGGGTGCGAGCAAAGGGGAGGGCGCGGCCGGGGATTGGGCCCAGCATGGGAGGCATGACATCCCGAGGAGAAGGGCGGCGAACGGACGATGGGGGAGCATGGACGGGTTTTAGTTAATGGCGTGGGGCTCGGGAATTGTCTCTCCAAAAAAGGCAGTCTGCAGGGGTTATGGTCATGAGAGTAAAGAAACCTTAAAATCCACGCACTTTCCTCTTGCATGGGGGGCCTCGACCCCTATGCCCAAACCCTCTTTTCCCAATTTACCGAGGTCCATGCCTACCATCAACCAGCTCGTCCGTAAACCGCGTGTCCAACCCAAGGCCAAGTCGAAATCGCCTGCCTTGAACAACTCGCCCTTCCGCCGCGGCGTCTGCGTGCAGGTCATGATCCGAACGCCGAAGAAGCCGAACTCGGCTCAACGTAAGGTCGCCAAGGTGCGCCTGACGAACGGCCAAGAGGTCATCTCCTACATCCCCGACGAAGGCCATAAGCTCCAGGAGCACTCCGTGGTCCTCGTCCGTGGTGGTCGCGTTAAAGATTTGCCGGGCGTCCGTTATCACATCGTCCGCGGCCCCCTCGATTGCTCCGGCGTCGAGAAGCGTCGTCGCTCCCGTTCCAAGTACGGCGTCAAGCGTCCGAAGGAAAAGAAGGCCTAATCCGTTTCCGTAACTAACTCTCTTCGAATATGTCTCGCCGTCGTAAAGCCGCAAAACGCGCCCACCTCCCGGACGCTCGCTACAGCAGCCCCCTTGTCAGCCAGCTCATCAATGTCGTGATGAAGTCCGGCAAAAAATCTATCGCCCAGACGATTGTCTACGGTGCGATTGAAAAGGTCAGCGAAAAGCTGATGAAGGGTAATCCCGTCGAGCTGCTCCTCGGAGCCCTCGAGAACTGCCGCCCGAAGCTCGAAGTGAAGAGCCGTCGCGTCGGTGGTGCTACTTATCAGGTTCCCGTTGAAGTCAGCCATGATCGTCAGAACAGCATTGCGCTGCGCTGGGTCGCTGCTGCTGCCGCCGGTCGCAAGGGTACCACGATGTCGGAAGCCCTCGCCGCTGAACTCGTCGATGCTTACAACAACACTGGCAACGTGGTGAAGAAGCGCGAAGAAACCCATAAGATGGCTCAGGCCAACCGTGCCTTTGCTCACCTTAAGTGGTAACCCTTCTCTGAATTTATTTTAGGCCGATACCTGGTTACGACCATGTCCACCCTCTCTCCCCTTAATTCTCCCACGCGTGCGTTCCCTCTGGAGCACACGCGTAACATCGGCATCGCCGCGCACATTGACGCCGGCAAGACGACCACCACTGAGCGCATCCTCTTTTACACCGGCGTGGTGCATAAGATGGGTGAAGTGCATGATGGTACCGCCACCACCGACTGGATGGAGCAGGAGCGCGAGCGTGGCATCACGATCACCGCGGCCGCTATTTCCGCTGGTTGGAAAACCAAGGAAGGCCATTTCGCGAATATCGATCATCGTATCAATATCATCGATACCCCGGGTCACGTGGACTTCACGGCCGAGGTGGAGCGCTCGCTCCGCGTTCTTGACGGTGCCGTCGCCGTTTTCTGCGCCGTTGCTGGTGTGCAGCCCCAGTCGGAAACCGTCTGGCGCCAGATGAACAAGTACGGCGTCCCGCGCGTCGCTTTCGTTAACAAGATGGACCGTACGGGCGCCGATTACTTTGGTGCTGTCGACGACATCCGCGAGAAGCTCAAAGGCAACGCCCACCCCCTCTTCATTCCGATCGGCCAGGGGGAAGATTTCAAAGGCATGATCGATCTGATCAAGAACACCGCCTACCTTTACGACGAGACCGACCCCAAGGGCATGAAGTTCGATACGATCGACATCCCCGAGAAGCAAAAGGACGAAGCCAAACTCTGGCGCACCAAGCTCATTGAAGCCCTTGCTGACTTCGATGACGTTCTCGCAGCTAAGTACCTCGACGGCGAGGAAGTCACCATTGAGGAAATGCGTACGGGTATCCGTAAGGCCACCCTCTCGCTCAACTTTATCGGCGTCATTCCTGGCTCCGCTTTCAAAAATAAGGGCGTGCAGATGCTCCTCGACTGCGTCGTCGACTTCCTACCTTCCCCCATCGATATGCGCCCCCAGAAGGCGTTCACCGACGATGGAGACAAGGAAATCACCATTGGTCCGGACGACAAAGCCAAGGTTACTGGTCTTTGTTTCAAACTTTGGTCCGACCCGCACGTCGGCCAGTTGGTGTTCTACCGCGTGTATCGCGGCCAGCTTAAGAAGGGTGAAGCCCTTTACAATCCGCGTACCCGTAAGAACGAGCGCATCTCGCGTATCGTCCTTCTGCGTGCGATGGACCGCGAAGAAATCGACGTCGCCTACTCCGGTGACATCTGTGCGATTATCGGCCCGAAGGATATCGCAACCGGCGACACCCTCACTGCCGAAGACGACCTGATCCTCGAGAAGACCACTTTCGCTGAGCCCGTTATCTCGATGTCCATCGAGCCTAACTCGAAGGGTGACCAAGAGCGCCTCTCCCTTGGCCTGCAGCGCCTCGCTCAGGAAGATCCTACCTTCCGCGTGACCTCCAATCCGGAAACCGGGCAGACCCTAATCTCCGGCATGGGTGAGCTTCACCTCGAAATCATCGTCGACCGCCTTAAGCGCGAGTTCAAGGTCGAGGCTAAGTCCGGTAAGCCTCAGATTTCCTATCGCGAAACCATCAACCTGGCCTCTGAGGGCGTGGGTAAGTTCATCCGCCAGTCGGGTGGCCGTGGTCAGTATGGTCACGTCGAAATCAAACTTGAGCCTAACCCGGTCGCCACGCGCGTTCCTGGTGAGAAGGGCGAAGAAGTCGTCAACGAGATCGTCGGTGGCGTCATTCCTAAGGAATTTATCAAGCCTGCGACCGAAGGTATCCTCGAAGCTGCCAATAACGGCACCGTCGCTGGCTACCCCGTCATCAACTTCAAGGCCCGCATCGTCTTCGGTTCTTTCCACGAAGTGGACTCGAACGAAATGGCGTTCAAGATGGCCGGTATCTTTGCTTTCAAGGAAGCCATGAAGGATGCTAAGCCCATCCTCCTCGAGCCGATCATGAAGGTCGAAGTCGTCACCCCGGAAGAATACCAGGGCGACATCATGGGGGACCTTAACCGCCGCCGCGGCCAGATTCAGGGCATGGAAACCAAGATGGGCCTTTGCAACATCGAGGCCCGCGTCCCGCTGGCTGAAATGTTCGGTTACTCCACGGACGTCCGCTCCCTGTCCAAGGGTCGCGCCTCCTACTCCATGGAGCCCGCCAACTACGAGCAGGTGCCCGCCCAGATTCTCAAGCAGGTCGTTGAGACCTCCTCGCGCGCCCCGGCCCGCACCTAATTACCCCCAACACACCCGTTTCCCGATGGCCCGCACCAAAATCCGCATCAAGCTCAAAGGCTTCGACTATCGCATGGTCGACCAGTCCGCCAATGAGATCGTCGACACCGCCAAGCGTACTGGCGCCCGCGTCTCCGGCCCAGTGCCGCTGCCGACCGACATTTCACGCCTGACCGTCAACCGCTCCCCCCACGTCGACAAGAAGTCGATGGACCAGTTCGAGATCCGCACGCACAAGCGCCTAATCGAGATTATGGAGCCCAATGCCCAGACCGTGGATGAGCTAAAGAAGCTCAATCTACCTTCTGGGGTTGACATCAACATCGTAGTCTAACTCCTCAACCCTTCCACATTAACCTCTAACCCAACGCAGGCCGCCAACGCCCCTCTATCAGGACCAAGATTCCGCAAGGAAATCCCAAGCCTAATGCAGGTCAGCAATGACCAAACGGCCTCAACAGCCACCTGCCTCTTAGAAAATGAAACACCAGCTACTCGGTAAAAAAATCGGAATGACCCAGGTCTATGACGCGGA
>Ga0194048_10000963_pt1 | contig 14282 bp, 10 predicted proteins | sample JunL225m_MetaG_FD_161685 | JGI IMG/M metagenome (GOLD analysis project Ga0194048, IMG submission 161685) | Anoxic zone freshwater microbial communities from boreal shield lake in IISD Experimental Lakes Area, Ontario, Canada - Jun2016-L222-5m | ecosystem: Environmental > Aquatic > Freshwater >...
TTGCTTGGCACTGCTGGCAGTGGGCGCAGCTTGGTTGGGATCAAGCTGGCGTCTGGAACCTTGGGGAGGTCGCCGATGACGAACTTGATCATCGGGATCTTGTAGTTCGGGTCGATGCCGCCGCGAACCGACTTCGATGGCATGCGGCCGTCGGTCATCTTTGACACGTTGGTCAGGTAGATGACGTCGCCCTTCTTCGTGGGTGTGCCGTCTTGATACTTGGTGAAGTCGATGATCACTTCGCGACGCTTAGCTGGCCAGAGCTCGAAGTTGTTGCGCTTGAACGGGAATGGGATCAACCCGCCGTCGGAAGCGATCTCCACGAACTGCATGCACTGCTGAGCGTCGGGGATGCGGTACTGGCCCTGCAGCTCATCGCCGCCGTAACCGAGCGATGCAGCCGACTTTGGTCCTTGAGACGAGCTCATCATTTGGAAGTCGTAGATGCGGGCGATCGAGCAGTCCAAGAACCGGAAGCGGTACTTGCGACGATCGACGGTCATTGTTGGGTACGCCACACCGTTGACCGTGAAGATGTCGCCGACAAAGCCATGGTTGGGGAAGTGCTTGTAGAAGGTCTTGCCCCACCACTCAGGATGCACGCCTGGCTTGACGAGTGGGTACTCGGCGTCGTGGATGTCGTTGTGTGGTGTGGTGCCGTCATCGAGGCGGCAGTCGAAGAAGGCGAGTGGGATGTCGTACTTCACATCGAACGAGCCGTCGGGGTTGTTGGTGCGAACACCTGGCAGGCGATACCCCTTGGTCTCGTCGCCAGCATCGAGATTGCCCTTTGGGTCATAGATCGGGTAGAGGCCAACGAGGCCCTTGTACACGTTTGCGCCAGTGTGATCCATGCGGTGATCGTGGAACCAAAAGAAGCTCTGCTTCTCGTTGTCGTCGCCGCCAGCTGGCCAGTTGAGATACAACTGATCAACCCATTGTGTTGGCTGGAAACCCATGCTCTTTGGACCGAAGTTCATTGAGTAGTGAGGGTTGCCATCGCTCTCAGGGGCGGTGTGAGCGTTGTGTAGGTGGGTCAGGAACGACCAGTCGGGTGCGCCGAAGTCTTGGCGATCAAGGCCTAACGGGTTTTCGTGCAGGCGGTTTGCGAAGCGCAAGAGGCATGGCTTGCCGTATTCGGCGTTGATCATCGGGCCCGGGAACTGCCCGTTGAACCCGTAGATCGTGCTCTTTGGCAGTGTGCGAACGGTGCCTGCGGGGTACACGTTGCCAGCCTGATCGAACGACACGGTGGGCTTACCAGCCGAGTTGATTGGCATGACCTGCGAAGTGGTGAACGAGTGCTCCGCAACATCGACGGTGAGCTTGTAAATGATTGGGTCAGGCCGAGCTGCTTGGCCGCTGATGATGTCTTGGGCAGTCACGCGTGGCTTGAAGACTTGGTGGCGCTGGTTGCGGATTGAGTTCTGCTGACCTTCGCCCGGTCCGGGAGGCAATGCCCAGCCGGCAACGTCAAGGATCGGCTCTGGAGCGAGCGACTTCGGAATCGGCAACTGATCGGTGAACGGCGACATGATCAGCGGGCTCGTTGGGAACGCCTCGGTATAGATCGCTCCAGCCAACGCGATTGATGCTGCATGGAACGCGCCGTCGGCAGACATCAACCCCTTCTGACGAAGATCTGGAACCACGGCCGAAGCAGTGACGCCAGCGGCCAATGCGGCGGCACCTGCAGCGCCAAACTTAAGAACGGTGCGACGCTTCACAAGATCGGCGTCGACTTCTGTGGCGGATGTTTGCGGCTGGGAATTCATGTGATCGCTCATTCGTGTCTTGCCTCCGGGGAGAGGGGCTGTCCTGGTATGTGCCAGTGTGCGTGCCAGCTCGGTTTCGATCAATGAGGTGATGGGTATAGACCCATTCGGACCATGGTCGTAGGTCTCGCGCTGCTGTGCGATTTCTGCACGCAGCCCTGCGGGGCGCGCTGAAGCCATGCCGTTGACGATCGGGTCTCAGTGAGCAAAGCCTGTATTTGCGCTGCGTGAGATCAAGATTCAATGTTCGCGGTGCAGGGTGGGCCGGTCAGAACCTCGTCGGTTTTCGATGAGACCGTTATCGGACATCTATCGACGAATGGCGTAAGCCTGCGGTGAAATGGAGCGCAGAAGGCTCACGTAGAGCGCTTCACGCGGCCGTGGTCGTCACCCTTGGACGGAAAGAAAATCCTCAATTGCAGTAGCGACTTCGCCAGCGTGAGTGGTCTCATGCATTGAGTGCTCGCCGCCGGCGATTACTTGCAGGCGGGCGCTGGAAACCTTGCGCTCGAGATACTCGCCGGAAGCTACGTACTCGGGTCGATCTTGTTCGCCAGCGAGTACGAGCACGGGAATAACGATTTCGGTGAGGCGTTCCATCACGACGGAATCGTTTTGCAGATTGAGGTTGGTCACCTGCGGCGGCACGCCGAACTTGTTGGCATTGCGGATCGAGCGGTCGTTCCATGCTTGACGCTTCTCGGGGTCGCGAAATCCGGGGCCAGTGTTGATGACAACGATGGCGCGAGCGGCTTGTGGCCGAGTGACTGCATGGGCGAGCGCGAGATATCCGCCGAGCGAATGACCAACAAGCACGGCAGGGGAGTCGAGCGTGGCCAGCACATCGTCGAGATCGGCGAGGGCAAGGTCTCGCGTGTAGGCGTCTGGGTCATCTGGAACCGGTGAGTTGCCATGGCCGAGCAGGTCAACAGCGAGTACTTCGAACCGAGGTCCAAGGAGTTCCATGCACCGTGTCCATGTGGCGGCCGATGATCCCAATCCATGCACGAAGACGATGGGTTGAGCGCCGGCCGTTCCGCCTGTGATCACGTTGAGTCTCATCGTTGCACCTCTACTGTCCGTCACGGTCGACCGGTGGATCAGTATTGCAGCCCGACATCGGCAGACCCATTGCGGAATCGGTGCTCACAAACCCGCATGGGCGCGATTTGGGACAGGTGCTGTCTCAAATCGCGCCCATGCAACGGGGTTTGCGGATGGTTTGCCGGCGGATGGTTTATGGGGTGATTTCCCAGCCCCACATCATCTGGTGGTCTTCGTGTGCCAGGTTGTGGCAGTGGGCGACATATGGGCCCACGAAGTCACGGAAGTAGCGACCGATGATCACGGACTCGCTCGGGTCGAGCGCTACGAGGTCTTCCCTCGACGCATCGTCGGGGTGAGCCTTGTCGCCGGCGGCAGTGATCTTGCCGTTACGCATCAGGGTCTGGTGTTCTTCCATGTGGAGGTGCACTGGGTGGACCCAGCCGCCGCCGCCGTTGCGGATTTCCCACAGGTTGTAACTGCCCATCTGTTGCTGCGCGAGCGGGCTCAGACCCTTTTTGTTCTTCATGCTGGTGGCCGGCACCAGTGGATCAAACGGCTTGCCGTTGATCAGCCACTCGGTTTCGCCGCCGGCGCTGCCGCGCTGCACTTCGAAGATCATGCGGTTGTCGAGCATGGTCTGCCAGTTGCTTGGCACTGCTGGCAGTGGGCGCAGCTTGGTTGGGATCAAGCTGGCGTCTGGAACTGCCGGTGCGTCGCCGATGACGAACTTGATCATGGGGATCTTGTAGTTCGGGTCGAGACCCATGCGTGCTGAATTCGATGGCATACGGCCGTCAGGCATCTTTGAGATGTTGGTCAGGTAGATGACGTCGCCCTTGGTCGTTGGGGTGCCGTCCTGGTACTTGGTGAAGTCGATGATGACCTCGCGACGCTTGGCTGGCCACAGTTCGAAGTTGTCACGCTTGAACGGGAAGGGAATTAATCCACCGTCGGAAGCGATCTCCACGAACTGCATGCATTGCTGAGCATCGGGGATGCGCCACTGGCCCTGCAGCTCGTTGCCGCTGTAACCGAGTGACACTGCTGAAACGGGGCCCTTGCTTGACGTCATCATCTTGAAGTCGTAGATGCGGGCGATTGAGCAGTCCAAGAACCGGAAGCGGTACTTGCGGCGCTCGACGGTCATTGTTGGGTAGGCGGTGCCGTTGACGGTGAAGATGTCGCCCACAAAGCCGTGGTTGGGGAAGTGCTTGTAGAAGGTCTTGCCCCACCACTCAGGATGAGTTCCAGGCTTGACGAGCGGGAACTCGGCATCGTGAATGTCGTTGTGTGGCGTGGTGCCGTCATCGAGGCGACAATCGAAGAACGCGAGTGGGATGTCGTACTTCACATCGAACGAACCGTCGGGGTTGTTGGTGCGAACACCTGGCAAGCGATACCCCGTGGTCTCGTCGCCATCGTCGAGATTGTCTTTCGGGTCATAGATCGGATAGAGACCAACGAGGCCCTTGTACACGTTTGAACCGGTGTGATCCATGCGGTGATCGTGGAACCAAAAGAAGCTTTGCTTCTCGTTGTCGTCGCCGCCGGCTGGCCAGTTGAGATACAACGAGTCGACCCATTGTGTTGGCTGGAAGCCCATACCCTTTGGACCGAAGTTCATTGAGTAGTGCGGGTTGCCGTCGCTCTCAGGAGCGGTGTGGCCGTTGTGCAAGTGAGTGAGGAACGACCAGTCGGGGGCGCCGAAGTCTTGGCGATCGAGGTCCAACGGGTTCTCATGCAGGCGGTTGTCGAAGCGGACCAAGCAAGGCTTGCCGTATTCGGCGTTGATCATTGGCCCCGGGAACTGGCCGTTGAAACCGTAGATCGTGCTGCCTGGCAGTGTGCGAACGGTGCCCGCTGGGTACACGTTGCCGGCTGAGTCGAACGAGACGGTGGGCTTGCCGAACGAGTTGATCGGCATCACCTGTGAGGTGGTGAACGAATGCTCGGCCACTTCGACCTTGAGTTTGTAGATGATTGGGTCAGGGCGATCAGCTTGGCCGCTCACAACATCTTGGATGGTGACGCGTGGCTTGAAGACTTGGTGGCGCTGGTTGCGAATCGAGTTCTGCTGACCTTCGCCAGGTCCCGGACAGTCGGTCCAGGCTGCGACCTCAACGATGGGCTCTGGGGCGAGCGCCTTCGGAATCGGCAACTGATCGGTGAACGGCGACATGATCAACGGGCTCGTTGGGAACGCCTCGGTGTAAATCGCGCCAGCCATCGCGATTGATGCTGCATGGAACGCGCCATCGGCAGACATCAAACCCTTCTGGCGAAGATCTGGAACCACGGCCGAGGCGGTGACGCCAGCAGCCAATGCGGCGGCGCCAGCTGCGCCAAACTTGAGAACCGTACGACGCTTCACAAGATCGGCGTCAACTTCGGCTGGGGTCATGTTGAGTTGCTCTGTCATGGCTTTCGCTTTCTGTCCCTCTAGCGGCGGAGGGGTTGTCCTGGTATGTGCCAGTGTGAATGCCAGAACGTTTCTGAGCAATGAGGTGATGGTGCTACTCCGTTTTTAGGATGTCGTCACCCTTGTAGCGACCTTGGTCGGGGGCCATCAGGGCATGTGTGCCATCCCGTGCAGCCCAAATACCCGTGTCCCGTCGCCGCAGCAGCAGCAGCATCGAGTCCCGAAAAGCAACATGGGCGCGGTTTGGGACAGGTGCTGTCTCAAATCGCGCCCATGTAACGGGTTTTGCGGATGGTTGGTCGGCGGATGGCTTATGGGGTGATTTCCCAGTTCCACATCATGGCGTGATCTTCGTGTGCCAGGTTGTGGCAGTGGGCAACGTATGGGCCCACGAAGTCACGGAAGTAGCGACCGATGATCACCGATTCGCTCGGGTCGAGCGCCACGACATCTTCTCGTGAGACGCCGTCTGGGTGACCCTTGGTGCCAGGGGTGACGATCTTGCCGTTGCGCATCAGGGCTTGGTGTTCTTCCTGATGGATGTGCACCGGGTGAATCCAGCCGCCGCCGCCGTTGCGGATTTCCCACAGGTTGTAGCTGCCCATTTTTTGCTGTGCGAGTGGGCTGAGCCCGGCCTTGTTCTTCAAGCTCTTGCCGGGCTCGCTCGGTTCGTACACATGGCCGTTGATCAGCCATTCGGTTTCGCCGCCGGCGCTGCCGCGCTGCACTTCGAAGATCATGCGGTTGTCGAGCATGGTCTGCCAGTTGCTTGGCACTGCTGGCAATGGGCGCAGCTTGGTTGGGATCAAGCTGGCGTCTGGAACTGCCGGGGCGTCGCCGATCACGAACTGAATCATTGGGATCTTGTAGTTCGGGTCGATGCCGCGACGGATCGACGTTGACTCCATGCGACCATCGGTCATCTTCGCCACGTTGGTCAGGTAGATAACGTCGCCCTTGGTTGTTGGGGTGCCGTCTTGATATTGGGTGAAGTCAATGATTACTTCGACGCGCTTAGCTGGCCACAGCTCAAAGTTGTCACGCTTGAACGGGAATGGGATCAACCCGCCGTCGGAAGCGATCTGAACGAACTGCATGCATTGCTGGCCATCGGGGATGCGCCACTGGCCCTGCAGTTCATCGCCGCCGTAACCCATCGACGCTGCCGAAACGAGGCCTGTGCTTGAGCTCATCATTTGGAAGTCGTAGATGCGTGCAATCGAGCAGTCCAAGAACCGGAAGCGGTACTTGCGGCGCTCGACGGTCATTGTTGGATAGGCAGTGCCGTTCACGGTGAAGATGTCGCCAACAAAACCCTTGTTCGGGAAGTGCTTGTAGAAGGTCTTGCCCCACCACTCGGGATGAAGGCCTGGCTTGGCGAGCGGGTATTCGGCATTGTGAATGTCGTTGTGCTCTGTGGTGCCGTCATCGAGGCGACAGTCAAAGAAGGCGAGTGGGATGTCGTATTTCACATCGAACGAACCATCAGGGTTGTTGGTGCGAACGCCTGGCAAGCGGAAACCCGTGGTCTCGTCACCATCGTCGAGTTTGTCTTTGGGGTCATAGATCGGATAGAGACCAACGAGGCCTTTGTACACGTTTGCGCCGGTGTGACCCTCGCGGTGATCGTGGAACCAAAAGAAGCTTTGCTTCTCGTTGTCGTCTCCACCTGCTGGCCAGTTGAGATACAACGAGTCGACCCATTGCGTTGGCTGGAAGCCCATACCCTTTGGACCGAAGTTCATTGCGTAATGAGGGTTGCCGTCGCTCTCAGGAGCGGTGTGAGCGTTGTGCAAGTGAGTCAAAAATGACCAGTCAGGGGCACCAAAGTCTTGGCGATCGAGACCCAACGGGTTTTCATGCAAACGATTCTCGAAACGAACCAAGCAAGGCTTGCCGTATTCTGCGTTGATCATTGGTCCCGGAAACTGCCCGTTGAAACCGTAGATCGTGCTCTTTGGCAGTGAGCGCACGGTGCCCGCTGGATACACGTTTCCGGCTGAGTCGAACGACACGGCGGGCTTGCCAGCCTTGTCAATGGGCATCACCTGCGAGGTGGTGAATGAATGCTCAGCCACATCAGCGGTGAGCTTGTAAATGATCGGGTCCGGACGTTCTGCTTGGCCGCTGACAACGTCTTAGATGGTGACGCGTGGCTTGAAGACTTGGTGGCGCTGGTTACGGATCGAGTTCTGCTGGCCTTGGCCAGGTCCCGGAGTATCGGCCCAGCTGGACACCTCAACAATGGGCTCCGGAGCGAGCGCCTTGGGAATCGGCAGCTGATCGGTGAACGGCGACATGATTAACGGGCTCGTTGGATACACATTGGTGTAGATCGCGCCAGCCAACGCAATAGATGCTGCATGGAACGCGCCATCGGCAGACATCAAACCCTTGTTTCGAAGATCTGGAACCACGGTCGAAGCAGTGACGCCAACGGCCACCGCGGCGGCGCCAGCGGCGCCAAACTTGAGCACCGTGCGACGCTTCACAAGATCGGGGTCGACATCGGGGGCAGATGTTTGCGGCTGGGTTTTCATGTAATCGCTCATTCGTATTGTTCCTCAAGCGGTTGAGGAGGTGACTGGTTTATGCCAGTTTGACTGCCAGAAGCCATTCTCTCAGTGAGGTGAAAGTGCTAGTGCAACTGCCAGATTTCGCCAGCCTGGTAGCGACCTAGGTCTTAGGCCAACGGGCATGTGTGCCATCCCGTGCACCCCAAATACCCGTGTCCCGCCGCAGCAGCATTGAGTCCCAAAAAGCCGCATGGGCGCGGTTTGGGACAGGTGCTGTCTCAAATCGCGCCCATGTAACGGGGTCGTAGGACTCTGGTATTTAGCACGAATAAAAATGTGTGGTTGCGATCGCAGGCGAGAGGACTCGGCGTAGTTCTCGCGGCTTCAACGGCGACATAATGGGGCGGTGAACCCAATGACCAAGCTGCGCGAGACCCTCGTCCCGCCACTTGATCCTGCGGGATGGCGCGAAGGCCTGCGCTCGATGGTCACCCCTGGCATTGCGATCGCGGCATGGGGAGTCGTTACCGGCGTCGCAATGGTCAAGGTCGGCATGTCAGTGCCGCTGGCGCTGCTGATGACCATCGTGGTGTTTGCCGGTTCAGCGCAGTTGGCGGTGTTGCCATTGTTGGTGAGCGGAGCGCCGTTACCCATTGTGTGGGTCACTGCGTTGCTGGTCAACGTGCGATTCGTGATCTTCGCGGCAGCGATGCGCACGTACTTTTCGCAGTTGCCATGGAAGCAGCGCCTCTTCGCGGGGTACATCAACGGCGACGTTGGCTTTGCGCTGTTCTTGATGCGATTTGGTGGAGCCCCCGAGCGCGGAACCACCTTTCAATGGGGCTACTTCTTTGGCAATGCCACGGTGAACTGGGCGTCATGGCAGTTGGCCTCGATCGTTGGCATCCTGCTCGGCGGGCTAGCGCCTACCGAATGGGGCCTCGAGCTTGCAGCAGTGTTGGCGTTGGTGGCAGTGGTCGTGCCGATGCTCAACCGTGTGCCCGTGCTGGCCGGAGTTGTTGTCACGGCGGTGTTGTCGGTGGCCACCATCCACATTCCGCTCAAGCTGGGTCTGGTGATCTCGGTGCTCGCCGGAGTGATTGCAGCCGTAGTCGTCGCGCCCGCTCACATGAACAAATCGGCCGATGCAAAGCGGGCATCATGAACGCCACGCACGATGTGGCATATGTGTTGATCGCTATTGCGGGGCTCACGATTGTCACGATTGTCACGCGCAGCAGCTTCTTCATGGTGCCTGCGCGCATCAACCTGCCTGAGCGTGTCGAGCGAGCGCTTCGCTATGCGCCGGCGTGTGCACTGACGGCAATCGTTGTGCCCAAGATCTTTGTGCCCAACGGTGAACTGTTTGTCAGTGTGCAGAACAATCAGATGTGGGCGGTGCTGGCTGCCGCTGCGGTGTTCGCGAAGACCCGCAACATGATGGTGATGATGGCAGTTGGCATGGCCGTGTTCACCGTGCTGCGCCTCTACGCCTGACGCCCGATACGGCCGTTCGTGGAACGGATGATGACGAAGGTCCCTATGTCGGTCGGCGCTGATGGCTCACGCTGTAGGTACCGGCATAGGAGGTGCACGTCATGTTCCTTGGACTGTTTGGACTGCTCGTTCCGATCACGATTATCGGCGGAGTCATCTATGGGGTGGTCGTGCTCGCGCAGCACGGTCGTGGGGCAGCGCCGCCGCGTGCTGATACCCACCCAACCCACCGGGGACGCAGCGACCCCGACGAACTTGACCGTTGGGTCGCCGCTGGCCTGATCAGTGATCAGCAACGTCAGGCGATCATCAGCTTTGAGGTTGGCCCGCCTGAGGTTGGCGTGAACAGGCCCACTCTTCCAACGCCACCCATTCGTCTTGAGGTCGCGCGCTCGGCTGGCCAAGGTCGCCGTATTCCTCCGGTAGCTGAGGCACTTGGCTATCTCGGCGGAGTACTGGCGATTATCGGGCTGACCATGTTGGTGAGTAGGTACTGGACAGACATGGCTACCGGTGGCCGCCTCGCAATGAGCGGCGGGTCCGCACTAGCGCTGCTTGTCGGCGGCGTATTGGTGCGCGAGGACGCCGATCCAGCGCTGGCTCGGTTGCGCTGGTTTGTGTGGACTGTCGCCACTGCGGCGACAGCGCTGTTTGTGCTCGTGTTGACCCGTGACGCGTTTGATGCCAACGACAACCGCGTCATCGCGCTTGCGTGCGTCGCCTCGATCGCCGTGTTGAACGCAGCGTTGTGGTGGGGGCGAGAGCGGCCGCTGCAGCAACTGGTCTGTCTCGTTGCTGCAGTCGTGGCCGTTGGTCTCGCCGTTGCCGAGTGGTCGGGCGACGGTTATGCAGGTATGGCCGTGTGGGTATTGGGTGGCGTGTTGTTGGCTGCTGGTTTGCGTCAACTCACCCCGCTGTCGGTGATCACCGAAGCGGTGGGTGCGATCGCGCTCAGTATTGGTGGAGCGTTTATTGCAAGCGATTGGAAAAGCTTCGGCCTTCTCATCGTGTTGCTCAGCGCGCTCGTGCTGCTCGCAGTAGCGGTAGTGCCAGGGCTCGCACCGAACACGCCGCACGTGGTCATTGCAGCAGTTGTCGGTGGGTTTGCGTTCTGGCAAGGAGCTCCGCAGACCGTGGCCCATTTCGCCAACAATGCAGGACTTGTCACTGGCTTCGCGGTGTGGCTTGGGGGCGCCGGGCTGATCGCGCTGGGTGGCACCGACCTTGTGCGGGTGCCGATTTTGGCGGAGGTGTTTGGCTCAATCGCGATCATCGTGGGAGCAGCGGTCACCGCTTCGCAGTTTGAAGGGTTCGGCCCGTTGTTCGGCATCGCCACAGCGATCTTGCTGGTGGCCTTGGGTATGTTGCCCGGTCGGGTGTTGATGTCAGTGGCAGGCTCGGTTGGCTTGTTGATCAATGTGCCGTGGGCCATCAGCTACTACTTCCCAGGCGAAGGTCGAGTTCCGCTACTGATCTTGGTCTCGGGTGCGCTGGTGCTCGCGGTGGCCGTGTTGCTCGCTCGTATGGGAGATCGCTTCCGCAGCGAGCTTGGTGGCCGTCACGAACGGGTGCATCACAACGGTAGGCATCGTGGAGCGCCTCCTTCGTCGTTCACACCCATGCCGTTGTAGGGCGTTCGGCGAGTCGCGTTCGGCCTGAGCGACGTGTGCCTATAGTGGCCGCCGGAGGGTTGTGCCATGGCGGTTTGGATCATCATCGCAGTGCTTCTCGTAGCGGTTGAGATGCATCACCTCGCGTTCTTTGCGGTGTTCGCCGCCGCTGGCGCAGTAGCCGCAGCAGTTGTTGCTGCGTTCGCTCCATCTGAGTACGGCTGGCAGGTTGCTGTCGCAAGCGCTGTGGCAATCGTCGGAGTCGTTGCGGTGCGACCATACGTGAGTCGGGCATTTGCCCACCGCGGTGAGGGCATCGTTGTGCATGGCGTGCATGGCGGCCTCGTGGGCGCACATGCAATGACGATTGACGAAGTCACGACCCACGCCACGGGCCATGTGTATCTACTCGGCGAATCGTGGCTTGCGGTTACCACCGATGGCATCACCATTGCGCCGGGCACAGCTGTTCAGATCGCCGCCGTGAAAGGCACCACGCTCACGGTGAAGACCGTGACCATCAAGGAGAATCAATGATCGCAATCAGCAATCTCGTCGTCGGCGAACTCGTGGTGGCGCTCATCGTCGCCCTGGTGCTGCTGTTCATGCTGCGACGGATGATCAACATCGTTCAACAAGGCGAAGTTGGCGTGGTGAAGCGGCTCGGCGAGTATCGCAAGACGCATGAAGCCGGCCTTGTGATCATCGCTCCGTTCATCGAAGAGTTGCAGCGCGTAGATATGCGCGAGATCCCGCGCACGGGCGATCGTCAAGAAGTGATTACCAAAGACAACGTGGTCGTCACCGTGAACGCAACGATCTTCACGCAGATCGTCGATGCCAAGCAGGCGCTGTTCAGCATCGCCAATTTTGATGTCGCCATCGATGCGTTGGCGCGTACGGCGCTGCGTTCTGTCATCGGCACGTTGTCGCTCGACGAGGCATTGTCAGAACGTGAGCGCATCAACACCGATGTGCAATCGCAGATGGAAGCGGTGACCGACAAGTGGGGCATCCGCATCAGCCGCATCGAGATTGTTGAGATCACGCCACCGCCCAAAATCCTTGAGGCACTTGCCTTGCAGAAGCAAGCCGATCAAGAAAAGCGCGCCAAGATCTTGCGTTCCGAAGGCGATCAGCAGTCGGCAATCAACATTGCCGACGGTGATGCAAAAGCTGCCATTCGTGCCGCCGAGGGCGAGCAGGAAGCGGCCATCTTGCGCGCCGAAGGCAACCGACAGGCATACATTCTCGAGGCTCAGGGTCGTGCCCAGGCCATCGCCAGTGTGTACGACGCCATCCGTGCCGCAGATCCGAATCCGTCGTTGATCGCAATCTTGCAGCTTGAGACGTTGTCGAAATTTGCCGACAGTCCAAACAGCAAGATCGTGGTGCCATACGAGAGCGCAGCGCTGTTGGGTGCGGCTCAGACCATCAAGTCGGTGATGGACGCAATCCCAACCCCGTAAGCGGCTGATGTACCCGCACGTATGCGGGCGGGCGCGGTGCCCCTCCGCTACGGTGCAGAGGTGACCCGTCTTCTTGCCCGTGCGTGGATTGCTCTCTGGCGCTTTCGAGTCGCTGAGTCTGGCGACGCGATTCCAGAGCGCTGCGTGATCATCGCCGCGCCACACACGACCAACTGGGATTTCCCAATGATGCTGGCGTTGGCCAAAGTGAGCGGCATCAAGCTCACGTGGCTTGGCAAGAACGAGCTGTTCCGTGGCCCAATGGGTCCGCTGATGCGCAAGCTTGGCGGCGTGCCTGTTGTGCGCGACAAGGCAGGCACCATGGTGGCCGACCTCGTGGCCGAGTTCGCCAAGCAAGACACGTTGCGATTGCTCGTGCCCGCCGAAGGCACTCGCTCGCGTAGCGAATACTGGAAGTCTGGTTTCTACCGCATTGCTCGTGGTGCCGATGTGCCGATTCTGTTCGGGTTCATCGATCACGCCAGCCACAGCGGCGGCTTCGGTCCGGCGATGTTGCCCACCGCCGATGTGCGTGCCGACATGGATCAGGTGCGCGCGTTCTACGCAGACAAGGCGGGTCTGCGGCCCGGAAACTCGGCTATCCCTCGGCTCGCCGAAGAAGATCGCTGACCTAGACTTCGGTTCGTGTCCGATTCGATTCTGCAAACAGTTCCGCTGAACTTTCAGTGGCCCACCGTCGACCCGTTCCTGTTTTGTGTACATCACATCGATGCGTATCCGGCGGGCAACGGCAGTTTCGGGCCTGCGGCGTCGTTAGCTGGACGGCAGATCGGAAGCGATTTCGAGGGCATCGATGGTTGGCGGATGTATCACGGCCAAGAGGTGCCGGGCTTTCCGCAGCATCCTCACCGTGGCTTTGAGACGGTGACCTATGCGCGTCAGGGTCTCATCGATCATTCTGATTCGTTGGGTGCTGCGGCTCGCTTCGGCCGCGGCGATGTGCAGTGGCTCACCGCTGGCGCCGGCATTGTGCACTCTGAGATGTTTCCGCTGCTCGATACCGAGCAGCCCAACACTGCAGAGCTCTTTCAGATCTGGGTGAACCTGCCCAAGGTCGACAAGATGGCTGAGCCGTATTTCTCCATGTTGTGGGACAACACGATTCCTCGGGTGGTCAGCGTCAACGACACCGGTGCTGTCGCCGAGGTCACGGTGGTTGCCGGTCAACTCGGCGGCCACACTCCGCCATCGCCGCCGCCAAACTCGTGGGCCTCGCGTGTAGAAGCCGACGTAGCGATTTGGCATATCCGCCTGGAGCCCGGCGCTTCGTGGACCATGCCTGCTGCAACCGGAGCCAGCACCGTGCGAACGATCTATGTGTTCGGCGATTCGGCGCTCACGTTCGATGGAGTCGACCTCGCGGCGTCAACGGGTGCCTTGGTGCGCTGCGATATCGATGTTGCGATCAGCAGCGAATATGGCACTGAGGTGCTGGTGTTGCAGGGCCGCCCAATTGGCGAACCTGTTGCCCAGCATGGTCCGTTCGTCATGAACGATCGCGCCGGAATCGAGCAGGCGTTTACCGATTATCAGCGCACGGGCTTTGGAGGTTGGCCGTGGCCAGCCGATGGTCCGGTGCACGGCACAGATCAGCAGCGTTTCGCTCGGCGGCCCGACGGAACACTCGAGCAGCCCACACTGGCTTAGCTCAGATCGAACCAGACCGTCTTCTTCTCGACGTATTGGTCGTAGGCGTAGATCGACTTGTCGCGGCCGCCAAAGCCGCTTTGCTTGAAGCCACCAAACGGCGTGGTGATGTCACCCTCGCTGTAGCTGTTCACCGACACCGTGCCCGCCTGCAAACGGCGAGCGATGGTGTGCGCACGAGTGACATCGCGCGTGAACAGGCTGGCCTGCAAACCATATGAGGTGTCGTTGGCAACGCGGATGGCTTCCTCGTCGTCGTCGACAGCGATCACTGCCATCAC
>Ga0194048_10000964_pt1 | contig 14269 bp, 12 predicted proteins | sample JunL225m_MetaG_FD_161685 | JGI IMG/M metagenome (GOLD analysis project Ga0194048, IMG submission 161685) | Anoxic zone freshwater microbial communities from boreal shield lake in IISD Experimental Lakes Area, Ontario, Canada - Jun2016-L222-5m | ecosystem: Environmental > Aquatic > Freshwater >...
CCTTTGCGCTCATCGTCATGACCTCTCCGACCATTCGTCCCCCGACCCGTGAACCCGGGAAAAGGGGACATTCTAATTGGGCACGGAGGGGACATTCCTATTGAGCGCTAACATTCTTGCATCGTGGCTTCCAGCAGCGTCGCCGTCCCGATACACTCCCGCTATGCTTCCGCGCACTTCTCCCCCTCTACCTGTGTCTTCCGACGTTTCGGTCGAGTCCGAACAGCGCGTCTGGTCCGGCCGTTTCCCGCTCGACGTCGTAAAATTTCGCAACCGCCGTTTCGACGGCGCGATGTCGGGTCTGCGCACTTGGGAGATTTGGCGACGCGGGAAAGCGGTGGCGATGCTGCCCTACGACCCCGTAACCGACTCTGTCGTGCTGATCGAGCAATTCCGTTTTCCGGCTTTCGCTGCCGGACTCGAACCCGTTCTGGTCGAACTTCCCGCCGGGTTGCTGGAAGATGGGGAGGACCCGGAGGCGGCGATGCACCGCGAACTCCAGGAAGAGATGGCCATGACGGCCGATCGCCTGGAACGGATCGGCGGTTATTTGCTCACGGCGGGCGGTGCGGACGAGTTCTGCGAGCTTTATGTCGGTCGGGTAGAAGCCCCTGCAACTGGCCCCGACGGCATTGCCTGGCATGCCGGCGAAGCGGCGGAGGACGAAGACATCCGCGTCCGCGTTTGGCCTGCCGTTAAAGCCATCGACGCAGCCCTGAACGGGGAATTCACCAACTCGATCACGGTCGTTGGGCTATTGTGGCTTGCCGCCCGACAGGGCCAATTACGACAACGGTGGCTTGCACCGTGAAGGATTCTTGCCAATGACCGAACGCCTGTTCCTCGACGCCCCCGATTTGCGGCAAGCCATCTGTTCGGTTTTGTCCGGCGCTCCGGACGGGATCGTGCTGGATCGCACCATTTTCTACGCTCGCTCCGGCGGTCAACCGGGCGATACCGGCGTGCTGCGCTGGGACGGCGGGGCGACGACGGTCGCCGACACAGTCAAGGGCGAAGGGGAAACTATCGTGCACATCCCCGCGCCGGGCGCTGTCTTGCCGCCGGTCGGCACAGTCGTCGCCGCTGAAATCGACTGGGACCGCCGTCACAAATTGATGCGCATGCATACTGCAATGCACCTGCTGTGCAGCTTGATCCCGGGCGCCAAGGTCACAGGGGGGGCGGTCGGTGCGGATAAATCCCGCCTGGATTTCGATCTCCCCAATCCTCCGCCCAAAGAAGAGATCGAGGCTGGATTGAACGCGCTGATCGCTGCCGATTTGCCGGTGGCGATCGAATGGGTGGACGACTCCGTGCTGGACACCGACCCCGGCTTGGTTCGCACCATGTCGGTGCAGCCGCCGCGTGGAATGGGGCGGTTACGGCTGATGCGGATAGGGAATTCATCGACCGTGGACCTGCAGCCGTGCGGCGGTACGCATGTGTCCCGCACCGGGGAAATCGGCCGCATCGCGGTGTTGAAGATCGAAAACAAGGGCAAGCAAAACCGGCGCATTACCATCGCGTCGGCCGCATAGAGGGGACGAATACGATGGGACCGCTGGTAACAACGGAATGGCTGGCCGGTGAACTCGGTAAACCGGATTTGGCGGTGTTCGACGCAACGATGTATTTGCCGAACGAGACCAAAAACGGTTGGGTCGAATTCAAAACTGCTCATCTTCCCGGGGCTCGGTATTTCGACATCGACGTGGTGGCGGACCAAGATTCGTCGCTGCCGCATATGGTTCCTACGCCGGGACGTTTCGCTAAGCTGATGGGTGCAATGGGTGTGTCGAACACCACCCGGGTGGTGTTTTACGACCAGAAAGGGTTGGCCTCGGCCGCGCGCGGCTGGTGGTTGATGGGATTGTTCGGGCACGACAACGCCGCTGTGCTCGACGGTGGATTGCCGAAATGGATGCGCGAAAATCGCGCTGTCGAATCCGGTGAGCCCGCTGCGCCGTCCGCGACCGTGTTCAATCCGGATTACCGCGCCACACGGTTGCGCGGCGTGGGCGATATCATTGCAAACGTGACGACCCAAGCCGAACTGGTGCTGGACGCGCGGGCTGGCGGACGGTTTACCGGGGCGACGCCGGAACCGCGCGCGGGCATGCGCAGCGGTCACATGCCGGGCGCGGCGAGCGTTCCCTGCACCGATTTGCTGAATGCCGATGGAACATTCCGCTCTATCGCCGAGGTGAAGTCCCGCTTTGCCGCCGCCGGCGTCGATGGGTCGAAACCGTTGATCACCAGCTGCGGATCGGGCGTAACCGCCTGTATCCTGACGATGGCCCTGCGCATGTCCGGGCTGCCCGAGGGCGCCGTCTACGATGGGTCCTGGACCGAATGGGGCGGACGCTCCGACACTGCCGTGGAGACAGGCGCATGAACGACAAGTTGGGTTTTCGTACCAAGCTCGCCCATCTAGGGCGGCGGTCGAAGCACGAGCACGGGTTTGTCAATCCACCGCTATTGCGCGGGTCCACCGTGCTGACGCCGACGGTGGCGATGCGCAAAGCCTTGCAGGCGCAGAAGGGCGCGCAGGTGATGACTTACGGCACCGGCGGGTCCCCCACGCATTGGGCGTTGGAAGACACGATTGCCGCGATCGAAGGCGGTACGCGTTGCTATATCGTCGGCACCGGGTTGGCGGCGGTCACGGTGCCGCTGCTGGTGTTTCTCAAGGCTGGCGACCACTTGCTGATGCCGGATCATGTTTATGGCCCGGCCCGCAATTTCGCCAACGGCATGCTGACGAAATATGGCGTCGAAACGACGTTTTACGACCCCTGCATCGACGAGGCCGGCTTGGCGGCGTCGATGCGGCCTAACACCACGGTTGTCTACACGGAAAGCCCAGGGTCCCATACGTTCGAGGTGCAGGATATTCCCGCCATCGCGCGTGCCGCCCATGCGGGTGGGGCGAAAGTGCTAATGGACAATACGTGGGGTATCCACCACTTTCAGCCCTTCCAACATGGCGTGGACGTGTCGATCCAGGCGGCAACCAAATATTTGGCCGGGCACTCCGACGTGCTGATCGGCTCGATCACCGTTAATAACGAGGACGATTGGCTGCGGCTGCATGCTGGCGCGCGCGAGCTTGGGCAACTCAGCTCCCCCGACGACTGCTGGCTGACCCTGCGCGGCATTCGCACCATGGGCGTCCGGCTGACGGCGCAGATGGAAGCGGCGATGCAGGTCGCGCATTGGTTCCGTAAACGGCCCGAAGTCGCGCAGGTCCTGCATCCCGGCCTTCCAGGGGCGCCGGGGCACGAGATTTGGAAACGCGATTTCACCGGCTCGTGCAGTCTATTCGGTGTCGAATTCAAGCCGAATTTCTCACCGGAAGCGACGCATGCTTTCGTGGAAGCGTTGGAGCTGTTCGGCATCGGCGCGTCCTGGGGCGGCTACGAGAGCCTCGCGGTGCCGACGACGGGAAATATCACCCGGACGGCAGGTACAGCTGTGTTCGCCGGGCCAGTGGTGCGGATTCACATCGGGTTGGAAGATGTGGACGATCTGATCGCCGATTTGGAACAGGCATTGGCGGCAATGCGGGCGTTTGGGGCGTAATGACGATGTCGCATTTGATGACAGACACCCAGGTCATCCAGCGCATCCTCGACCACGCGGATGCCAAGACCACCGACCTCGGCGACTCCGTCTGGCGCGAACCGGCGGAGAACTATCGATCCGCCGAACGCTTTGCTCGGGAAATGGCGCTGTTCAAGCGTTTGCCGATGGTGTTCTGCCCCTCCGCCGCGCTGCCCAATCCCGGCGATTACGTGGCCCGTCCGCTCGCCGGGGCGCCCATCGTAGCGGTGCGCGGCGACGACGGTGTCGTGCGCGCCTTTCACAATGCTTGTCGCCATCGCGGGACCATGCTGGTCGAGGGCAGCGGCAACGCCCGCAGTTTCGCCTGTCGTTATCACGCGTGGGCCTACGGTCTGGACGGTGCCCTGCGCTATGTGCCGGGGGAGGAAGGCTTCCCCGGCCTGGACAAGGACGCGCACGGTTTAATTCCGGTGCGGGCGCAAGAACGTGGCGGCCTGATCTTCGTCACGCAAAGCGAGCCGATCTCGGAAGGGGCGCTAGACGGTCTGCCCGACCTGATCGCCCCCGACCAATCGGTGTTCGACCACAGTCGTTTCACCGACGACGCGAACTGGAAACTGCTGCTGGAAACCGCAATGGAGGGCTATCACATTAAAGCCCTGCACGGGAAAACCTTCTATCCCTACGGGTTCGACAACCTCAATATCGTGGAAACTTACGGCACCAATTCGCGCCTCGTGTTCCCGTTCCGCCGCATCGAAAAGCTGCGCGACAAACCGTCGGAAGAACGCCGTGCCGAGGGCATGGTAACCTATGTCCATCATCTATTTCCCAACACCCGCCTGTCGATCCTGTCGAACCACTATCAGTTGGTGATTCTGGAACCGTTGTCCCCGACCCAGACGCTGTGGATAGTCTACCGCTTGCAGGCCCCGTCGGCGGACAGCCTCGAACGCGCCAAAAAGGACGCAGCCTTCGTCACCGATACCGGCGTGACCGAGGATCGCGAGGCAGCGCGCTCCATCCAATGCGGCTTGGCCGGGCAGGGCAATACCCACTTCACCTTTGGCCGGAACGAGGGAGCGGCAGTGCATTTTCACCAGAATCTGCACGCTCATTTGGAGAGACTCGCGGAAGCTTAACAACCCTGTCCTTGCGTCCGACCCGCCGCCGCCCTACATGGGGTCGCCAAGGTTGCGGAAAGGCCCCCGCCATGGCGCTCGATACTCCTACCCATTCATTCGGTTACTCCAACCTGCTCGCCGAGCGGGTCATGGAGGCGCTGGCATTCGACGATGTGCTGGTGGTGCCTGCGTATTCGCAGGTACTGCCGTCGTCCACCGACACCCGTACTAGGGTGACGCGCACGATCTCCCTGAATATTCCGTTGATTTCCGCCGCGATGGACACCGTCACCGAGGCGGAAATGTGCATCATCATGGCGCAGCTCGGCGGTATGGGCGTTATCCACAAGAACCTGACCCCGGAAGAGCAGGCTGCGCAGGTGCGCAAGGTCAAGAAGTTCGAATCGGGCATGGTGGTGAACCCGCTGACCATTCATCCCGACCAGACCCTCGCCGACCTGAGGGCGCTGATGTCGATGCACCGAATCTCCGGCTTTCCGGTCGTGGAGCGTGAGACCAATCGTTTGGTCGGCATGATCACCCATCGCGACGTACGCTTTGCCACCGACCCCAGCTTGCGCGTGTACGAGTTGATGACTCGGGAAAACTTGATCACCGTCACCGCCGATGTGCAGCCGGAAGAAGCACGCTCCCTGCTGCATAAGCACCGGATCGAGAAGCTGATCGTGGTCGATGAGCAGTATCGCTGCGTCGGCCTGATCACCGTCAAGGACATGGACAAGGCGGAGCACCATCCGCTGGCCAATAAAGACGAACTCGGTCGTCTCCGTGCCGCCGCCGCGACGGGCGTGGGCGACGACGGGGAACTCCGCGCCCGTGCACTGATCGGAGCCGGGGTGGATGTGATCGTGGTCGATACCGCGCACGGGCATTCCCAGGGCGTGTTGCGCACGGTCGAGGCTATTAAGAAAGCGTCCAACGCCGTGCAGGTGATCGCCGGCAACGTGGCGACGCCGGAAGGCGCGCAAGCCTTGATCGCCGCCGGGGCCGACGCGGTTAAGATTGGTATCGGACCGGGTTCCATCTGCACCACCCGCATCGTCGCGGGCGTGGGTGTGCCGCAGTTCACCGCAGTGTTGGAGACCTCCGCCGCTTGCCGGGAGCAAGGCGTGCCCGCCATCGCCGATGGGGGTATGCGGACCTCGGGCGACATCGTGAAAGCCATCGCTGCCGGCGCCGATTCGGTCATGATCGGTAGTCTGCTCGCCGGCACCGACGAAGCCCCGGGCGAGGTATTCTTGTATCAGGGCCGGTCCTACAAATCCTATCGCGGCATGGGCAGCCTGGGCGCCATGGCGCGCGGTTCGGCGGACCGCTACTTCCAGCAGGACATCAAGGACCAGCTCAAACTGGTGCCTGAGGGCGTGGAAGGCCGCGTCGGCTACAAAGGCCCGGTCGGCAACGTGGTGCATCAGTTGGTCGGCGGCTTGCGCGCCGGCATGGGCTACACTGGCAGCCAGACTTTGGCCGACCTTCAGGCAAATACCCGCTTTCGCCGCGTGACCGGCGCCGGATTGCGCGAGAGCCATGTGCATGACGTCGCGATCGACCGCGAGGCCCCCAACTACCGGCAGGATTGATGGAACACGTCCGAGCCGTGGTGTTCGATGCCTACGGCACGTTGTTGGACATCCATGCGGCCATGGGGCGCTACGCCGCACGCCTCGGACCGAATTGGCAGCAAATCAGCGCGGATTGGCGAGCAAAGCAGGTGGAGTATTCGTGGGTGCGGTCGCTGGCTGGCCCCACGCACCATCGCGACTTCTGGCATTTGACTGAAGAAGCCTTGGTTTGGGCCGCAAGCCGGCACGGTATTCACGACGTCTTACTGTTGGCCGACATTCTGATGGCTTATCGCCACCTCGATGCATTCCCCGAGGTTCCCGTCGTGTTGCGAGCGCTGCGGGATAAGGGGCTAGAACGGGCGATCCTCTCGAATGGCGAGCCCGGTATGCTGCGCGACGCGGTCCATACTGCGGGGCTGACCGATTTGCTGAACGCCGTATTAAGCGTGGAGGACGTCGGCGTGTTCAAGCCCGATCCCCGCGTTTACCAGTTGGCCGGCAAGCATTTCGGGCTGGCGGCGAGCCAGATGGCGTTCGTGTCGTCCAACCCCTGGGACGCGTTCGGGGCGCATGCCTTTGGCTTCAAAGTGTTTTGGGTGAACCGGACGGCCCAGCGGGCAGAATACGATTTGCACGGTAAGATTATGGAATTGCACGATTTAACGGGGTTGGCAGGGCTTTTGGGATGATGACCGCCGGGCGGATCGCCGCCGCCATCGAATTGCTGGACATCGTCGAAACCGCGCGTAAGCGCCCTGCCGATGCTGTCGCCAACGACTATTTCCGCGCCCGCCGTTTTATCGGCTCCGGCGATCGACGTGCGATTTCCGAGCGGGTTTGGTCCGTGCTGCGGGCGCGGAGGCGATTGGAATGGTGGCTCAAGGATTACCCGACCTCCGGCCGTATGCTGATTGCGGCGTCGCTGCTGACCGAAGGCTGGACGCTGTCCGGCGTGGTGCAGACATACTCCGGTGGTCAATACGCTGCTGCCGCGTTGAACGCCGCCGAGAAGGCGGTGCTGGGCAAGATCGAGACCCATACAATAGACCACCCCGGTATGCCCGACGCCATCCGTCTGGAGGTCCCCGACTGGATATTGCCGCTGCTATCGGCCCGCTTCGGCACCGCTACGCCGACGGAACTCGGCGCCCTGAGCACCGAAGCGCCGCTCGACCTGCGCGCCAACCTGCTGAAAACCACCCGTGAAGAAGCGCAAGCGGCCCTCGCCGCCGAGGGGTGGGAGGCGCGGACAACGCCGTATTCGCCCTGGGGCTTGCGCATCGACGGTCGCCGTCCTGTCACCAGCGGCCCGGCATTCCAAACCGGTTTGATCGAGATCCAGGATGAGGGAAGCCAACTCATCGCCGTCATGGTCGATGCTCATCCAGGTATGCGGGTCGTGGATTGGTGTGCTGGGGCAGGGGGGAAAACCCTCGCGATGGCCGGCCGCATGCGCAACAAGGGCCAGATCGTGGCCTGCGATGTCTCCCGCTCTCGGTTGGAGGGTTCCGTGCCTCGCCTGAAACGCGCCGGCGCCCATAATGTGGAGCGGCATCTGGTCGAACCCGGCGATAAATGGCTCAAACGTCGCGCCGCGACATTCGATCGCGTGCTGGTCGATGCTCCCTGCACCGGCACCGGCACATGGCGGCGCAATCCCGATGCTCGGCTTCGCCTGACCCAGACCGATCTCGCCGAGCTGGTGCCGAAACAGGCGATGATTCTGGATACCGCGCAGACGTTGGTACGCAAGGGCGGGCGGCTTGTCTATGCCACTTGCTCTCTGCTGGCCGAGGAGAATGAAAATCAGATCGCAGCTTTCCTCGAACGGCATTCGGATTTCAAGCTGGTGCCGCTGTCCCGCGCTTGGCCATTGGATACGCCAGCCCCTTGCCCAGGCGATTATCTGTCGCTGACACCCGCGCGGCATGGCACCGACGGGTTCTTCGCCGCTGTGCTGGAACGGAGTCCGTGATCGAGATACGCAAGGCCGTCCCCACCGACGCGGTCGCGATTGCCGCAGTGCATGTCGCGGTCTGGCGCTCGGCCTATGCTTGCATTCTGCCCGACGCCTATTTGGCTCGCATGTCGGTGACCCGCCATGCGTCCCATTACGGTGCTGGCATTCGATCCGGGGCCGGGGTGTTCGTGGCCATCGCGAGCGGGGACGATTTGTCCCCCGATAGCAACACCCGAATCGTCGGATTCACCACCGCCGGCCCGTCTCGTGGGACCGGCCGAGCCTTGGCCGAGGGCGAGATCGAGACGCTTTATGTTCTGGACGATTGGCGGGATCGCGGCATCGGCCGCTCGTTGATTCGTGTCTCGGGCCAGCATCTCCGCGCAATCGGCTGCCGTTCGGCGTTTCTATGGGTGCTGCGGGATAACCCAAGCCGGTGGTTTTACCAGCGGATGGGTGGCCGCACGGCGATGGATATGGAGATCGAGGTCGCGCACGAGCCGGTGGTACAGACCGCGTTCGTGTGGGACCCGATCGACCGCTTGCTGGAGCCGAGCAAGACCGGCGCGTAGCGGGGAGGGCGGCTTAAGCCGCCCGACGCTGTTCCTGTCGGTCCGACCGCGCGAGGATGTAAGTCCCCATTGGGCCGAGGTCGATATCCAGCATCGCCGGGCCGGCGGTGCCGGGCATCGGGATGGCGGCATTGCCGGCGGTCCAGCGCCATACTGTGCCATTGGCCACTTCGGCGGTGTGCCAGCCTTGAATCAGACCTGGGTGATCGGCGGGAATAGCGATGTAATCGTCGCCGGTCCGCAGCGTCATGCTCCGCACCGCGACACCCAAAGGCCGCCAGTCGCCCGTGCGGGGATCGAGGTCCGCCGGAGCCGATGTGCGGGATTTCAACACGATGTCGCCGACACCGGCCGGGAGCATGAAGGAATGGCGCCCATTGGCGACCGCGATCGGGCGCAGACGACGGCCATCCGCCTCGATGTACAGATCGGCATCGTTTGTCGTCGTGAAGTGCGGTGCGACATAGCCGAGCACTTCTGCTCGGTCCGCGAGAGCCTGCCAGATCGGGGTCACGATCTCGGCGTCGATGGCCAGCGGAGCACAGGCGTCTTCTTCCCAGGTTTTCAGCCCGGCATTGATGTGGAATTCGGGGTGCAGGACGGTGGCCAATCCGGCGTTGGCGAAGTAGGCGCGGTTACCGGTGTCGAGGTAGGATTCCGATGTCAGGCCCTCGGCCAGGATTAGTGCATGGCGGTCGAGTTCGACATGGTGGTACGCCACCGAGCGCGTGTGCAGGTCTTGCACGATGGTCATGTGGTTGATGAGCAGGTTGGCCGGCACCAACTTGCCGTCCACGTATATGGCATGGGCGGGGGAAACCAGCAGATCGCGGCGGGGCAGTTCGTCGCCGAATGCTCCGGCGCGGATGCGGATCGGGGCGACCGTGTGCGGGTGGGGGTGATTGGCGATTTCGATCATCCGGGTGCCCATCCATTTGACCGGCATGGGCACGGCGACGCCGTCGCGCAGGGTGACGACCATGTCGCCGGCTTTTAGCGTCTCGACCGCCGCTTCGCCCCGGTCGGTTTGGATAGCGGTGCCGGCCGCGTAGCATACGACGCTGCTCAAGAAAATATCTGTGCCACCTAGTCCGGTGGAGTCGGAAATGAACGCAATTTTCTTGCTCGATAGAGCGCTGGCGAAGGTTAGTGTGCCCAATGTCGCACCGCCGGTACTGAACACCGTGGCCTTCGTACCACCGGAGAATACGTTGCCGGTGTCGGCGACGATCGAGCCGACAGTACCTTGAAAATTGATGAATTCGATTCCGGCGACCGAGGTGTTGTTCGAGCCGATATCCATATTGGCGATCGAGCCGGTGAAATTCAGGAGCGCCGACGCGTTGCCGAACTCGAGCACGCCTGTCGAGGTGGAGCCAGCGAGGTTGATATTGGCGCCAACCGTGCCGTTCAGTTTGAGCACGGATGCGTTTGCAACAGTCAGTGTGTTGGAGCTGGCTGCGACGTTGTCGGCAATCGATAGAGTGCCGCCAGTGGCAATGACGGTGCCCGTGCCATTGATGTCGCCTTTCAGCACGCCGCTGCCGGTGATGGTGCCAGCATTTGCGATGGTACCGGCGACGGTGCCGCCATTGGTCGCATCGATCGTGCCGCCGCCCATGGTAACGGCCGCCGTGCTGGCGACGGCGATACCGGTCGTGGTCGTGCTGAGGATCGTGCCACCGTTCGCGGTGATACCTGTGTTCACCGCAATCGAAGTGGCTTGGAATGTGCCGCCACTAAACGTAGCGGCGCCTGAAGCAAAGGTGGCGGTGCTGCTGAGCGCCACGCTCCCGCCCGATTGGGCGACCGTGCCGCCGCCGAGATTGAAGGTTTTCCCGGAAAGTGCCGCGCCAGCCTGGATCGAAGCCACGCCGCCTGTATTGATGCCGATCTGGCCGGCCGCAGATCCGGTGGTGGTGCCGATGTTCAGTCGGCCGCTGGAACCGATCCCGAAACTGGAATTGTTCAGCGTTAGCACGCCCCCCGCTGTCGAGGTCGTTAGTACGTTGATCACGCCGGTCGAGGTGATCGTGGTGGCGCCGCCCGTGGCCGTAAAAGAGCGCGCGGCGAGGGTATTGGCCGCCGTTAAGGATATTGCGCCGGCGATCAGCGAAACGCCGCTCGCGGCCGCAGTATTGAAATTGAGGTTGCTGCTGGCCGTACTCATCAACAGGACGGCGCTGCCGTTATTGATGGTCAAAACATCGAAAGCCGCGCTGGCGAACGCATTGGCGGTGACGGTATTGGCAATGTCGATCAACAGGCTGTCGCCCGCCGCTGGCGCGACGCCGCCCCAATTCGCCCCCGACCAGGTGCCGCCGCTTGCGTTCGTAAAGGTCTTTGTGGCCATGGCAAATACTCCGGTCTGCGAGCATCCAGATTTGCGAGAATTTCCCCCGCAGCGACCCGAACGGTCAATAACTGTCACTTACTACCAAAATTTGTCAAATGATCCAGCAAAAAAGCCTGTTCCCGCCGTCACGATCGCGTGCGCGCTCCGTGCCGATCTATGGGCGAATTGGGTGCGGAAAGGCGGGCCGTGAGTCGGAAAATTTTACACCCGTGGATTGGGTGCTGGTCGGATTTTTTTTAAAATGTTGATATAGCTTCGTTTTTCTTGTTGGCACGAGGTTTGCTTAAGCTACTTCACGGAATGCTATCCGCTCTCATTCACTGAATAGGTGCCGTTATGTCTTCGATCCGCACACTCGCTTTGGCCGCTTTCCTCGCCGGCGCCGCGTTCAATGCCGCACAGGCGGATGTCACCCTTTTCTACAATCTCGATCAAGGTACGACTGGCACACCGCCGGTCGCCACGCCCGTCGGTCCTCTCGCTCAATCCTTTTCCGCGGGTGGGCTCGGTGCCGGTCTGTCGCTGGTGCAGGTTATCGCGGAAGTCGGCGATCATACCGATGGCGGGTCGTTCGTCGTGACACTCAATTCCGACAGTGGTGGAGCCCCAGGCAGTGTGCTGGCCGTCCTCGGCACCGTGATGGATTCGTTCTTCACAGCCGATAACGTGCATCAGACGCTTAGCTTCGCTACGTTCGGCACAGCTGGCTACGGTACGCTGTTGACCGATGCGACCTATTGGATTTCCATTTCGGACGCGGACACGACTGGCACGACTCCACCCTCGGGTTTGTGGCACTTGTCGGCCACAGATCAGGGTGTTGGCGTTGCTGGTCAGAGCTATCAGCTGGCCGGTTCGATCAATGAAGCGACCGGAAACAGCCCCCTTACCTTGAATGTCGAAGCACCGGAGCCCGTGTCGCTCGCCATCCTCGGCGTTGGCCTCGCCGGCCTCGGCTTTGCTCGCAGCCGTCGTAAGCAAGCTGCCTCCAAGGTCTGATTGCCTTTCGCGTTTAGGTGGAGAGCACGTCGCGGCATGCTCTCCACAGCGTTAATGTATTTTTTTGTCTTTGTCGTTTTTTGTTTGTCGGAAATTTTTACATGTTAGCCATCCAGGCCTAACGGTCTGGGTGGTCTTTTCTATTGGATGACCCATATGGGCGTCTTATGAACGCTGCTTTGTTCGGCATCGTCGAACAAAGCAGACTTCCGGCCAAACAGAGTCGGTAAAGTTTACGAGTCGAAGAAAGCCGTCCCGTTCGAGCAGTAATGGCGCAGACAAGGCGGGGCAGATCTGCATTATCCCTCGAGAATACCGAGCCGGCGAAGAAGCGGGGCGCGGGTGTCAAGGACGTGGCGGACGATCGAGGTGGCGATATTGGTGGCCTCGATGGGGTCGGACACAGTTTGACCATCTTTTTGGATCGTGCGGCCGCCCCGGCGCAGTTGGGATTCCAGTGTCGCGGTCAGCGACGCGACCTCGGGCAAGTGGCCTGCCAGCAATGCCCCGACGACCATGGTTTCGGTGACGTCCACGGTCAGCGCGGTGCCCAGCACCGGCGACACCAGACGCGCCATGTCCGATCCATTGGCGTTCGCTTCCGCCACCGCGCGGTTCAGATCTGCCGTCGCGCGGCGCGATTCCGCGCTGCCGCCATCCGGCAGCGCCGGGTGGGCGTAACCGCCGGAAATTAGCAGCGCGACGGCTTGCAGCAATTCCACCGCTGGGCGGCTTGCGAAGGGTTCGATGGTACGGGCCTGGGCAATCGGCAACGGCCCGGCCTCCAGCGCGCGCAGCAGCGGGCGATATGCGTCGGGGTTGCCGGTCATGTTGCCCAGCGGGGTGGCGAAGGTCACGTCCCCGGCCGTGGGTTGGCCGGTCCAGTGCAAGGTGACGGCGTCGAGCAGTCGGTGATGCTCCGACATCGGCAGCGGCGGCGTGCCGCGCCGATACAGATCGCGGCGGAAGCCCTGTGCCGAACCGAAATCGCGCAGGGTCTCGCGGAGGCGAAGGTCCTGCGCCTCCCCCAATAGTGGCTGCACCCCGGCGGGCACGCCGACCGCGTCGATATTCTCGGCCAGGGTGGCGCTTCCGATATACTGGCACTTGGCGCCTGCCATCGCATCGGCAATGTCGGCGAACATGACGGGATGCCAGTCCGCGTTCAATAACTCGTGCGCGATGTAGCGCGGGTCCTGCTTGCGCAGTGTCTCCAATCGCGCTTCCAGGCTGGGATGGGCGGCGAAATAGGCGGCGTTGCCTTGCTTTAGCCGATCCAACATCGCCCACAGCGCGGGCACGGTCAGATCGCTGCGTTCGGGGCGCGCCTTGGCGAGCATCCGCATCAGGGCGCGCAAGGGCACCATCGAGGCCCAGCCGGTGGTGACGTTGTAACTTAGGTAGGCCAGACCGCCCGGTCGCAGCCGTTGGCCGATAATCTCGATCAAATTGGCGCGGTTCTCCGGGGAAATCCAACTGAGCACGCCGTGCGACACGATGGCGTCGAAAGACGGCAGGGCGTCTGTGGGCATCGCCGCGATTTGGGCGAAGGAGGTTTCGTGGAAATGGATATTGGTCAGGCCGGCTCTGTCAGCGAGGTCGCGACCGAACTCGATATGGGCGGGATTGAAGTCGAAGGCGTGGACCTCGGCCTGCGGGCTGGTTGCGGCGACGGTCAAGGCCGAAACGCCGTTGCCGCAGCCCAGATCGGCATAGGCGAAGGGTTTGGTCGGATCGGGCGGGCGATGGCCGAGCAGTAGGGACGACATCGCCAACCATGCGGGCGTCGTCTCCCGGTAGAAGGAACTCGTGTAGACCACGTCGGTCACATATCCATCGTCCCAGCCAGCCATGCTCGGTTTTCCTCGGTGCGCGATTTTCAATGTGCGTATCAGGCAGGCGGCGGATTGGCCACCCGCTTTTCCAGTTTCGCGTTCAACTCCGCGCTCGAATGGTGCAGCCGGCAGTGGAGAGGCAGACTCGATTCGGCTTAGCCGCCCGCCAAACTTACAGCACGAGGAGGCGCGCGCCGGGGACGCGGCGTGCCGAGGATGTCGAAACCGAGGCGAATGCAAAGGATTCTGCCGGATCGGAGGGGGAGATGGGTC
>Ga0194048_10000966_pt1 | contig 14258 bp, 21 predicted proteins | sample JunL225m_MetaG_FD_161685 | JGI IMG/M metagenome (GOLD analysis project Ga0194048, IMG submission 161685) | Anoxic zone freshwater microbial communities from boreal shield lake in IISD Experimental Lakes Area, Ontario, Canada - Jun2016-L222-5m | ecosystem: Environmental > Aquatic > Freshwater >...
CTTTCACCGATTAACGAGACGATAAGTTATGACTAAGGCTGGCAAGGTCACGACAAGGCATCTCAAGGCCGTGGAAGGTGCGATCAGGGATTCAGTGCCAAGTATTTCAGCCGCTCCTACTAATGGGGCTCTAATAGGCTCTCCAACCCCACGGATCCACTCACGATTGAATGATTTACCGTCCCGGGGCGATGAATTGATCGCATTCGCGGCGAAATATGGGGTCCAGACGATGCCGTGGCAGGATTTCGTCATCCATAATGCGCACAAAATCAAGGCCGATGGACGCTGGGCACACTCCGAAGTCACCATCGTCGGAGCAAGACAGATCGGAAAATCGACGCTCCTCATCATGAGGGCGCTCGGTGGGCTGTTCTTATGGGATGAAAGATTGCAGATCGGGTCGGCTCATAGGCTCTCAACATCGCTCGAATTATTCAGACAGCTGGTAAAAATCATCGAATCCAATGACGAGCTCAAGAATCAAGTCAAGGTCATCCGCTGGGCTCATGGATCCGAGGAAATTGAACTCAAGAATGGCAATCGATACATCGTCCGGGCCAGCAATTCAGCTGCACGTGGAATCTCGCGTCCGGAGACGGTGTACATGGATGAACTTTCTGAGATGAAGGATCTGGAAGGGTTCGCATCTTTGCGCTATACGATGATGGCCTCATCCAATCCTCAAGTATGGACATTCTCCACAGCCGGGGATCAGACTTCAGTCGTACTCAATGGACTGCGCGAGCGCGGTATGAATGCAGCTATTGGTGGGACCGATGACATCGCTTATTATGAGTGGAGCGGTTACACCGACGACATTCACGATGAAAAGAACTGGATCGCGGCTGTGCCGGCTCTCGGTCACACGATCAACGGAGATAATATCCGAGCGGTGCTTAATGATCCGCCCCATATCGTCCAGACTGAAATTCTCGCGCGTTGGATTCATCAAAAGGACGCGGTCATTCCAGCTCTTTCGTGGATAGCTTGCAAAGATGATGTCGAGCTTGATCCAGAAAAACAGACATGGTTCGGATTGGATCTCAGCCCAGATCGCCGTGCCGGTGCCTTAGTAGCTGCGCAGGTCATTGATGGGGATCGATTCATGGTGAAATTACTTCGCACGTGGGAGAATGCCATATCGCTGAACGATCTTTCGATGGCTAATGACATCGCCGATCACTGTAAAAAATATCCAGTCGAAATGGTCGCCTATTCCAAGCGCACCTCATCGAATGTGGCCAGTCGTCTATCTCCGGCAGGAATTCCAATTCAGGATATCGATGGTGCTTTATATGCGATGGCTTGCGATCAATTACTTTCAGCCATTACATCCGGACGGCTTCGGCACAATGGGAATGAGGATCTTACAAAACAAATGCTCTCAGCTGTACGGCTGCCTCATGGCGATGGCGGATGGATTATCGGGAGAAAAGCGTCTCAAACGACTGTCTGCGCAGCTGTAGCGTCGGCACTCGTCACTCACTTTGCGACGCGCCCGAGCACGGAAGTGGACATTCTCGTCGGATAGTGGTTGAACCTGTGGATAAACTCCACTCATGGGTCTATTCTCGCGCAATATGGTGGCCGCTTCGGTGGCCTATGACGTCCAAGCATCGCTCGCGCCGTTGCCGTCGATCGACACTTCGGTCGGAATTCTCAGCACTCAACAGACTGCAACGCGCTCGGAAGCAATGGCCGTGCCCACGTGTTCTCGTGCTGTCGGCATTATTTCGTCGTCGATTTCAGGAATTCCTCTTATCGTCCGCAACAAAGTCGATAACACTGTCATTCAAGATCCACCGAGAGTCATCGCGCAACCGGATCCACGTATCCCGGGAGCTGCGACTTATGTATGGTTGGTCAGCGATCTTATTCTTTACGGTTATGGGTATCTCCGGATTATGGAGATTTATTCTGACACGTATCGCATCCGATCAGCTGAGAGAATTGATCCAGCTCGCGTCTCAATTCGTACCAATCGGCTCGGTACTGAAATCGAACACTATTACATCGACGGAATTCTTGTGCCGGATCAAGGTGTCGGCTCTTTAGCAGTATTCAGCGGCAATGATTGTGGAATTCTCCATCGTGCAGGTCGTACCATTCGCGCAGGATTCGAGTTAGAACGCGCAGCCGTTATGTATGCCAGAGAACCGGTGCCAACTATGGTGCTCAAATCCAATGGCGTCGCTTTACCGGCCGATCGCATCGCGAAATTACTCGATTCATGGGGCGCCGCTCGTCGAAATCGCTCAACCGCTTTCCTCAATGCCGACGTGACTCTCGAGACTTTAGGTTTTGATCCTTCTCGCTTGCAACTCAATGAAGCTCGCGCCTATGTCGCCGTCGAGCTTGCACGTGCGATGAATATCCCAGCATATTTCGTCGATGCAGATACAGGTACATCGATGACATATTCCAACGCGACAACAGCACGTCAAACATTGCTCGACTTCTCATTGCGTCCGGTCATGGTACAGATCGAGCAAAGATTATCGATGAGTGATTTCGTGAATTCAGCGCAAGAGGTGAAATATAATCTCGATGACTATCTGCGCGGATCAGCGAAAGAACGTGCAGATGTGTACAAAGTGCTCTTTGACATGGGTGCACTTACATCCGATGAAATCCGAAAAGCAGAGGACATGATTCCATGATTGAACAAGCGACATTCCCACCGACTCCACGTCAAGCAATGGAGTTGCAACAGAATGAATTGAACGTCGAAACATTCGGCCAACTCGATCAAGGTGCTGGCCCAGATGGTGCTCACTATTCACCCGGCGATGCCAATCCATTCAAGGCGCAAGGACTCGTCTGTCAGAACTGCTATCAATTCGACGGCGCGAGAGCTTGCGAAATTGTCGCCGGGGATATTGATCCGATGGGGATCTGTAAATTCTGGGTCATTCCAGATGCTCTTATCACTGCGTCAAAAAAGGAGACAACGAAAGTGAAATCTGGAAAAGATAATCCATTGAATCTCAATTTCTCGATCAAAGTATCTGCAACCGACTTTCCAAAACGCGAAATCTCCGGTCGCATCGTGACGTGGAATGAAGTTGGATCTACAAGTGCCGGAGAAACAAAATTTACACCGAATTCGATTACTTTCGGCGATAGTACGAAATTATTATTAGAACATAATCGAACAGCGCCGATCGGATTTCTCAAAAGTTATCAAGTGAACGATTCAGGAATCGATGCAGTGTTCTCAATCGGTAATACCACGGCCGGGAATGATAGCTTGATCGAGGCAAGCACTGGACTGCGCGACGGATTTAGTGTGGGAGTTATTGCTGACAAGTACAAAAACATCGACGGCATTCTTACAATTTCGGCAAGCTCATTGAAAGAGGTCAGTCTCGTCACTGATCCGGCGATTGCCAGCGCAAAAGTGGCCATCGCTGCAAGTGAACAAGATTCTGAATCGGTACCGGGAGCAATCGAGACAGATGCACCATCCAATCCATCTAATGAAGGAGAAAACGAAGTGGAAATCACTCCAACCGTACAAGATGCTCCAGCCGAAACGGTTGAAGCTTCCAAAGTCGTCAATCTCGGCCACGTGCCATTGCATTACACGAAGCCCCGTTCGCCTGTAGATAATATGGGCTCATGGGTTGAGCACTCCATCAAAGCGTCACTCAATCCAAATTCAGATTCAGCAATTTATATCGCAGCTGCCAATGATGATCTCGGTACTACGAATCCGGGTTTCAACCCAACTCGCCAACTCACTGAAATCGTGAACGGCCTTTCCAATGCAACGAGAGGTGCAATAGATGCTGTCAGTCGTGGGACTTTGCCGGATGCTGGGCTTCAATTCCAGATCCCAAAAATCACCCAAATCGCAACCGTCGAGCCAGTGGCCGAAGGCGCAGCCGTACCGAATACAAACGTCACATCGGAATATCTATCAATCCCGATCAGCCGCTTTGCAGGACGCAATATCCTGACACAAGAGATCATCGATCGCTCATCTCCGTCATTCTTTAATGAGCTTCTCATGATTATGGCATCCTCAATGGCGCTATCACAGACAACAGCTGTAGCAACACAGATCAAAACTGATTCAGCTGCCGATGGCACTGCTCGTCCCAATACTGCTCAAGGCTTGATCGCTTATGTATCTCATGCCAATGCAGCGGTATATTCTGCAACTCAAAAATTCGCTCGCAATATCTTAGTGTCACCCGGACAATGGGCGAATATCATGGGATACAACTCAGGCGGCTTGCCATTATTCAATGCTTATCAACCAATGAATCAAGCTGGTCTCGTCACTGGTCAATCACAAGTCGGCGTCGTATTGGGCTTGAATTTCTACGTCGACAACTCAGGTGTATTCACCGGGGAAGGCGATGACTCAATGGTCGTCCTAGAACCGGGATCATTCACATGGTATGAATCTCCAAGCTTCCGCCTAGATGTCAATAAGCCATCGGACGGGACTGTCGAAATCTCACTCAATTCATACGGTGCGATCGCTACTAAGCTCGCAGACGGTGGAATGAAGTTTAATTTCACCTGATCCAAACTAATCATCGGCTAGGTGCGCTCCCGTATCTAGCCGAGCAGACGAAGGGACGCTCATGCCTAATATAGTCACCGCCGGGGAACTGCGGGCTGTCTTAGGTGTGAGCGTCTCTCTGTATGACGATGCTTATCTTGAATCCATCATTGACTCAGCTGAGGGCGTCATATTGCCCATGCTGGTCGCTTATCAATCAGCCATCGTGAGTGTTCATGTCTTCAATTCCGAAGCATATTTCGCGACTTTACGAGTGAATGAATTTATCCCGGGTCAGGATATTGTCATCACTGGATGCGGCATTTACGATGGCGCTTATACGGTCAGCGATACGGCCGTCATGCCTCATGCATTCACCGTGCCAATCATGGCTCCGGATTCAACTTATCCAACGCCATTCATCCCAGCTGGTACAGCGACATTGGATGGATCATCGGCCGCCGAAATTTACCAAAACACACAGCCCGTTAAGAATGCAATTCTCGTCGTCTCTGTCGAGATATTTCAGAGCATCGTCGCTCCGGGTAATACTTCACAGAATATCGATTTCGTCCCAGCGCCATTCGTACTCGGGAGATCACTCCAGAATCGTGTTATCGGATTATTAAGTCCATTCCTAGACGTTGAAACTATCTGTCAATGACGACACCGACTTCAATCAAAGTGCAAGTCCGAGACGTTCTCGCGGCTGCGCTCTCCGGTGTGGCCGCTTCGGTGTATCCAGCCGTACCCGAAGCGGTCATTCCGCCGGCTTGCATCATCGTGCCGGATGCAGTGTGGATGGAAAGCACACTCATTGGAAAAGCAATCGTCAAAGTGAAGCTTAATTTTATTATCACGGCGGCTGTCGCCTATAACAGCAATTCGGGAGCACTCGACGGGCTCGAAAAGCTCATCATCGGAATTCTCGGGGCGATGCCATCGGGATACGTGGTCGGAGATGTATCAGCACCATCCGTCACGGCAGTCGGCTCGAGTAATTTACTCGTGGCGAATCTGTCAGTCTCGACCTACTACAACCAAGAAAACATATAAGGAGCAGCAATGACAACAACAATCATCACGGGTCGGGACATAGCCTTCACCATAGCCACGACTCAATACTCAGGACAAGCGACTTCGGCAGTGCTGTCAAACTCGCCAACAATTTCGACATATCAGACTCTTGCTGGCAAGGCTTACAAGCACATTGACGATCAATGGACATTCACTGTGAATCTACTTTCCGATTGGGAAGCTGGCACCGGTGGATTATGCGAGGCAATGTGGACAGCGGCGAATACAGCACCCAATACAGCTTTAGCAGTCTCTCTGACTGCAACTACCGGCGCGGTCTTTGCATTCACCGTCTTTCCGGTCTTTCCTAATGCCGGGGGTGCTGCTCCAGATGCTCAGACAGATACATGGACGATGCTCGTAGCTACGACACCGGTCGCGACCTTCGCACCGTAACATCTAAGAACGGGAGCAATGATGAAGTTACCAATATCCATCGAGTACACGAATGGCGACGTTGAGACGTACAGGGCTCAACCGCCGGAGTGGGCTAAGTGGGAGACGAAAACCGGATTCACAATTTCACAGGCGAAAGAGAAAATCGGCATGGCCGATCTATTATTTCTTGCTTATCATGCGATGAAGCGAGAAGCCGCTGGAAAACCTGTCAAAGGTTATGACATCTGGATTGAGTCGGTCGCCGATGTAATCGTCGGGGATGAAGTCCCAAAAGTTATCCCGTCGGAAGCATGAATCGGATTCTCGTCGAGTTAGCACTCTCGACGGGAATTCCGATGAGTGAATGGGTTACGGCGGAGCAGATTCACACCGCGAGCGAGATTCTGGAGAGACGCAATGGCAAGCAATAACTCGTCACAAGCGTTCAAGATAACCATCGAGCCGGTGGCACTGCGAAATCTGATTCAGACTCTCAACATGATGGACAAGGAAACCCAGTCCCGTGTTCGAGATGCAGCTCAACCCTTATCGGCAAGGCTTGCCGGACAACTTCATCAAGCGGCGGATTCATCTCCAACACCTCAAGCGCGACTGGTAGCTCTCTCAATTACGACACCGAGGGATCGACTCATTCGCGTTGATATAGGCGGAAGTAAAAAAGTCGGTCGGAAGTATGGCGGCACACCGTCAAAAAGTGGCAAGGGCAAGAAAGTCAAACAGGATGCCGCACCGGCTGGAGCATTACTCTGGGGCTCTGAACATGGATCTCATCCGGGTAACGATCGCATCGGCCGCAATTATACGAACAGATATTCGGTGGGACGAAATGAGCGAGGCTACTGGATCACACCCACGATCGATGATTATGCTCCCATAGTAAGTGCCGAATATATCTCCATCGTGTCGGGGATTATCAATGATCTGGAGTTGAACTAATGGCCGGAATTCCGAAGGTCAAGATCCAATTCGATGCCGATTTCACTGGATTGCAAAAAGGACTGTCGAGTGCCCAGACGGAAGTCGAAGGATTCGGTTCTAAGGTAGGGGATTTCGGCAAGAAAGCGGCTGTCGCATTCGCGGCGGCGACCGTCGCAGCTGTCGCCTATGCCGGGAAATTGCTCGTCGATGGTGTTCAATCTGCACTGGCCGATGAAGCTGCTCAAGCAAAGCTCTCAGCTACTCTCAAGAATGTCACCGGTGCTACAGATGCACAAGTCAAAGCGACCGAAGCTTATATTCTCAAGACAGAACTCGCGACTGGAAAACTCGATGACGAATTGCGCCCATCTCTGGAAAGACTCGTCCGGGCCACAAAGAATGTCGAGGAAGCTCAAACTCTACAAACTCTTGCGCTGGACATAGCGGCAGGCACCGGAAAAAGTTTAGAACAGGTCACAAATGCACTAGCCAAAAGTTATGAGGGTTCTAACACTGCACTCTCCAAATTAGGTGTCGGAATTGATAAAGCTCAACTCAAAACAATGTCATTCGATGAAGTCACGGCATCTCTGGCCAAGACTTTCGATAATCAAGCATCCATCGCAGCTGATACATATCAAGGAAAACTCGATCGACTTTCCACTGGATTCACCGAAGCAAAAGAGACGATCGGATCGGCATTACTTCCGACGCTAGGCCAACTCACTGACTTCATCAATAAAAACATTCTCCCGGTATTCATTCAATTCGGAGACGCACTCTCGGATAAAAATTCGGGGATCTCTCACTATATTTCAACATTGGTCAGTGTCATCAAAACTGTGGCGATCCCGATATTTGATGGCATGAAAAATGCATTCAATGACATCAAGGGCGCAATCATGGACAATAAGGATGAGCTCATGGTATTCGTGAACTTCATCAAGAATGTCGTCGCTCCGGTAATCGGTACGACTCTGGGAACTGCGTTCGATATTGTGGGAGTAGCTGCAAAAATCGTGATCGGCTTAGTCGGGGACGCTGTAAAAGTAGTCAATTCTCTCATCAATGCCGCAATTACTGGCCTCAATGCTGCGATCACTGTAATCAATGACATCTCACCATTCAAGGACATTCCAAAAATTCCTCACGTGGCCATCGGATCCACTGCCGCATCGACATCGAATTTCACATTCGGATCCGGCAATCCATCCAGTACCACTTCGATTCCAACAAAAGTCACAGCCCCGGTCGTCCCAGATATGCCGGCGATGACAAGCGTTCAGAATGCTTCGGCCAGTGCCGCATCGGTACAGACGCCGATCACATCATCTGACATCTTTGCAGTGCTTGAGAATGCAAAGAATTGGCTTGCGGAAACTGCTCCAGCAAGCAATACGTCAATCACCGTCAATGGGGCCATCGATCCAGTGGGTACAGCTCGAACGATTGCCAATCTCTTGGGTCTGGAAGCGACGGCCAGCGGCACATTCTTGAATCTCGGAGTCAGTAGGCAGGTCGCCGTCTAGTGGCCTCTTATGATCCTCATGGCACCGTCACCATTAACGGAACGGATTTCACATCTGACACAATAAACTCAGTGTCGATTTCTTATGGTAGAACATCAATCTGGGAGCAATCTCGCACGGGCTATGCTCGAATCGAGATCCTGAACAAATCTGATACCAATAACAATTTCGATGTCAATCAATCTGTCGTTATCACGATCAAGAATTCAGCCCTAGTGACGAAAACTATATTCACCGGAAAGATTACAAACATCGACGCAGTGATGAATGGCGTTGGCTATTCGGGAGAAGCTGCAATTCAGACGATCACGGCAGTGGGCCCATTCGCAGACATGGCACGAAAGATCGTTGGGGCGACACCATATCCAGCCGAATATGATGACGTGCGAATGACAAGGATCCTCACTGAAACAGGCGTCACGATTGGCACGGTGGACACTCCGGGAGACTACAAGCTCGCAGCTCGCTCAGCTTCGACGACGGATGGATATTCACTTTCAGCATCCACGGCTCAAATGGCTTTCGGTTATATTTACGAGGGCACCGATGGCTCGGTCAATTATGCCAACGAAGCTCATCGGACGACATACGTCCAGACTTATGGCTACATGACGATCCCGGAGTCTTATATTCTGTGGCAAGGAATTTCATCGAATCGTTCAGTCAATAATATCCTCAACTATGTCACTCTCACGTATGATTCTGGCACCGTTACCCAAGAGGACACATCATCTCAAGGGATATTCGGAAAGATTGCTTCATCGGTTCAGACTCAACTCGCAATCGCCGGAGAAGCTCAGATTCAAGCTAATCGGTATGTGAACCTTCGATCCTATCCTCAGACATCCCTCTCATCCTTCACCATGCCACTGGCATCCTCTGTGGTCAGCGATGCCGATCGGGACGCTCTCATCCTTGTCTCAATGGGTATGCCGATCAGTGTCTCAGGATTGCCGGTGCCACTATCGGTCTCGACTTATTTCGGATTCGTTGAAGGCTGGAATATGTCATTCACTCGGAATCAATTATTCTTAACTCTTACCACTAGCGACTCAACTCTTTCGATGACTCCAACACGATGGCAAGATGTATCGGCGAGCCTAATCTGGTCAGCGGTAGGCCCGACCGTAACATGGGCCGCATACGATTTCCAGTAAGAAAGGGAAACAATGGCAACTACATCGCCGCACTATGGATGGCCCGAGCCAACTTCGACGGATTTCGTCAAGAATGGTGCAACTGCCATCGCAGATCTTGGAAATGCTATCGATACGACCGTGTATTCGATCGATGTCCGGGTAACAGCTGCCGAAGCATCCATCGTCACCATCAATGCGGCGATCGCCGGATTGATTGATCCATTCCTACTCATGGGGGCATAATGGCTACATTCTACAAAACACTCGCGCAGTCCAATCCAGCTGCGACGACTTCCACTGATCTCTACACCGTCCCAGCATCTCGCTCAGCAATCGTCTCAACGATTATGGTTGCCAATCAAGGTGCAGCCGATGCAACTTTCAGGATCTCGTTCGCCATCGCTGGGGCAGTTTTAGCAGCTAAGCAATATGTCGCCTATGACGTAACGTGTCCGGCGAATGGTCTCTATGCGTTCACTATCGGAGCGACTATGGCGACAACAGATGTGATTCGAGTGTATGCATCAACGGCAACAATGTCATTCGTAGCATTCGGGTCGGAGATTTCATGAGTGTCACAAAGATTCCTCAAGCTAGTCTTACACCTCAATTTCAGATATTCTCATCCGGGACGACTTCATGGACGGCCCCATCGGGTGTCAAAACTGTCGAAATTTTATTGGTCGCCGGTGGTGGTGGTTCTGCCACAACTGCGGGCACCACTTACTCGGGCGGTGGTGGTGGCGGTCAAGTCGTCAAAACTTTCGTCACCGTCGTCCCCGGGACGAGTTATTCGGTCGTGATTGGTGCGGGTGGTGCCGCTGGAAGTAATGGATCTAATTCATCTTTCGGCTCTCTTTTAGTGTGTGGTGGTGGTGGATTTGGTTCAGCGGCAAACACTGCATCGGGGAGCGGAAGTGCTGGGACTAATGCTTATGGCGGATGTAACCCAGGTGGGCAAAATCAGAGTGGATTTGCACTTCTTGTGGGAACGGCATCAAATAGTGGTTCGAGTGGGGGTGCTGGTGGTAGCACATCGTATGTAGGCGGCGGCGGTGGCGCAGGTGGCCCCGGTCAGGGCTTTAATCCGTCTACTACTGGAAACCAAGGCGGCGCAGGTTTATACGGCTTCGGCGCTGGCGGCAATGGGACATTGAGCACCACTAGTGGTGGCGGCGCAGGTGGGGCGAATACTGGGTCAGGTGGTGCTGGTGTCGCTACATCGAAAACGGGTGCAGCAGGTGGATCGGGATTCTGTCAGATAAATTGGTGGGGGTAATCATGGAATTACATCACGTCTTTCTCAAGGATAATCGAGTCGAACTCGTCGCAGTATTCGCCGAGCGCAATGATGATGTCGCAGATTTAATCTGCTCAGAACATGGCTACGATTCACACTTTTGGATCGGTGAAGGATCCGTCCCGGTTCGATATTCAACCTATGACGCAAAAAAGAAAACTTATACCGATCCCACACCGGAATATCTCCTAAGCATTGGGATCCTCAGAGAACTGCCGGATAATGGATAAACCCATTCGCGGTTCAGTTGAAGCAATGATCCAGATCGCTACAGCTGAAATCGGATACCATGAAGGCAAAGATAATGCCACGAAGTATCAGACAGCTCATCAACCGTGGTGTGGAGCGTTCTTAAATTTCTGTAGTGACGCCAATGGGATCAAACATCCAGACGTGACGAGCACGATCGCCGGGGCATCTGCATTCAAGAAAGCCGGAAAGTGGTTCGACACTGATCCACGGCCCGGAGATTTCGCTTTCTTTGATTTCATCGATGATGGAGTGACGAAAATCCAACACATCGAATTGGTGGTAAAGGTGTCCGAAGGCGCCGTCGTCACCATCGGGGGCAACGTGTCAGATGCGGTGAAATTATCAACGCATAAGCTCGGGGCGCACAGCGTTATAGTTGGCTATGGGAGACCCGATTATCGAACGGAGACGAAATGAACGAATTTAAGTTACTCGCAGCCTCATGGGCTCGCAGTTTTCTTGGGGCAGCTGTAGCTACATTCTCGATCGTGGGCTTTGATTGGAATGCGATCCTTGCATCCGGTATCTCAGCTCTTGTGCCCGTGCTTATTCGTTACACAAACAGCAAAGACCCAGCGTTCGGCTTCAAGAGATAATGGATCCGGTCAATATCGGTGCTCTGGCCGCAGCTCTGGCAACGGTATTGGCCGCATTCTTTAGTGGTATCCGGATCATCATTCGAGAACTGCGTCCCAACGGGGGCAATTCAATGAGGGACAAAATCAACACAATCGAGTCAAAACTCATCCGATTAGAACATCTCATCGACGAGTTATTGCTCAAAAGGTAGCGACACTCCCGAAATTAGGCTCAATGCTTGACGATGCAACTCGAGTGCTGTCATCCTAATTCTTGGGAGCACCTACAAGGCTCTCACGGGAGCATAATGACGACAGGACTATCGATTCAGATCATCATCTACATGGTGATAATTGCATCTTGCGCAGCTGTAGCCGCTTATTCCAAGGGCTATCACGATCGCGTCAAGGATGAGGAAATAATGAACAAAATCAGGGCGAAGTATTACTCCAAGGCACGTGATCTCAATGAGTAATTTCTTAGACAATTATGAGGACGTGAATTCAAGGATCAAGCGATTCAGAGAAGCTCACCCGTCTGGACGCATCGAGACACATATTGTCGAGATCAATATCGAAAAGGGCTGGATTCTCATCGAAGCTCGTGCATTCCGGGAATATGAGGATCTCCTACCTTCTGCCATCGATTTCGCATTCGAGACTCGCAGCGATCGTGGGGTGAATCAGAACTTCTGGATTGAAAATTGCTCCACTTCTGCCATTGGCCGCTGCATTGGGCTGCTCATGCCGAGTGATTTACACCGTCCGACTGTGCAGGATATGGAAAAGGCCGAAAGAGTCCAGACTGAAACACCGATCGCCGTGGACTATTGGAGCGTCAAAGAGACGACCGATGAAGTCATCAACGCGCTCAATCCAGATGCTCCAAGCTGCCGACATGGCTCAATGTCATTCAAGTCCGGGACGTCCAACAAAACTGGCAAGGAATATCACGGATATGTCTGCGCTAGTAAGGACAAGCTCGATCAATGTCGGGCCGATTGGTACGTACTCACTCCCGGCGGTCAGTGGAAAAGTCCCAACTCATGAGCGCGATATCTATGACTCGCAATGGGATCATTACTACCATCCATGAGGATGGCTCGATCACTCGATTGCCATCCAATCAAGAATTCTGCGATGGGTGTAACACGTGGAAAGAAAAGCTCAATGGATATTCGTTGATATGGCACGGTGAACATACTCTCTGGTTCTGTCCGGAGTGCAAATGAGCGTCTATCTACTGACTCCGGTTGAGGAATGGAAGTGCCACACTCAAGCGATTCATCAATACTGGGTGGCCCCAGAGGATCTTAGCACTGAGCCGCGTCACAATAAAAGACTCTCAACACATCAACAGGTCGCCGAATTGGCCGAATCTATAGCAGCCGAAGTCATAGTCGCTCGGTATTTCGGACTCGACTATTCGATTGAGGAATCATGCTTCAAGCGCAAAGCCGATGTCGGTGCAGGGTTAGAAGTGCGATGGACGCACTATGAAACAGGCCAACTTATCGTCCGGGGCAATGATCGTGAAAATGATATAGCTGTGCTAGTAGTAGGTCGATCTCCTAACTTTACGATTGCCGGCTGGATGCCGGTCAAAGCTGCTCGGGTGCCGCGATACAAGAATGGGGTCGAGAACTCATGGTTCGTGCCTCAAACAAGTCTGGCACCCATTCACCTACTACAAGGAAGTCAATATGCCTCAGCCATTAGATAACAAAATCCTCATCCGGTGTCGTATCTGCAAGGCCGATCATGTCCATCGCATCCTCAAAGACTTCGACACACTGCCGCCGGATGTGCTCATCGTTGAGTGCTTCGGATGCGGTGCTCTGGGAATGCATCGTGTGGCACCTGTGGATAAACCTGTGGACGACACTCCGACACTGCGCTCAAGATATGCACATGATTGACTCATGCTTGACTCACTCGATACTCTCACATCTCTCGACGAGAGCCGCTGTGGCGGTGAGCTCGCGGAGAGCTTCGCTAACGGGCGCACTATGTATGGCGATGCTCATACCGAATGCAGCGGCAGCTAGTGAGTTAAAAGATATTGAAATATACAAGCTGTATGCATATACAAAGCTTCTCAATGCAAAGCAATTCCATTGCCTAGACTTACTCTGGACTCATGAGAGTCATTGGAATCCAACCTCAAAGAACAAGCAATCGACAGCATTCGGCATTCCTCAGATTCTAGGAATGAAAGAGACGAACCCTTATCGGCAGATCGATCTCGGACTGGCCTACATTGGAGAGCGTTACTCAATCCCATGCAATGCATGGCTATTCTCCAAGAATGGGAATGGGACATACTGATGTCATCATTGGCTCATGGCAAAGTCTATGGATCAAAGTGGAGACGATTCCGCACAATGATCTTGGCCCGGGATTCATATACGTGCCAGTATTGTGGGGCAGATGCCAACACCGTCGATCACGTCAATCCAGTCGCCCGAGGGGGGGAGCTATTGAATCCAGATAATTGCGTTGCAGCTTGCGTCCGGTGTAATTCATCCAAGCAAGACAAGCCAGCCC
>Ga0194048_10000974_pt1 | contig 14206 bp, 13 predicted proteins | sample JunL225m_MetaG_FD_161685 | JGI IMG/M metagenome (GOLD analysis project Ga0194048, IMG submission 161685) | Anoxic zone freshwater microbial communities from boreal shield lake in IISD Experimental Lakes Area, Ontario, Canada - Jun2016-L222-5m | ecosystem: Environmental > Aquatic > Freshwater >...
ACGTGCAAGGACGTGTTCGGCTGATGCCCAGCGTTGACCATGACATCAAGGATCTCGCGCTCGCCGAGCAGGGCTCTCGCCTGATCGAGTGGGCCGATCGCGACATGCCCGTGCTGCGCGAAATTCGTGCGCGCTTCGAACAGGAGCAGCCGTTCCAGGGGATTCGTATTAGCGCCTGTCTCCATGTCACCACCGAGACGGCCAACCTGATGCGTGCGCTCAAGGCGGGTGGTGCGGAGGTCGTTCTCTGCGCGTCGAACCCTCTCTCGACGCAAGACGAGGTAGCCGCCGCACTCGTTGCGGAGTACGACATCGCTGTCTATGCCATCAGTGGTGAGGACGAGGACACGTATTACCGACATATCGTGGCCGCCGTCGATCATCGCCCGCACCTAACGGTGGACGACGGCGCAGACCTGATCGGCCTGATCCACTCGACGCGTCGCGAACTGCTCGATTCGGTTATCGCAGGACTCGAGGAGACCACCACGGGCGTGATTCGTCTCCGCGCGATGGAACTCGACGGTGTGCTTGGTTTTCCGATCATTGCGGTCAACGAGGCGCAGTCGAAGCACCTCTTCGACAATCGCTATGGCACCGGCCAGTCGGCGGTTGATGGCATTCTGCGCGCCACGAACGCCCTCTTGGCCGGCAGCACCTTCGTTGTGGCGGGCTATGGCTGGTGTGGTCGCGGAGTCGCCGAGCGGGCGCGCGGCATGGGCTCGCACGTGATCGTGCTCGAAGTCGATCCGTTGCGCGCCCTCCAGGCTGCCATGGACGGTTTTCGGGTCATGACCGCCGAGCAGGCGGCCCCGCTCGGGGATATCTTCTGCACGGCCACGGGCGGGAAGCAGGTCTTGCGGGGCGAACACTTTGCGCGGATGAAGGACGGCGCGATTATCGCTAACGCGGGTCACTTCAACGTCGAGCTCGATCTTCCAGCCCTTCGCGAACTGGCAGTGTCGTCGTCGACGCCACGTCCGTTCGTCGAGCAGTTCACACTCCCGAGTGGGAATCATCTGAACCTCCTGGCCGACGGCCGACTGATCAACCTTGTCGCGGCCGAGGGGCATCCAGCATCGGTGATGGACATGAGCTTTGCCAATCAGGCCCTGTCGGCCGAGTATGCCGTCAAGCAAGCTGGGACACTCGAGAACCGTGTCTACGTCGTGCCACCCGAGATTGACGTCGAGATCGCGCGCCTCAAGTTAGCCTCATTGAAAATCGAGATCGACGTCCTCAGCGAGGAACAGCAGCGCTATCTAAAGAGCTGGTCCGAGGGCACCTGAGTGGCAGGCGCGGCGTGATTGCACCAACCGACATCATTCGGCTTGAGGTGCAGGCGGTGGTGATCCTTGATCAGACGCGATTGCCGAGCGAACGGGTTGAGCGCGAGTGTGCGACGGTGTCCGAGTTGGTGATCGCAATCCGCGAGCTCGCGGTCCGTGGGGCTCCCGCGCTCGGCGTGGCGGGTGCGATGGGCGTCGCGCTGGCTGCCAGCCAGGCGCCTGATGAGCCAGAGCTTTTTCAGCGCACCGTGTTGGCCGAGGCGGCAATCCTCGCAGCCTCACGTCCGACCGCCATCAATCTCGCGGTTGGAGTCCAGGCTGCGCTCGAGGCCGTCACCGGCCTATGGGCCACGCCAGCGGCGGCCCGCAGTGCGTTGGTGGAGGCAGCGCTGGCGTTCCACCTTGCAGAGGTGCGACGGTGTGAGGAGATTGGTCGCCACGGCGCCACGTTGTTTACGGCACACGCACGGATCTGCACGATCTGTAATGCGGGTGCTCTCGCGACGGGTGGCTACGGCACAGCGCTCGGTGTGATTCGGCGCTTGTACGACGACGGATGTTCGCCGTCCGTGTGGGTACCCGAGACGCGGCCACTGTTGCAGGGCGCGCGGCTGACCGCGTGGGAACTTGCGCAGGATGGCATTGCCCATCACGTCATCCCCGATGGAGCGATTGCTAGCCGCTTCGGACTTGGACTGATCGACGGCGTTGTCGTCGGTGCCGATCGGATTGCTGCCAATGGTGATACGGCGAACAAGGTTGGTACGTATGGCCTCGCGATCATGGCGCGGCACCACGGCATCCCGTTCTACGTCGCGGCGCCCAACACGACGATCGATCCGAGCACATCGACAGGCGCAGAGATTCCGATTGAGGAGCGCCCGCGTGCTGAAGTGGCGGGAGTTGCCGGGCGGCTGACGGTGGGAGACGAGAGTCCTGTTGTTAATCCGGCCTTCGACGTCACACCTGCAGCACTGATCGACGCGATCATCACTGAAGACGGTGTGCTTCGGGCGCCGTTCGATTTCTCTGCGTGACAGTCCGCGCGTACGGTGCGCGACGAGTGCCCGTGACGATGGTGCGATGGATCTCGTTCGTCTCCTCGCCGATCAACGCTGTGCGAGTTGTGGCGTGCGTGGTGCAATCGTCTGCCGGCTCTGCCGTGGTTCTCTGCCGTGGCTTGCGGGACCGCTCTGCCCGCGTTGTGGCGAGCCAGAGCGAGAGGCGGTTATCCGCTGTCCTGTCTGCCGCCGGTTAGGGACTGCGGTCGGGACAGTGCGCTCGGCAATTGCACTCTCTGACGTCGGCAACAAACTCATGCGCAGCTGGAAAGATGGTGCGCGTGCGCCGGTTGCCGAGCTTGCGGCCGCCTGCGTCGTGGCAGCCGTGCCGCGACCCACAGGCGATCTGATCGTGCCGATCCCCGGCGCGCGTAGTCGCGTCGCCTGGCGCGGGATCGACGGTCCCTGCGATCTGGCTCGCATGCTGGCCTGCCGCTGGCATCTTCCCGTGCGAACCGATCTGCTCGAGCGGGTGCATGAGCGCCCCCAGCGAGGGCTGACGGCGGCACAGCGTCAGCACAATGCTGCGGGAGCATTCGCAGCACGTGGAGTCGTCGAGGGGAGAGTCGTCTTGGTCGACGACGTGATGACGACGGGAGCAACTCTGCGAGCGGGTGTTCGTCAGTTGCGACAGGCCGGTGCTGAGCGGGTCGACGTCGTCACGTTTGCCCGTGTTGTCACAAGGTTGTAGCGATCAAAAATTGCTCTTCCCACGCCGCTGTTCGAGGAGTATGGTGAGTCCACTGTCACACGAGGAGGTGTCCCAATGGATGTTCGGGTGCACGCACGACACGTCGCTATTCCGCCAGAGTTGAGGGCGATGGCCGAGCAAAAGCTCGAGGCCATAGCGCGACTCCTACCGCCAGACGCAACGGCGGACGTCGAGTTTTCGGAGGAGCGCAATCCGCGTATTGCGGCATCACATATCGCGGAGATCACGATCATTGTGCGAGGCAAAGTGATTCGCGCCCGGGCGGCAGAATCAGAGTTTCGTGAGGCCATGATCCACGCAGTTCGCAACGTACGGCAGGAGGCATCAGACCTTCATCATCGCCGACGCGCGCATCCCCATCGGGGTCTCAAGACGGCGTAGCGTGGTGCCGGATGCGGCTGAGGGGCTAGACCCTCTCAGTCGCATCCGGAGGCTACGTCTCGAGCCCGAGCCGCGACCGACAGGTCGCGCGGATATCGGGATCGGCGGAGGCTACGAACCAGGCAATTGCACCTGTCTCAGGAGCAGGCGCGCGGAGCAGGGCGTCAAAGGCCGCCAGCGCACGGTTCGAATTACCACTCGTAGCCCAGCGTTGGATGTCATCGCGCCAGTCGTGCCAGTGGTCTGCCAATTCGCGCCGCAGGTACTTCTTGTTGATCGCACGCCATGAGCCGCTGGTGAGGTCGGGGCCGAGCGCGTCAAGTGTGCGGATCGCTCCGCGTGTTCCAAGTTCGGCAAGGAGCGGCGCGGCGGCCTCGGCCGGGCATCGTCCCGCCTCACAATCCGCCATCACAAGGCAGCGGCGGAGCACGGCGTCGCGGAGCTCGGGATCGTCCTCAGCGACCAACGCCAGCTCGTGGGCGGCGTGCCACAACAGGATTGGGGCAGACTGCTCGAGCAGTGTCTCGCCAATTGCCCGTGCGACATCGGCAAAGGGGACGTCGTCACCGAGCGCAGCAACAGTCGTTTCGGCAACCCATTCGTCGGCCACCATCACGCGTGCACTCCCCGGTGGGAGTGCCTCGGTGGCCTGCGATAGGCGGGTGATGAGGTCACGGAGATTCTTGAGGTCATGCAGTGGCACGTCGCTCGTTGTGCTGGCAAAGGCATCCTCGTCGAGCACCGTCCGGTCGAGCCAATCGACGAGTGGCTGAGAATTACCCTCCAACAGATCGGTCAGCGACTGGCGCCCACCCGTGGTGCCGAGCATGACGCGTTCGCCTGGACGCAAGATGATGTCGGCGACGGCATCACCCGGCTCCAAGGTGATAACCGCCTCGAGGAGCGCTCGACGGCCAGCGACTGCGGTCAGGACATCGCCGGCAAAACCAGGTGTCGAGAGTGCACAGACGAGGAGGCCCACGACCGCGCGATCTGGATCGTCGCCCGGGTACGGTGGAAAGAGGCGCATCAGCGCATCGCGAGCCGGCGACGGCAGGTCATCGAGCTGGCGGTGCTGGCGATCGATGCGGCGGCCGGTCTCCAGTGTCGTCACGTCGCCTGCCAGCCACGCCTCGATGAGTGTGGAAAGGGGCGCTGTCGGAGCCGCGGAGGAGAGGTCGCCAAACACGCCTGAGAACGGTAGTGGGGACTGCTTTCTCAGGCGGCGTTCAGGCACTGACTGGTAGGGTTCGTCCCATGGCAGAACTGTTTAATCGTCTCCTCCGCGTCGGCGAAGGCAAACGCCTCAAGGAGCTCCAGCAGATCGTTGATGCGACCGCCTCCCTGGCCGAAGAAACCGCTGCGCTCTCGGACGAAGGTCTACGCGAGCGTTACAGCGAGCTTCGTGTACTTGTCGGTGAGCGGCTCGGTGAGAATCCGACCAAGGATGACGTGCAGGAGGTCTTGGCGGACTTTGAGCCAGAGACCTACGCACTGGCACGTGAGGCGGGTACGCGCGCCATGAACATGCGCCACTTCGACGTCCAAATCATTGGTGGAGCCTGCTTGCATCGTGGTTCGATCGCCGAGATGCGCACGGGTGAAGGCAAGACGCTCGTCGCAACGCTTCCGGTGTGTCTGAATGCGCTGGCCGGGCTCGGCATGCATCTCGTGACGGTCAACGACTACCTCGCCCGCCGCGACGCTCAGTGGATGAGCCCGCTCTACGAGATGCTTGGCATCACGGTCGGCATCATCCAGGCCGGGATGGAGCCCGAGGAGCGCCGCGCAGCCTACGCCTGCGACGTGACCTACGGCACCAACTCGGAATTCGGCTTCGACTACCTTCGCGATAACCTCGCGGTCGAACTGGAACACACGGTGCAACGCAGCCATTCCTTTGCGATCGTCGACGAGGTCGACTCGATCCTGATCGACGAGGCCCGCACGCCGCTGATCATTTCGGGCCAGCCAGAGGATGCCCCCGAGACGTATTACTCGTTCGCCAAGGTCGCCAAGAGTCTGTCCGTCCCGGAGGACTATGAGGTCGACGAAAAGCGCAAGACCGTCGCCCCGACCGAGGACGGTATCCACAAGGTCGAGCGCGCACTCGGCATTGACAACCTTTACGCGCCGGGCAATGGCCAGATGGTCAACCATCTCGTCCAGTCGCTCAAGGCGCAGTCGCTGTTTAAGAAGGATGTCGACTACGTCGTGATCGACGGCGAGGTCAAGATCGTCGACGAATTTACCGGTCGCATCATGGAGGGCCGTCGTTGGAGCGAGGGCCTGCACCAGGCTGTCGAGGCCAAAGAGGCCGTCAAGATCGAGGCCGAGAACATTACGGTCGCGACCGTCACGATCCAGAACTACTTCCGCATGTACGACAAGTTGGCTGGCATGACCGGCACGGCAGCCACCGAGGCGAACGAATTCGCCGAGATCTATGGCCTTGACGTGCTGACGATCCCGACTAATCAGGACATGGTCCGTCAGGACAAGGACGACCTCATCTTCAAGACGCAGGGCGAGAAGTTCGATGCCGTCGCCGACGATATTGAGGCGCGTCACGCGACCGGACAGCCGGTGCTTGTCGGCACGATCGATATCGAGACCTCCGAGCGGCTCAGCGCACTCTTGACGCGCCGGGGCATCAAGCACGAGGTGCTCAACGCGAAGCAGCACGAGCGCGAGGCCGAGATCATCGTCAACGCGGGACAGCAGGGTGCCGTCGTGATCGCCACCAACATGGCTGGTCGTGGTGTCGACATCAAGCTGGGTGAGGGCGTTGCCGATTTGGGCGGCCTTTACGTGCTCGGCACCGAACGTCACGAGTCACGCCGCATCGACAATCAGCTCCGCGGCCGCTCTGGCCGCCAGGGCGACCCGGGCGAAACACGCTTTTATCTCTCAGCCGAAGACGAGGTCGTGCGACTCTTCGCCGGCGACCGGATCTACAAGATTCTCGACCGTCTTGGCCCTCCTGAGGGCGAGCCGATCGAGCACAAGTTGCTCTCGCGACAGATCGAAGGTGCCCAGAAGCGCGTCGAGGAGCACAATTTCGAGATCCGCAAAAATGTCCTCAAGTACGACGATGTGCTCAACAAGCAGCGCGAGGTCGTCTACGACCAGCGCCGCGAGGTGCTCGAGGGTGCTGACATCTCCGACCTCGTCCGCGAATGGATTGACGAGACCGTTGAGGACACGGTCGAGACGCACCTGCAGGGAGACGGAGACGAACCGGTCGACCTCAACGCCCTAATTGTGGGCCTGCGCTCGATCTATCCCGTCTCGTTTACGGCGACAGACCTCGATCCGGTAGAGCAGATCAATCCCGACGATCTGATCGATCGGGCCGTCGCCGATGCGGCCACGGCGTACGAGCACAAGGAGCGCGTGATCGCACAGATCGATCCCGAGTTGATGCGCCGCGCCGAACGCTTTTACCTCTTGCAGACGATCGACACGCGTTGGCGGGAGCATCTCGACAACATGGACTACCTGCGCGACGGTATTCACCTGCGTGGCCTCGCTCAGAAGGACCCCGTTGTGGAATACCGCACCGAGGGGCATCAAATGTTTGGCGAGATGATGGCGGAGGTGCAGCAAGAGGTCGTTGCGGGCCTCTTCCAGTTCGTGATCGAAGTTGATGGCCCTGACGGGCGTGCGGTCATCGACCCCTTCACGATCGAAGAGCACATGGACGGGTTGATCACGCAGCACGAGGATGTCAGTGCTTTCGAAGCGCCTGGCACGCCACCGCCCGCAGCCCAGCAGCAGAGCCCAACCACCCCCGACCCGGATTCGGCTTGGTCGCGTTCGTCCGATTGGGCGGGTACGGCAACGGGTGTCGGTGCGGTTGAGGAGATCGAGGATCGTTCGTCCCATACCCTCCGTGGCCAAGCGCCAGGGGCGGCGGGACGACGCAAGAAGCCAACGAAGAAGAAACGTCGTGGCTGACGCGCCGGAGGTGTTGTCTGTCGACGACCTCGCGGCCGCAGTTGAGGAGCTCAGAGCCCGCCTTGTGTGGGTTCGTGATTACCTTTGACCCGGCTCGCCTTCAGGAGCGGATCGATGAGCTCGACGCACTAATCGGCGAGCCTGGCTTCTGGGATGACCAGGAGCGTGCCGTCAAGGTTTCGGCCGAACGGTCGCGCAACGCGCGCAAGGTTGAGCTCTACGAAAGCCTGTCGGCTGACGTCGCAGACGCGAGCGATCTCGTGGTGATGCTCGCGGATGCTCCAGAGCTCCTCGACGAGGTCACCACGACCGTGACGGGCTTACGTTCGCGGATCGACGAGCTGGAGGAGGGTGCGCTCTTCTCGGGCGAGTATGACGCGGGACCTGCCGTCGTGACCGTAAGCGCGGGTGCGGGCGGCACCGACGCCATGGACTGGACCGAAATGATTCTGCGCATGTACCTTCGCTGGGCTGAGCGTCGTGGTTTCTCGACACGGCTCCTCGAGGCCTCACCGGGAGAAGAGGCGGGGATCAAGTCGGTTGCGCTGCTCGTTGAGGGCGAGAACGCCTATGGCATCCTCGGCGCAGAGAAGGGTGTCCATCGCCTCGTGCGCCTGTCGCCCTTCGATTCGGCACACCGCCGTCACACGGCGTTTGCGCGTGTTGACGTGACTCCGTGGGTCGATGAGGACGTTGACGTCGAGATTGACGACGGCGACCTCCGTATCGACACGTATCGCGCCTCAGGCGCTGGGGGACAGCACGTCAATAAGACCGACTCGGCCGTGCGCATCACGCATCTGCCGACCGGCATCGTCGTGCAGTGTCAGAACGAACGCTCCCAGACATCGAACAAGCAGACGGCCATGCGGGTTCTCAAGAGTCGCCTGATCGAGCTCGAACTCAAGAATCGAGCAGAGGAACTCGCCAAGGAGCGGGGAATGAGTCAGGACAACTCGTTCGGAAGCCAGATTCGCAGCTATGTCCTTCACCCTTACACGATGGTCAACGACCATCGCACAAACCGCAAAGACGGCAATATTCAAGGGGTTTTGGATGGCGATCTTGATCCGTTCATTCGCGATTTTCTACTCCGCCGCACCGCCGCTGACGGCGATGCTGTTGCGGAATCGTAATCTGCCGAACCGACAATCGGCTGATAGATTGGGGTCGTTGACATGCTGAAGCGCGATTCCCCATCCGATGCTCTGACGACGCCGTTTGACGTCGCCGATTCTGGCTATGTGAGCATCGCTGATACCGAATTGCGCAGTGAGCACGAGCTCGAGCGCGAGGCAGACGAGCGCCGCCGCCGTCGCGCCGAGGCGCTCTCCGAGCTGGCGGGCGAGACCAGCGAGTTCCGACGCCCGTTCGCCCCGCGAAACGAGGCGATGATCCTGCTGGAGAACACAACGATGATCTACCCGGGCGATGTTGTCGGGCTGGATGACGTCACGCTGCAGATCGATAAAGGCGAGTGGGTCTTCCTCGTTGGACCGTCTGGTTCAGGCAAGTCCACGTTTATCAAGTTACTGCTCAAGGAGATCGACGCAACCAGTGGCAATGTGCAGGTTGGTGGCAAGTCGCTGCGCACGCTCAAGGGCTCACAGGTACCGAAGTTGCGCCGAAACATTGGCTGCGTCTTTCAAGACTTCAAACTCCTGCCAACGCGTACCGTCTACGAGAACGTCGCCTACGCACTCGAGGTTCAGGGGCAGCGGCTCGAGGTAATTGAGCGCAAGGTGCCCGAGATCATTGGGCTTGTTGGCCTCTCCGACAAGATCGATAAGTTGCCACACGAGCTTTCGGGTGGCCAGCAGCAGCGCGTCTCGATCGCGCGCGCCTTCGTCAATCACCCGCCGCTCTTGATCTGTGACGAGCCAACTGGCAACCTCGACCCCGAGACGTCGATCGGCATCATGCAATTGCTCTACCGCATCAACCGTGCGGGCACCACGATTTTGATGGCGACTCATGACCGTGAGATGGTCGACAAGATGCGCCGTCGCGTGATCGCTCTCGAAGACGGCCGTGTCGCCCGCGATGATCGTCGTGGCGGCTACGTCGAAGACGAGGAGCAGGTCTAGTGGAGACCCGGTGGAAATTCTTTGTGCTCGAGGCGTTGAAGTCGCTGAAGGGCAACTTCGCCACCACGATTGCCGCTGTTGTGACAGTGCTGGTCGTGATGTTTATCGCTGGCATCGGCATTGCGTTGGGCTCGTACGTCTACAACTACTCGAATAAGGTCCGCGACGACGTCACGATTCGTGCCTATCTGAAGGATACGGCGACGCCCAAGCAGATTGCTGATATTCAGCACACGATCACCGTGACACCTGGTGTCCAGGATGGCTCGCTGCAGTTTGTCTCGAAGGACGACGCAATCCTTCGCCTGCAAAAGCAGCTGGGCAAGGATTCCGAGCTACTCAAGTTGACCCTTGGCAATCCGCTGCCGGCCTCCTTTGAGTTCAAGGCGGTCGACCCGGATCAGACGGCACGCGTTGCCGCGGCCGTGGCTGGCCTGCCGGGGCTCGACCCACCGCAGGCCGGATTGCCGAACCCCGACTACGGCGCAGGCAAGGCAGATCGCGTCCTCAAGACGGCTGGCACAATCACGATTGTGCTCCTCGGCATGGGCGTTGTGCTCGCGATCGCTGCAATCCTCTTGATTGGCAACACGATCCGGCTCTCGATCTTCGCGCGTCGCCGAGAGGTCGAGGTGATGAAGCTCGTGGGTGCCACAAACTGGTTCGTGCGTCTTCCCTTCATGATCGAAGGGATGGTCTGTGGTGTGGCGGGTGCGATTCTCGCCTCCATCCTGCTGGCGATTAGTTATCAGACCCTCCTGGCTGATCGCGTGCAGTCCTCAATGAGTGGCAGTGGTTCCCCCGAATCGATTGCCTTTCCGCTACTGGTCGTACTGTTGATTCTGGCTGGTTTGGCGATTGGCGCGATTGGGTCGGGCCTCACAATGCGCCGCTTCCTGCAGGTCTAAAGGCATCCCGATTCGGCAATCTGCCTGTCGGCGCTCTACCCTTTACGTATGACGGAATCGCAGCTGCCGCGCATGTTGTTCGTTGAGGATGACCCCGTCATCCGTCAAGCCACGAGCGACTACCTGGCGCGCAACGGTTTTGAGGTGATTGCTGCCGAAGACGGCGATGCAGGTCTTGTTGCCTGGCGCGAGTCGGATCCGGTGCTGGCGTTGCTCGACGTGATGCTGCCAGGCATGGATGGTGTGGCGCTCTGCCGAGCGATTCGTGCCGAGTCACAGATCCCGGTGATCCTGATGTCGGCGCGCTCCGACCCGATCGACGTCGTGATGGGGCTCGAGGCAGGCGCCGACGATTACGTCACGAAGCCGTTCGAGCCAGCGGTTTTGGCGGCACGTCTTCGCGCGGCCTTGCGGCGGGTTACGCCAACCGATATCGAGCGCGCACCGTTTGAGCAAATTGGGTCATTGCTGCTGGATCGTGAGGGCTACGCCGTGACGCGCGATGGTGAGCCCCTAGCGTTGACACCGACAGAGTATCGCTTGCTGGTGGAGTTCATTGACAACGTCGGTATGGCGCTTGATCGAGCAGCCCTGCTCGAGCGCGTCTGGGGCTATGGCTGGGCAGGAGACACGCGACTCGTCGACGTGCACGTTCAGCGTCTCCGCGCCAAGATCGAGGTCGATCCCGCCGCTCCCGAACTCGTCCAGACGGTACGTGGCGTTGGCTATAAGTTGGTGCAGCCGAGCGAGGCTACGTGAGCCTGCGAGTCCGGCTCGCTCTCGCAATTGCGATCATCAGTGCGCTGGTTGCCGGGGGAGTGAGTCTCGCCGTGTACCAGCGCAGCACGACCGATCGTGTGGATCGTGCGCGTGAGACGGCGGCGCGACAGGTGCGAACGGCCGCCTCGATCGTGCGCCTGCGATTGCCGGGTGGTGCGACAGTGACACCCTCGGGTTCGTACGTGGTGACAGCCACCGGCGGGGTGGGCGATGCGGCCATTGGTACCGGACTCCCTGCGCTCTTACAGTCGCGGGTCGAGAGTTCGCCTGGGCGTGTGTATACGGAACCAGTCTTGACGGGAAACGACCCTGCCGTTTACGGAGGGACGCAGATTGCGGGTGTCGGCGCTGTCTACGTTCGACAGTCGTTTATCGGCGATCAGCAAGAGCTCAGTGCGTTGCAGGACGCACTGATTCGCCTAACCGCCGCCGCCTCGGTGATTGGCGCAATCTTGGGCGTACTGGTTGCCTCGGCGCTGTCCCGACGGCTACGTCGCTCAGCGACACTCGCGCGTCGCTTGGCGGCCGGCGATCTCGACGCTCGGCTCCATCCGCGTGGGCGAGACGAAATCGCCCAACTTGGTCGCGCGCTGGACGACATGGCGGAGGCATTGGGGGCCACCATTCGTGAACTTGACGAAGCGGCTGAGCGAGAGCGGAGCTTTTCGGCTGACGTCGCACACGAGTTGAGGACACCAATTACCGGTCTCGTAGCGGCCTCCTCGCTGCTCGACGACACGCCCGAGGCTGTGATGGTCAAGGAGCGTGCTCGCGCGCTCGCCCACCTCGTCGAGGACCTGCTTGAGGTAATGCGCCTTGACGCGGGCGCAGAGACGGCCATGACGGATCAGTTTGATCTTGTGCGACTGGTCAGCGACGTCACACGCGATCGTTTGCCCGAGGCCGAGGTCACGCTCCCGATCACACTCCGTGTGCAATCAGACCCACGAAGACTCGAGCGCATCCTCGTCAATCTGCTCGAGAATGCTCGCCGCTACGGGGACGCGCCGTATGCGGTCGTTCTCGACCCGGACACCATGAGTCTGACCGTGCGAGACAGCGGCCGCGGCTTCGGTGTGTTTCTCGATCGGGCTGCCGACCGCTTTGCGATGGCGGCTGTCGCACGCGGTGGCGGCTCCGGTCTCGGGCTCGCGATCGCAGAGGGACAGGCGCGCGTGCTCGGAGGCACACTGGAGCTCCACGACGACAACGGCGCGGTGGCGACGCTTCGCCTGCCGCCCGAGTCTCGCGTGGCGATTGGTGCAGCGGTAGTCACAGGTGGAGCCGTATGACACGCCTCGTCGCACTTCTCGTGGTCGCATCGGTGCTGGCGGGGTGTGGCGGAGCCAACAGCGCGATTCGCGATGAGGGTGTTGCGGCTGCCGGGGATCAGGCCGTGGTGTCGCCTGCGACCGCAACCGACGCAACGACGACGCCCGCCCAGCCAGTTGCGCCGGCACCTGGCGTGGCCTTTGTCTATCTGCTGCGGTACAACCAGCCCGAACCAACGAGACGCAGTGTGCCGGGCGATATGTCAGTTTCCGAGTCGAGCGTCCGCGAGTTGCTCTCCGGTCCAACGCTCGCCGAAGCAACCCTGCATTACTCCTCGGCGATTCCAAAGGGCGCACGCCTGCTCGCCTATTCGGTCGCTGACCGAGTGGCGATCATCGATATCTCTGCGCTACCGAAAGTGCAGGGGGACAATGACTCCGAGGCGCTGTTGGCGCTTTATCAGATTGTCTATACCGTGACGGCCTCGGGTGGCATCGATGCGGTGCAGGTACGTCTCAATGGACGCCCGTACGGTCTCAACTCGGTGACCGGCGGCTCGAGTGCGTTGGAGCCACCGCTAACCCGTGCGGATCTCAGTTTTATTGTGGCTGCGGAAACGTTGCCGGGCAGCACGGGTTGTGCAGTCGCCAAAAAAGGCGCACCGCCGTATCGCGAATCAGCGGTAGTGACATTGTTGCGCCCACAAAGTGGAGAATCGGTCGGGGCAACCCTGCAGATCCGAGGTACGCTGCAGAGCAACGGTGGACCGATCGTCATTCGCCTCTTGCAGGACGAATTAGAGGTCGCGAACCGCATCATTGACGAGAAGTGTCGTGGCAGTTTTTCGGCGACGATTCCTCTTCCGCGCACGTTAGTTGGCAGCGTCGACGTGGTGGTAATCGCCCCGGGCACGAACGGTGATCCAGCGGCGTCAGCGCACCAGCAGGTCACTGTCACCGGGTAGGACGTCAGCGACGCGTACGATGTACGTATGAGCGGCGAGGGCGAACGAACGATTGCGCAGAACAGAAAGGCGCGCCATGAGTATCACCTCGAGGACAACCTCGAGGTCGGTATCGTGCTGACCGGCAGTGAGATCAAGTCGCTGCGGGCCGGATCCGCCAGCGTCAACGAGGCCTACGCGATGATTCGTGGGAGCGAGGTCTGGCTGGTCGGAGCGACGATCGAGCCGTATTCGCAGTCAGGTATGCGGAACCATGATCGTTTGCGGGACCGCAAGTTGCTGCTCCACAAACGCGAGATCGAGAAGTTTCGACAGCGTGTTGAGCAGAAGGGCTTCACGCTTGTGCCCTTGCGGATCTATCTAAAGAATGGTCGTGCCAAGGTCGAGATTGCGCTCGGTCGTGGCAAAGACACCATCGACAAGCGCGAAACGGTCAAGGCGCGCGAGGCCAAGCGCGACATGGATCGTGCCGTCAAGGAACGAGGCTAGTCGTGCGACGTGCGAGCGCTGGCATGGTTGGTGGGGCAGTCGTCGTGGCGATCGCTCTCGTCGCTGGCTTTGTCGCGCTTGGTGGTGCCGACCGGTTGCGAACGACTGAGACCGCCAATGCTGCAACGTGTCACCAGCCGGCACCCGCGAGCTCGCAGGGAACGGTGGCCGAGGCTGAGGCCTCGCAGATTCTGCTCACCTCACTGCAAGCCGCCGCCTGCACACTGAAGGTTTCGCGCGAAGACCTCGTACGTGCGTTGGGGCGTGGTACCGGCATTGCCGATGCGGCTCAGACGCTCGGTG
>Ga0194048_10000978_pt1 | contig 14169 bp, 13 predicted proteins | sample JunL225m_MetaG_FD_161685 | JGI IMG/M metagenome (GOLD analysis project Ga0194048, IMG submission 161685) | Anoxic zone freshwater microbial communities from boreal shield lake in IISD Experimental Lakes Area, Ontario, Canada - Jun2016-L222-5m | ecosystem: Environmental > Aquatic > Freshwater >...
CTAACATACTGGAAAACCACAACTTATGGAACTTAATCGCGGTCTGACCCCTATATGTAGTAGGAACTGTAGACCAAAACTAGAGGGTTTAAAGGAGGCTGAGCGGCGTGTCGGGAAATCTTGGGCTATTTAGCGCCGTACGCGCCTGTTGAAACCGGAGAACTCTCCAAAATCTCCCATTCGCTATCCGTGAAGAGGCGCGAGCGCGTCAAGAAGCGCTTACCTTCCGGGGCCTCAAGGGAGAAGCCGCCGCCCCTGCCATCAACTAGATCAATCGTTAAATGCGTGTGCTTCCAATATTCAAATTGCGAAGCTGACATCCAAACCTTTATTGGTTTATCAATTCCAGTTATTACAAATTCGCCAACTAAAACATCTTGGGCGCCAACTTTAAATTCACCTTCTAAGTAACACATTGGAGAAGACCCGTCACAACATCCACCTGATTGATGAAACATCAGCGGACCATTGATTGCGGTGAGTTTGCGCAGCATCTCTGCGGCGGCCTCGGTGTAATCAACTCGTGACGGGATCTCCATTGCGTCCTTTTTTTTACTTGTCTATTACTGGTCGGTGGGCTTAAAAGAATCCAAGTTTATTTGGGGAGTATGAAACTAGCAGATTCTTTGTCTGTTGGTAATGATCGAGCATCATCTTATGATTTTCTCGGCCAATACCTGAAGCCTTGTAACCACCAAAGGCAGCTCCAGCTGGATATGCGTGATAGCAGTTGGTCCAAACACGGCCCGCCTTAATTTCGCGACCTGCGCGATAAGCAGTATTCATGTCTCGAGTCCAAACTCCGGCACCAAGTCCATACAAGGTGTCATTTGCAATCTCCATTGCATTATCAAAACTATCGAACTTTGTAACTGATACAACAGGTCCGAAGATTTCTTCTTGGAAGATTCGCATATTGTTCTTGCCTTCAAAGATTGTTGGCAAAACGTAATATCCACCAGAGAGTTCGCCGCCCAGATCCGAGCGCTCGCCACCAGTAATTACCTTTGCTCCCTCTTTCTTGCCAATATCAAAGTAGGAAAGAATCTTCTCGAGTTGATCGTTGCTTGCTTGGGCGCCAATCATTGTTGAGAGATCAAGTGGGTGGCCCTGCTTAATTGCCTTGGTTCGCGCAGTTACATCGCCCAAGAATTTATCGTAAATCTTGGTATCAATAAGCCCGCGTGAAGGACAGGTGCAAACTTCACCCTGGTTAACTGCGAACATTGTGAAGCCTTCAAGTGCCTTATCGTAAAAAGCATCATTTTCAGCTGCTACATCAGCGAAGAAGATATTTGGACTCTTTCCGCCTAGTTCTAGGGTCACCGGAATGATGTTCTCTGATGCATATTGCATGATTAAACGACCGGTTGAGGTTTCACCGGTAAACGCGATCTTTGCAATACGAGGAGATGATGCAAGTGGCTTACCTGCTTCGACACCAAACCCGTTAACAATATTTAAAACACCATCTGGAATTAGATCCTTAATTAGATCCATCAAGAAGTGAATTGAAACTGGAGTTTGTTCTGCTGGCTTTAGTACAACACAGTTACCTGCAGCAAGTGCCGGAGCTAATTTCCAAACTGCCATAAGGATTGGGAAGTTCCAAGGAATTATCTGACCGACTACACCAAGTGGCTCGTGGAAGTGATAAGCAACCGTGTCATGATCGAGTTCGCCAGCGCTACCTTCTTGGGCGCGAATTGCTGCGGCGAAATAGCGGAAGTGATCAATTGCGAGTGGAATATCTACATATAACGCTTCGCGAATTGGCTTGCCATTTTCCCAAGTTTCAGCAACTGCAATTGCTTCAACATTTGCCTCCATGCGATCTGCAATTTTGTTCAAGATAATTGCGCGCTCTGTTGCAGATGTTTTTCCCCAAGCAGGTGCTGCAGCATGTGCGGCATCTAGCGCGAGATCTATATCTGCAGCATTTCCGCGAGAAACTTCGCAGAACACCTTTCCAGTAACCGGGGTTACATTTTCAAAGTATTGGCCCGATGAAGGCTTTACAAACTTTCCATTAATCCAATGGTCATACCGTGGCAAGAAAACTGCCTTACTTCCAGGTTGGCCGGGTGAAACGAAATCAGTCATCTCTCTCCCCTTACAAGCAATAAGAAGCGACCGACTCTGGCCGCCAATTGCTCGAGAAATTACTCTTTACTGACTCGTTACATAAGGGAGATAGGAAGGGCTGGCACCTATATCTACTTCAAAATTATTTAGCAGGCACCCAGAGCTTGGTTCCTGGCTCGATATCCATTGAGGCCAGGCCATTGGCAGAAACGATCTGATCAACGACGGATGAGAGATCAGATCGGCCGCCCGTATTTAGCGCCTCGGCAATAGACCAGACGGTCTCTCCCGGTGCTACAACTATTTGCATATAACCAGCGGTGCCGGTCTTAATAACTTCAGATGATGCGTTACCGTGATCAGCTAAGGTGCTGCTGAAACCAGCGCCAATTACTATCATTAGCGATGCGCCAACAAAAGTCCTTGCTAGCTTTCTTCTGCGGTTGTTGCTCATTTCCTTCTCCTACACAACCTTGTTGCTAAGAACCGAGGGGATTCGGTTATTCGAACAAGTGTTCTAAAAGGAACTATAGGTCAAGGCACTGACACAATCAAGTCAAAATCGAACAAATGTTCGCTTTTTTTGAGAATCTGTTCTATGCTTTTCCCATGAGTAATCCCAAAGATAAGAAGACCGTAAGCGAGCTTCCAGATGGCCCAGCCAACGAGCATGGCCTGACCCCTCGCCAGGCCAAGATCCTCGATGCCATTCGCACCGCGATTGAGACCAACGGCTATCCCCCAACTATGCGCGAGATCGGCCTAGCTGCCGGCCTTGCCTCACCGGCCTCGGTTTCATATCAATTAGAAACCCTCGTTGAAAAAGGATTTATCCGCCGCGATGCCACAAAGGGTCGCGCCCTTGAAATCACCTACCCAAGTGAGGGCGAAGCGATTACTCCAGAGAAGACCCGCAACGTTCCACTACTTGGATCAATTGCCGCCGGTTCACCTATCTTGGCTGAACAGAGCTTTGATGAAGTCTTCCCGCTTCCAGAATCACTGGTTGGTAAGGGCGATATTTATATGTTGAAAGTAAAAGGCGATTCAATGATTGATGTTGCAATCTGCGATGGCGATTACGTAGTTATTCGTGCCCAGAAAGATGCAAATAAGGGCGAGATTGTTGCGGCAATGATTGATGGCGAGGCCACTGTGAAAACTTGGTCAAAGAAAGATGGCCATTACTGGTTACTTCCTGCAAATGAGAACTATGCACCAATCCCTGGTGATGGTGCCGAAATTCTCGGCATTGTTACTGCGGTCTTGCGAAGCATTCGTTAACTAATTCAACAAACCTAAAGTCAACCTATAACCAACTTATAACCAGGGCCTCTCATCGGTTGGATCATCCCAACTTGGAATCGGCTCTTGCAATGGGTTATCTATCCAACAGAATCGTCCGTTAATGCTTGCGCTCTCATCGCTCACTAATTTAAGAATTAATTGGCCGGCTTTCCTTGGATCATCTCCCCCAGTTTCTTCTACCCAATCAACCCAAGATTTGTAATCCGCGCCAGCCTCGCCAAGCGCATCTGCCTTTGCACTTATATCTGCCCACATATCGCTGCGCACATCACCCGGATGAATAACATTTGCAGTAACGCCACTCCCACTTATCTCTGCAGCTAAATGTCTAGTGAATTGATTTAGCGCAACTTTCGCTGTGGCATATGCGCTATTTAACTTTCCCGGTGGATGCAGGGAGGCTGCCGAACTTAAGTTAATTATGCGCCCCCAATTAGCTTCTAGCATCGCAGGCAAGAAAACTCGTGATGTGAAATATGGTGCAAGTGCGTCAATCATTATGGTTTCCACCCATTGCTTAGGATCAGCATCTTTAATCAAATCTATTGGCCCAAATACGCCAGCGGCGTTCACCAGAATTTGGACATCGCCGTGGTCTTTGGCAACTTGCCTTTGAAGTGAATTAACAAATTCAATATCACTGACATCACCGCAGATATTTACAATATCTCCGGCCTGCGCCATCGGAGTTCTAGATACTGCAATTACTTTGTGGCCAGCGCTTGCTAGAGCAAGTGCAATTTCGCGGCCAATCCCCTTCGATGCGCCAGTTACAAGTGCGAGTGCCATCTAGATATTTACCGGTTGGATTAGGCCAGCGCTCTCAAGTTCGGACCAGAGATTGGTTGGGAGTTCCAAATCAAAAGCTTCAATATTCTGTTTTAACTCTGCAACTGTTCCAGCGCCATTCAAAACTGTTACAACCGCTGGATGACGTAATGGGAATTGCATAGCGGCCGCGGTAAGTGGAACGTTGAAATCTTTTAGGAAGTCACGGATCTTAAGTGCCCTATCAATAATTTCTTTTGGCGCAGGTACGTAATCAAATTGCGCGCCCTCTACTGGATTAGCTAGAACTCCGGTGTTGTAGACACCTGCGGCGACGATTGAAACGTTCTTCTTAATGGCAAGTGGATAAAGCTCATCCTGCGCACTCTGATCAAGCAGGGTAAAACGGCCTGCAATAAGTGCAATATCTAAATCGGTGTTCTTAATTATTTCGATTGATGGCGGACACCAATTCATTCCAATTCCGATCGCCTTTACGATCCCTTCACTTCGCATCGCATCCAAAACTGGATAAGCGATTTCAATTGCATCCTGAATGCAATCTTGAGCATCGTGAAGATAGGCAATCTCTATTGAATCTAGATTCAAACGCTTTAGGCTGGCTTCTAGCCCATTTCTAATTCCGGCTGATGAATAGTCGTAATAGGTTTCAATTCCTGGATCAGCATCTGGATATTTATCAGTCTCTAAATTAATTCCTGGGCGAAGTGGCCGACCAACTTTTGTCGAAATAACTACACCAGATTTGCGACCAGCAAGAGCGCGTCCAACTCGGCGTTCACCAGTGCCATATCCGTAAAGTGGCGCAGTATCTATGTAATTTATTCCCGAACTTATTGCTAAATCAATCATGGCATCTGCTTCAGACTCGGGTACTGATTTAAAAAGCCCACCTAGTGGGGCAGTTCCCAAACTTAACTTTGAAATTTCAAGGTCAGTTCCCTTGACCTTGGTTAATTCAGAATGCCGTGCCATAGCGCTTCCCAATCTGTTCCTTCTTGCGGAAGATATTTCTTGCGGTTACTTGAATCAGAGATCATTGAACGACCCTCTTCTAGTGAAGCAATCTTGCCATCTGCTTCCATTTGAATAATCAAATTACCTAGAACAGTGGCTTCGACTGGACCCGAATAAACAATCTTTCCAGTGGCATCTGCAGTTAATTGATTTAACAATTCATTTGCCGAACCACCACCAACAATATTTATCTCATCAATCTCTCTACCTGATGCATCAATTAGATCCTTGAGCGCCCGAGAGTAAGCCAGAGCAAGGCTGTCGAAGATGCATCGCGCGAATTCAAATGGCGTTTCAGGAACGCTCTGACCTGACTCTTCGCAGAATTTTGCGATGGTCTCTGGCATTGGTCCGGGCTTTGCAAACATCGGATCTTCGGTATCAATAATCTGTTGAGATTCACATTTTGCCGCGCCGGCTGCAAGTTCTGCTGCAGTGAAGTTCTGTCCTTTGCCGCGCCAATATCTAATTGACTCTTCTAGTAACCACATTCCCGTTACATTTCTAATGAATCGAATTCGGCCTTCAACGCCAACTTCATTGGTGATGTTGTAATCCATTGCCTTTTGAGTTGTGACGGCCTTTTCCAACTCCAAACCAACAAGAGACCAGGTACCACTAGAGATATAGGCTGAACGGCCATTTGGATTAAGTGGAGTACCGGCAACTGCTGATGCTGTGTCATGAGAACCAACAGCTACAACCTTTATGCCGTTAATTGCACCGTGGCCACGAACTTTTCCAATGATTGCCTTTGGTTTATGCAACTTGGGAAAGATCGCCTTTGGAATACCAATCTTCTTAATTAGCTCCCAATCCCAATCTTGGGTATATGCATTAAGAAGTTGAGTTGTAGAAGCATTTGTTACTTCACTGCTCTTCTTGCCACATAGGAAATAATTAAGGAGATCAGGTAAAAGTAGAAAGACCTTTGCGCTCTTAAAAGCTTGGCTGCCTTTTGCCGCAAAGAGTTGATAGGCGGTATTAAAGAAGATGAATTGAATTCCAGTTTTGGAGTAAATATATTCGCGCCCAACATCACGTTGTAATTGAGTCATCAGGCCATCGGTGCGACCATCGCGATAGGTAAAGGGAATTTCAGCAAGCTTGCCTTCGGGGTTGATAAGGCCGTAATCAACTGCCCATGAATCAATGCCGAGAGATTTGATTGGCCCAAGTTCTAAACTCTTATTAAGACCGGTGATAACTTCGTGGACAATCTTCTCCCATTCCCAGCGAATTGAACCGTCGCTAAGAGTTTGGGGCCCGTGCGCAAAGCGGTGAACTTCGCGCACGACAATTTTCCCATTTTGGATATGGCCTACTGCAACTCTTCCACTTGATCCACCAAGATCAACTGCGGCATAAAGCGTCATGAGTTAGTAGTCAACCGCGTTATCGCAAGAATGCAGCGGCTACGCCACCATCAACTGGAATATGAAGTCCAGTAGTTAGTGATAAATCTCCACCGAGGATTACAAAGACAGCGGCAGCGATGTGATCTGGAAGAACTTCCCTCTTCAAGATTGTGCGCTTTGCATAAAATTCGCCAAGCTTTGATTCTTCAACACCATAAACAGCGGCGCGATTAGCGCCCCAACCTGATGCAAAGATTCCGGAACCTTGAACGACGCCATCTGGATTAATTCCATTAACGCGAATTCCAAATTCACCTAGTTCAGCTGCAAGGAGGCGAACTTGGTGCGCTTGATCTGCCTTGGTAGATCCATAACCGATGTTATTTGGACCAGCAAAGACTGAGTTCTTGGAAGAGATGTAAACAATATCGCCACCCATTTTCTGAGCGAGCATTGCCTTGGCGCCCTCACGGGATACTAAGAATGAACCTCTCGCCATGATGTCATGCTGGAGATCCCAATCCTTTGTTGTTGTTTCAACAAGAGATTTGCTTATCGAGATTCCGGCATTGTTAACCAAGATATCTACGCCACCAAAAGCAAGGCAAGCTGCAGCTACTCCGGCTGCAATCTCCTCTTCGCTTGTGACGTTCATTGAAATCGCAATTGCTTTATCTGGGCCGCCAAGTGTTTTAGCGAGTTCGGTAGCACCTTCGATATTTAAATCGGCGATAACAACGCAAGCACCCTCGGCAGAAAGTCTGGTTGCCGTTGCCTTTCCGAGTCCTGATGCAGCTCCAGTTACAAGTGCGATCCGACCAGCAAGTGGCTTCGGCTTTGGTGCCCGCTTTAACTTTGCCTCTTCTAGATCCCAGTACTCAATTCGGAATTTCTCGGATTCAGCAATTGGTTGGTACTTAGAGAGAGCTTCAGAGCCACGCATTACATTGATTGCATTTATATAGAACTCTGATGCAACTCGCGCTGTCTGCTTATCTTTTCCGAAGGTAAACATTCCAATTCCAGGAACCAAGATAACTGCAGGATCTGCCCCGCGCATCGCAGGTGAATCTTTAGTAGCAAACTTGTTGTAATAAGCGGCGTAATCCAAGCGGTATTGCTCGTGAGCTTTATTGGCGAACTCAACTACTTCTTCAACTGGCGCCTTTGGATCAACATCAATAACCATTGGGCGAACTTTGGTTCGCAAGAAATGATCTGGACATGATGTTCCAAGTGCGGCAAGACGTGGCATCTCACTTCCCTGCAAGAAATCTAGAACGACATCGCTATCTGTGAAGTGACCAACCATCCGAGAATCGCGTGAGGCAATTCCACGAAGAAACGGCGCAAGTTCTGCTGCGCGAGATTTTCGAGCGGAAGGATCTAGAGGGGCAAACTTTGAAACCTTCTTGCCAAAAGGTTCGGCCTTGCCCTTCTCCTTAATAAATTTCTCGGCCTTCTCAATTGCTTCAATCGAACGCTTTTCGCACTCTTCACTGGTGTCACCCCAAGTTGTTAAACCGTGGCCACCAAGAACGCAACCTTTAGCCTTTGGATTATTTGAGGCGATTGCTGCCATATCTAAACCAAGCTGGAAGCCAGGGCGACGCCATTCCACCCAGAGAATTTCATCGCCGAAACATTCACGAGTTAACTTCTCGCCATCGATGGAAGTTGCAAGTGCAATGATTGAATCCGGGTGCAAGTGATCAACGTGTTCAAAATCAACTAAACCATGCATTGAGGTATCAATACTTGGAGCAGCTCCGCCGATTCCGAATCGACAGTAATCAAAGAGCGCAACCATCTCATCTTCATGCTCTACGCCACGATAAACGTTGTTCAGTAACTTGAAGCGTTCTAAATCAAGTGCCGCAAGTCCAGATTCGGTTAGCGTTCCAAGATCTCCGCCCGAACCTTTGACCCAGAGCACTGGTGACATTTCACCAGTGGCTGGATTCTTAAGTTCACCCTTTGCTGATGTATTTCCCCCTGCATAGTTTGTAAATCTCGGCTCCGAACCTAACTTGTTACTTCGCTTTATTAACTCTTCAACTGGTTTAGGTGTCGACATTATTACGCGCCCCACCCTGCCTGTGCTCCGCCAACACGATCTGCTGCAATCTTCGCCAAGTATCCGCTGCGAGCAAATGCCGCCTTTGGATCTGGATCTAAGCCTTGTTCAGTACGTACTTCACCTAGAAGATCGCGTACATCCGTGTTGTATGCATCCATCAAGACATCGTTGGCTGCTAGAACATCGCAATCGGTCTGTGCCTTCTTAAGTGCAACTGCATCTACAAGCAGCGCCTTTGCAACAGCTTCCTGCACATTTGTGATTGAACGAATTTGGCCAGGAATCTTATCTTCGATGTTGTGGCATTGATCTAGGACGTATGAAACTGTGGTGTCTATTACAAATCCGCCACCTTGATTTACTTCATGCATGATTCTAAATAGTTGGAATGGATCAGCAGCGCCAACAATTAGATCATCATCGGCATAGAAGCGAGAGTTGAAATCGAAGGCACCTAGACGCTTTTTCATCAGCAAGAAAGCGACGATGTATTCAATATTTGTTCCTGGTGCATGGTGTCCGGTATCAACGCAGACTGATGCCTTTGGTCCAAGTTCTAAGCAATGAACATATGAAGTTCCCCAGTCTGGAACATCGGTTGAATAGAAAGCTGGTTCAAAGAATTTATATTCCAGAAGCATTCTCTGGTTTGCGCCTAAGCGGTCATAAAGTTTCTTAAGTGATTCTGCTAGGCGCTCTTGGCGACCACGAATGTCATCTTGTCCTGGATAGTTTGTTCCATCAGCAAACCAGAGTTTAATATCTTGCACTCCAGTTTGATCCATGATGTCAACGCATTCAAATAAATGGTCAACTGCCTTCTGGCGAATCTTGGCATCTGGGTGACAGACAGATCCATATTTGTAATCATTGTCTTGAAAGGTATTTGAGTTAATTGTTCCGAGGCGAACACCGAGATCGGTTGCATGCTTTGCAAGTGCTTTGTAATCATCGACGCGATCCCATGGGATGTGCATCGCAACCGCAGGAGCGGCGCCAGTAAATTTATGAACTTGTGCGGCATCGGCAATTTTTTCAAAAGGATCGCGTGGTACGCCGGCAGATGAGAAAACTTTGAAACGTGTTCCAGAGTTACCGTAAGCCCATGATGGAACTTCGATGAAGAAGCGCTTCAATACTTCCTTTGCTTCGTTCTTACTTGCCATGTCCGTACTCCTTTTTTTAGTTTCTATTTAGTTGTTGAATTTAGTAGTTATTGAATTTAAGCTAGGTAAAAAACTTCCTTAAGTCTTAAAAATCCCTCATCGGGGGCTTTGTCACCAAGTTCAACAAAAAATTGCCCCATCTCGGCCTGCCAACGTGCATTGATTTCAGTTTTAGCCATTCCGGCTTTTGCCGCTTCAAGATCTGGTGTCTCTAAATATCCTATTAACGTTCCATCAGATTCATCTAAGAAAAGTGAGTAATTTGTCCAACCGGTCTGGCGAAGGGCCTCTAACATCTCGGGCCAAACTTGCGCATGACGCCGAATATACTCAGGCATCATCTCGTGCTTTACTTGCAATCTAAAACAGACGCGTTCCATATTAGTTAGCCAGGCTCACATTCCCACTCTAGTCCAAAAAAAATTATGAATGACACTTGAAAAGAAGAGAGCGGCAATTCCCGCGAGGAAATTGCCGCTCTCCCAACTTCTAATTAATAGATATTAATTAGAAGTTGTACTTATCTACGTTGTCTTTTGTGAAGACTGTAGCTGGTCCGAGGAGAACTTCATTTCCTACAGCACCCTTGATAACCTTACGAGACTTAACACCATGGTCACCCTTAGCAGACTTAATAACAGCGCCTACCTTGACTGATTGCTTGTTGTTACGAATTGAGTTAGCAATTTGTACTGCAACGTATCCGAAGTTTTCTACATCCCATAGAGATGCTTGAGCTCCTGAGCCGTCCTTGATGTATGTCTTCATGTCATTTGGAAGACCTAGGCCAGTTACGAAAACTTTGCCCTTTGAAGCTGATCCTGAAACATACTTAGCAGCAGCAACGATGCCTACAGATGTAGGAGCAACGATTACCTTGATAGTTGGGTTGTTCTGGATCAGAGCAGTGGTTTCAGTTGTTGATTCTTCTGGCTTATCTTGACCGTAAGCTGTAGCAACAACCTTTACCTTTGGATACTTCGCTGCAAGACGCTTGTTCATGTAATCGATCCAAACGTTCTGGTTTGTAGCATCTGAAGTAGTTGAAAGAATTGCGATATCGCCTTCGCCACCAGCTAGTGCTGCTGCTGAATCTGCAAGTGCGTTACCGATACCTTCTGATGAAGCCTGGTTAACGAATACTGAGCGACCAGCTTGCGCAACATCTGAATCGTATGTAACAACTGTTACACCCTTCTTCTGTGCTGCCTTTAGTGCTGGAACTAGAGCATCCTTATCGTTAGCTGCAATGATCAAAACGTTGTATCCGCCTTGAACTGCTGCGTTGATTTCCTTAACCTGTGCTGCTGCAGTGATTTCTGTAGGTCCCTTGTATGCACAAGTTGCCTTCAGTTCCTTACATGCACGTTGTACGCCTTTGTCAGCTGCTTGGAAGTAGCCGATTGTTCCTAATTTAGGAATGTGTGCAATCTTCAGCTTTGTTGCTGCTGAAGATGGTGCCACGAACGCTGTTGCGATCAGTGCACCAGTTGCAATTGCTGCAAGTACTTTTTTCAAAGTAGTTCCCTTCTTTCTTACTTACTAACAGAAACAACCTTTGATTCTGTCAATCGAACTAGGAATGTAGCTACGCGCCCTAGAACAACACTGTGAATCTATTGGGGATTCAGTCCGACCTACAAGGTCTATTTCATAACATTTTCTTAACTTTTATTTGCCGCCTTAGCCTTTGCCGCCTTAGCCTTATTTATCAGCACAGGCGCAGCAACAGAGATAAGTAGCAAGATTCCAGTAACAATTGTTCGCCACTGAGCATTAATTTCCCGAAGTGTTAGCCAGGATTCAACACTTCCTGCAAGCAGAACTCCGGCGATTACACCCCACATGGTTCCGATGCCACCAAATATTGAGACACCACCCAATAAACAGGCAGAAATCACTAATAATTCGAGGCCGATTCCATTATCTGCCTGGGCGGTAGAAAATCTAAATGTGTAAAGGACGCCAGCAATGCCAGACATGAATCCAGTAAATGTAAATACAATAATTTTATGTTTGATCACATTGATACCTGCGAAGCGGGCAGCCTCTGGGCTCTGACCGATTGCCAGGGTACGGCGACCAAATGGCGTGTTATGAAGTAGTAGTCCAAAGCCAATTCCAAAGAGAATGATTACAGGAAGGCTCTGTGGAATAAATGAAGTTCCTATGGTGTCAAAGCCGAAGCCAGTCCAAAAATCAGGGAATTCATTGATGGTATTTTTTCCTAAAACTCCATTTGCAATACCGCGATATAACGCAAGAGTTCCGATGGTTACGGCCAATGACCCGAGTCCTACCTTCGTTACCAAGAAACCATTGATAAAACCACAGAGAGTTCCAACAGCTATGCAAATTAGGATAGCGAGCCAGATTGGTGCCCCATGCGCGTAAGACCAACCAAGCATCGAAGAACCGAGCGCTAGGGTTGATGCAACAGAGAGATCGATCTCTCCAGTAATAATTAAGAAAATGACTCCAAAGGCCATAATCGTAATCTCACTCGTATTTGAAAAAATCTGTGAAACGTTGATACTGCTAAGGAAATTATCTGTTGTTAGAGAAGCCGCAATCCAAACCGTAGCTAAAAGTGCGAGGATTGAGGTATCCCAAGTTAGGCGTAATTTAAATTTCATCGTGGCTACGCCCTCTCCTTTATTCGTTGCGCCAGTAAGGCGCTCTCACTCTTTCGAGCCAAGGTCCGATCTGCATAAATTGCAACAATAAGAAGGAAGCCGTTAATTGCTGACTTCCAGAAAGCATCTACGCCGATTGCTGCGAGACCACCTTGAATTGTTTGTACAAGTAGGGCGCCGATTGTTGCGCCGATTGTTGTTCCAGATCCACCTGCAATAGTTACGCCACCGATTACAGCGGCAGCAACAACTGCAAGTTCTTGGCCATAGAAAGCCGTTGAGTCAACTTGTGCGAAGCGCATCAAGTAGAAAACTCCGGCAAGGCCAGCCATTGCACCTGAGAAAACATATGCAAGGAAGGTGCGACGGAAAACCTTAATTCCAACTAAATCCGCTGCGTGAGGATTTGAGCCAATCGCATAACAATCGCGCCCCGCTTTGCGATATTTCATGAACCAAGCGGTCACGAGCATTGCAAAAATAACCAGCAAGAAGGTAAATGGCATGATGCCAAAGAAGACCTTCTGTCCTAAATCAAGGAGGCTCGGTGGCATTTCTTGTGCGTTGTAATCAACAGAATTTGAGATTACATAAACCGCGCCACGCACTATGTAAAGCGTTCCGAGAGTTACAACCAGTGAAGGAAGTCGCAGACCGGCTACTAGGAGCCCGTTTAGGATTCCGACAACCATTCCAATCATTGGACCAATGATGAAACATTGCACCCAAGTAAAGTCTGGATGTTTCGCACAAAGGTCAGCGATAAACCAGGCAGTCAAGCCAACAGTTGAGGCCACTGATAAATCGATATGGCGCATAATGATGATTGGAGCCATACCAATTGCAAGCAGAGCAACAACTGCAGTTGAGGTAAACAAGTCGCGAGTTCCATCACCAGTTAAGAAGCGTGGGTTGATTAAACCCGTAACACCAACTGTGATGACAAGAATTATTCCAAGGCTGCCTTCGCGACTACGTGGTTTAAGACGAGAGAGAAAATTCACGGTTATGCACCCTTGCTTCCGGTAGTTGCAGCAGCAATAACTTTTTCTTGTGTTGCTTCTTTGCGGGAAAGTTCCGCAACTTTATGGCCTTCGCGCATAACGATAATGCGATCTGCCATTCCTAAAACTTCTGGAAGTTCAGATGAAATCATCAATACTGCTTTTCCTTCACCAGCAGCAGCATTAATCAGTTTGTGAACTTCAGCTTTTGTACCAACATCGATTCCGCGGGTTGGTTCATCAACGATAAGAATCTCTGGATCGGTCGCAAGCCACTTCGCTAGAACTGTCTTCTGCTGGTTTCCGCCAGAAAGACTTTCAACTGGGTTTGTTGGTGCGGCATATTTGATACTCAATTTTTCGCGCCAAATTTCAGTAAGTGCCCGCTCTTTCTTAAAGTTCAAGAAGAGTTTTCCTTTTAGGCGATCGAAAGATTCCATTGAAATATTACGATCAACGCCAGCAATCATAAATAAACCTTGTTGGCGGCGATCTTCTGGAACAAGTGCAATTTTCTGATTCATCGCTTCTACGGGAGAACCCATCGCCATAACTTTGCCATTCACTTTCACAGAACCAGTGGTGTACTTATCGATTCCGAATATTGCGCGAGCAACTTCAGAGCGACCAGAACCTACTAGGCCGGCAAGGGCAACAATTTCACCTCGGCGAACGGTAAAGGAAATATTGCGGAAGAAAGCAGGGTTAGTTAGGTCGCTAACTTCA
>Ga0194048_10000979_pt1 | contig 14164 bp, 7 predicted proteins | sample JunL225m_MetaG_FD_161685 | JGI IMG/M metagenome (GOLD analysis project Ga0194048, IMG submission 161685) | Anoxic zone freshwater microbial communities from boreal shield lake in IISD Experimental Lakes Area, Ontario, Canada - Jun2016-L222-5m | ecosystem: Environmental > Aquatic > Freshwater >...
GGCGCGTGGGGCACCTTGAAGCGGTGATCGTTGGAGATGTCGTTGTCATAGCTCCATTCATGGATGCCCATCTTCTGGCTGGACAGGTTGACCATCGGCGGCGGGCGCTGGCCCACATCCATGCCCTGGCACAAAAGATCGATGGAAATGGCGGCGTCATGGCCATGTGCCACCGCCCAGATGATGTTCTTGGGGCCGAACGCCGCGTCGCCGCCGAAGAAAACCCTGGGGTTGGTGGACTGGAAGGTGACGGGGCTGACCTTGGGCATGTCCCATTTGTCGAACTCCAGTCCGATGTCGCGCTCGATCCAGGGGAAGGCGTTTTCTTGGCCCACCGCCACCAGCACGTCATCGCATTCCATCACCACGTCCGGCTCGCCGGACGGCACCAGGTTGCGGCGGCCCTTGGCATCGGTTTCCGCCTTGACCTTCTGAAAGCGCACGCCGGTCAGCTTGCCCCCGGTGTGCAGGAATTCCGCCGGCACCAGGAAATTATGGATCGGGATGCCTTCATGCATCGCGTCCTCTTTTTCCCATGGACTGGCCTTCATCTCGCCAAAGCCCGAGCGCACCACGACGTTGACTTGCTCGCCGCCCAGCCTGCGCGAGGTGCGGCAGCAGTCCATGGCGGTGTTGCCGCCGCCCAGCACGATCACGCGCTTGCCGATCTTGGTGGTGTGGCCGAAGGAAACGGAAGCGAGCCAGTCGATGCCGATATGGATGTTGGCGCCGGCTTCCTTGCGGCCGGGAATATCCAGTTCGCGTCCGCGCGGCGCGCCGCAGCCGACAAAGACGGCGTCGTAATTTTCGGCCAGAAGCTGTTTCAGCGAGGCGATCTTCTGGCCAAACCGCAGCTCGGGTTTCAGGTCCAGGATGTAATTCACTTCCTCGTCCAGCACCGTTTCGGGCAAGCGGAATTTGGGAATCTGCGTGCGCATCATGCCGCCGGCATTGGCATCGCCGTCATACAGAACGACTTCGTAACCCAGCGGCAGCAGGTCGCGCGCCACGGTCAGCGAAGCGGGCCCGGCGCCAATCAGCGCCACGCGCTTGCCGTTCTTCTGCGCCGGCAGTGCGGGCATGCGCGACTTAACATCGTCCTTGTTGTCGGCGGCGACGCGCTTGAGGCGGCAGATTGCAACCGGCTCGGCCTTCTTGGTGACTTCTTCCACCCGGCCGCGGCGGCAGGCCGGCTCGCAGGGGCGGTCGCAGGTGCGGCCCAGCACGCCGGGAAACACGTTGGAATGCCAGTTGACCATATAGGCGTCGGAATAGCGCCCTGCCGCGATCATCCGGATATATTCGGGAACAGGCGTGTGGGCCGGACACGCCCATTGGCAATCCACGACTTTGTGGAAGTAATCGGGATTGGCGATATCCGTGGGCTTCATCCCCACGGCTGGCTGACCATTCACCGCGCCCGACGCTTGCCGGGACGCTTCACTCACCGATGCACCACTCATGCTGCTGACTGCTTCCCCAATGACACGCCCCAAAAGGACCAACGTCTGACGGATATTCAGCTATGTGTGCGGATGGTCTTGTTGTGCGCTGTGCTCTTTGTTTTTTGTTTCAGCATGTCCGGGGATTGGCCGGCTGCTTTTCTTGAGTCCCTGTGTGCCCATACTAGCGAGGGTAAAGGGCGGGCAAAAGGCTTGTTGCAGCGCGGCAGTGGCGCGATGGAAAGCCATTCGATTACAGGCGTTTAAGGCGCGGCGACCAGGCGCCGTGCGGGCCGCATGGTAAAGGCCAGTCCCATACCCACCAGCATCAGGACAATGCTGCCCAGGAAAGGCAGCTGCCAGTCTCCGGTCTTGTCGATCAGCCATCCGCCCACCACCGGTGATACGATGGCCGCGAAGGCCGAGCCGGTATTCATGATGCCGCTGGCGGTGCCCGAATGCTCGGGCGCGATGTCCATGGGCACCGCCCACATCGGGCCGATGGTCATTTCGGCGAAGAAGAATCCGGCCGACAGGCTGACCGCTGACACCACCAGGTCATGGCTGAACATCATGGGCAGCAGGGACAGACAGGTCAGGCCCATGCACACCGACACCATCAGGCTGCGGGCGCGGTTGAGATTGCCGGTGCGGGCATAGATGCGGTCGGTGACGATGCCGCCCAATGTGTCGCCCACCACGCCGGCCAGGAACACGCCGGACGAGAACAGCGCCATGCTTTTCAGGTCCTGACCCTGGTGCTGGAAATATTGCGGAATCCAGCTCAGGAACAGCCACAAGGTCCAGCCGTAGCAGAAGTAAACGACGGTGACCGGTGCCATGCGCCGGACCAGCTGACCCCATGGCACGGCAACGCCCTTGGCCTTGGGCGGCGGCAGCACGGCGCATTCCGCGGCGGTCATGCTGGGATGGTCCGCGGGATTTTCGCGAAAGACAAAAAACCAGATCACGACCCAGACAAAGCTGAGGGCGGCGCAGACGAAGAAGGAGGCGCGCCAGCCATATATGGCCATCACGCCCACGATGAGTCCGGGCGCGAGGGCATTGCCCAGCCGTGCCGCCGAATGGGTGATGCCTTGTGCGAAGCCGCGATCCGCGGGCTTGACCCAGCGCGACATTGCGGCGGTGGCGGCGGGGAAGGTGGCGCCTTCGCCCAGCCCAAGCAGCACGCGCGCGACCAGCAGCGATGTCAGGCCGCTGGCCAGCCCGGTCAGCACCGTGGCCGATGCCCAGATCAGGCTGCAGGCAATGAGGGTGCGGCGAGTGCCAAATTGGTCGCTGACCCAGCCGCCGATGATCTGGAAGACCAGGTAGGGATAGGCGAAAGCAGAGAAGACCAGGCCGATCTGGGTTTTGGAGAGGTTGAATTCCTTGCCGAAGCCCAGCGCACCGACCGAAGCGGTGCTGACATTGACCCGGTCGATATAGGTGATCAGGTACATCAGGCACAGCATCACCAGCACGATGCCGGTGGGGCGAAAGAGCTTCATGTCCGTTCCCTCCGCGCCTTTGCGGCGCTTCTTGTCACTATATCGCCGTGGCTGTGACGCTTTATGCCGACATCTTTTATAAAGAATGGCCGGCAAAGTAGGCCATGGCGCTTTCCACGCCGCTGCCGGCCAGGTTGACCCCCGCCAGCTTCAACCCCATCTCGCAACCGGCCAGGGTGGCCAGCAGGGTCAGGTCGTTGCTGTTGCCCAGGTGGCCGATGCGGAAGGTGCGGCCCTTGATCTTGCCAAGGCCTGCGCCTAGCGACAGATCAAAACGTTCCAGGATGGTCTTGCGCAGTTTGTCGGCATCGATGCCTTTGGGCACGATGATGCTGGTCAGGATGGGTGAATGTAGCCCTGCATCGGCGCATTGCACCGGCAGACCCCAGGCTTCCACCGCGCCGCGCACGCCGGCCGACCAGCGTTTGTGGCGCGCGAAGATCTTGTCCAGCCCCTCGGCCTCCAGCATCTCCAGTGCTTCATGCAGGCCGTAAAGAAGGTTGGTGGCGGGCGTATAGGGGAAGTAACCCGTCTTGTTCATCTCGATGATTTCGTCCCAGGCCCAATAGGACCTGGGCAGCTTGGCGGTCTTGGAAGCTTCGATGGCGCGGGGTGACAGGGCGTTGAAACCCAGACCCGGCGGCAACATCAATCCCTTCTGCGAACCACTGATGGTGACGTCTACGCCCCATTCGTCATGGCGATAGTCAGCGCTGGCCAGGCCCGAGATGCTGTCCACCACCAGAAGTGCCGGATGCTTGGCGGCATCGATGGCTTTGCGTACCGCCGCAATGTCGGAGGTCACGCCAGTAGAGGTTTCGTTATGCACCACGCACACCGCCTTGATGCGATGCTCCTTGTCCGCACTCAATCGTTCCTGGATCAGCGCAGCCTGCACGCCGTGGCGCCAGCCGGGTGCTTCGGGCAGATCGGCATCGCCGCCCTTCCATTCCAGGATCTCGGTGGAAAGACCCAGCCGTCCCGCCAGCCGCGCCCACAGGGCGGCGAACTGGCCGGTTTCATACATCACGATGTGATCGCCCGGGCTGAACAGATTGACCAATGCCGCTTCCCAGGCGCCGGTGCCCGAAGAGGGATAGATCATCACCGGATGCTGGGTCTTGAAGATGCGCTTGATGCCTTGGGTAAGCTTGAAGCCCAACGCGCCAAACTCGGGCCCGCGATGGTCGATGGTGGGCAGGCTGAGCGCGCGCAGGATGCGGTCGGGCACCGGGCTGGGGCCGGGAATCTGCAGGAAATGGTTGCCGGTGGGATGGAAATCGAGCGTGAGCATCGGAGCCTGCGAATTTTGTGTTCTTTATCCAAAATGCTAGGATTTACAGCACAGAATTGCAAACGAAGAGCGGGCACCCCCGCCGCGCCAAGGCCCGATTTCCCGTGTTGAACAAACCCATTTCCGGTACGGCCTCCAACGAAATCACCCATGCGCTTTCGCGTCATCTCGGCGCCGAGACCGAAGGCGAAGTGCTGTTCGAAGAAGCCGACCGCGGCAGGTATGCCACCGACGCCTCCATCTACCAGGTGATGCCGGTGGGCGTGTTCGTGCCCCGCAATGATCGCGACGTGGCCGCTGCTATCGACATTGCCCGCGACCTGAAAGTGCCGATCGTGCCGCGTGGCGCCGGCACCAGCCAATGCGGCCAGACGGTGGGCGCAGGCCTTGTCATCGACAACAGCAAATATCGCCGTGCGATCCTGGATGTGGATGTTGAAAACCGCACCGCCCGGGTTGAGCCGGGCTTGGTGCTGGATCATCTCAACGCGGCGCTGAAGAAGCACGGCCTGTGGCATCCGGTGGATGTTTCCACCAGCGCCCAGGCTACCCTGGGCGGCATGGCCGGAAACAACAGCTGTGGCTCGCGCTCCATCGCCTACGGCAACATGGTGCACAATGTGCTGGGCGCCACTGCATGGCTGTCGGACGGCAGCGAAGTGGCGTTTGGGCCGGTGAAGGAATTGAGCGGGCGAGGCGTCCAGATCGCATCCTTTGTGCGCGATCTTGCGGTGGCCAATAAAGACGAGGTCGAAGCTAATTGGCCCAAGGTGTTGCGGCGGGTGGCGGGCTACAACCTGGACATTTTCGACAACCAGAATGAGCGGCCCTACACCAATGACGGCAGCGTGAACCTGGCGCAGCTGCTGGTGGGTTCGGAAGGCACCTTGGCGTTCACCAAGGAGTTGACCCTCAAGCTGGTGCCGCTGCCGAAGAACAAGGTGCTGGGCGTGGTGAACTTCATCAGCTTCCACACCGCAATGAACAGCGCCCAGCACATCGTCAAGCTGGGCCCCAGCGCGGTCGAGCTGGTGGATCGCATCATGATCGAACTGGCGCTGTCCAATCCGGCATTCCGTCCCACCATGGAAACCGCGCTGATCGGCAAGCCCGAGGCAATCCTGCTGGTGGAATTCGCCGGCGAGGACAAGCCTGCGCTGGTGAAGAAGCTGAAGGACCTGGCGGCGCTGATGGGCGATCTTGGTCTGCCCGGCAGTGTCGTCGAAATGGAAACGGATGCGCCGCAGAAGAATCTGTGGGAAGTGCGCAAGGCCGGACTCAACATCATGATGAGCCTGAAGGGCGACGGAAAGCCCGTCAGTTTCATCGAGGATTGCGCCGTGCCGCTGGTGCATCTGGCGGACTACACCGCCGCGCTGACGGACGTGTTTGAACGTCATGGCACACACGGCACCTGGTATGCCCATGCATCCGTCGGCACCCTGCATGTGCGCCCGATCCTGGACATGCGCCGCGGCGGCGCGGCCAAGATGCGCGGCATCGCCGAAGAAGCCACCGCCTTGGTGCGCAAGTACAAGGGCGCCTTCAGCGGCGAGCATGGCGACGGACTGTGCCGCGGCGAATGGGTCGAATGGCAGTTCGGCCCCCGCATCAACGACGCCTTCCGCGCCATCAAGAGCCATATGGATCCGATCGGGCTGCTCAGTCCAAACCGCATCATCGATCCGCCGCGCATGGATGACGGCAATCTGTTCCGCTTTCCTCCGCCGGGCAGCGAAATGCCCTATACCGTGCGGCCTTTGACGACCGCGCTGGATTGGTCGGACTGGGACGTGCAGAATGATCCGGTCACCGAACAAACCTCGACACCCGGCAGCGGCGGCGATGCCGCACATGGCTTCGCCAAGGCGGCGGAGATGTGCAACAACAACGGCCATTGCCGCAAGTTCGACAACGGCACCATGTGTCCCAGCTATCGGGTCACCCGCGACGAACAGCATGTCACACGAGGCCGTGCCAATGCCTTGCGGCTGGCGCTGTCGGGGCAGCTTGGCGAAGGCGCCCTGACCAGCCAGGCCATGCACGACACGCTGGATCTTTGCGTTTCCTGCAAGGGATGTCGCCGCGAATGCCCCACCGGCGTGGACATGGCGAAAATGAAAGTGGAGTTTCTGTCCCACTATAAGGCGCGGCACGGCTTTACCTTGAAAGACCGGCTGGTGGCGCATCTGCCCGATTATGCCGATGCAGTTAGCCGCATCGCGGGTCTTGCCAATCTGCGCGACCGCCTGCCGGGCCTGGCCTGGCTGAGCGAAAAGCTCACCGGCTTTTCCGCGCAGCGTCCCTTGCCGCGCTGGCGGGGTGACACGTTCTGGGCGTCGCATGACGCGTCGCTGTTCTCAAGCCGGCAGGAGGCCATCGCCGCTGTACCCAGGGCCGCCGCGCTTTTCGTCGACACGTTCAATGGCACCTTTGAATCCGAGAATGCCCATGCCGCGGCGCGCGTACTGAAAAAGGCGGGCTACACCCTGTACCTGGTTGCCAAGGAAGAGGGGCAGCATTGCTGCGGCCGCACCTTCTTGTCCGCGGGCATGGTGGACAAGGCCAAGGCTAGGCTTTCGGCGCTGCTTGATGATGTGCTGCCGTTGGCGCAGGCCGGTGTCGCCATTGTCGGGCTGGAGCCGTCTTGTCTCCTCACCCTGCGCGATGAAGCGCTGTCGTTGGGTTTTGGCGGCAAGGCCAGGACGGTGGCCCCGCAAGCGTTGCTGCTGGAAGAATTCCTGGCGCGCGAAGCCAGGGCCGGACGCTTTGCGCTATCGCTCCGACCCGCGGCCGCGCCCATCCTGCTGCACGGCCATTGCCATCAGAAAGCCTTTGGCGCGGTGCCGCCGATCCTGGAGCTGCTTCGCCTGATCCCGGATGCCAGGCCAGAGCTGATCGAAACCTCCTGCTGCGGCATGGCGGGCAGCTTTGGCTATGACCATTACGATGTGTCGATGCAGATGGCCGAGCTCAGCCTGCTGCCGGCGGTGCGCAACAATCCGGACGCCATAATCGTCGCCGACGGCACCAGCTGCCGCCAACAGATCACCCATGGCGCCGGCGCGAAGGCCCGCCATGTCGCGATGTTGCTGGACGAGCTTTCCTAATTCCTGGCCTTCCGGGCGCTTGTCCAGCGGAAGCATGTGATTGTCCGGCGCTTTCCAATGGGTGGGCTCAAAGAGCGGCGCGTCATCAAAATAATTGATCGCAAGGCTGGATAGGGGGCAGCTGGACAGGCTTAGCACAAGGCTCGCCATAGCCGTACTCAATGGTGTTGGAGAAAAGCTCCTCGACTACAATTAGCACTTGTGATGCCAAGGTACGGTCCATCTTTCAGTTGTCGCGGGCTTGTTCAAGCGAGAGCAGCACCGCAAACAGCCCGTACATTGTCGCGGCATGGTGTAGGTCCAGGAGCTAGTGGAGATTTGCCACGCGTATCAGATGATTGGCACTGGGCCTGGGGCTCGCGTTGGCATTTGCAGGCGGCCTACCGGCCCCAATCTGTCAGCGATAGGCGGCCAAGCCCCCTTAAACGTCAATGACTAGACCGTCATATGCGATGGCGACGTCCAGCTTCTTGTCTGTGCGGGTAATTTCTTCGAACCGGATGGTTTCGCGAAAGACGTCTTCTAGCCTAGTGTCGTCATAGGCAGGCTCGTGGTGGAACAGGCACAGTTTCCTGGCGCCCGCTATCTGGCACAGCTCTACGCCCATTACGTTGCTGGAATGGCCCCAGTCTTCTTTCATAGAAATCGAGTCAGCTAAAGAATACATGGCGTCGAAAATCACCAAGTCGGCATCCTTGAAGAAATTGGCGGCCCGCAGCATCTCGGCCTTGTCTTCAGCCTTGTGCTCGGAGTCGGTGGTGTAGACCAGGGTCTTGCCGTTCTTCTCGATCCGGTAGCCATAGGAATCATTGACGTGCATCTGCCGTGTGCCGATGATCTTGGCACCGGCAATATCATAGCTCTTATCAGCTTCTAGCTTAACGAACTCTATCTTGGCGGCTAGCGCCGTGAACTCGACCGGGAAGCAGGGGGTGTGGTTCTGGTAGCGGATCGCCTGTTCCACCTTGTCATGGCAGCTGTAGATCACCACGCGGTTGCCCGGGATAAAACAGGGGATGAAAAATGGGAAGCCCATGATATGGTCCCAATGCACATGCGACATCAGGATGTGATAGGTCTGCGGCGCTCGGGGCCCATGTTTCGCGATTGCAGCCAGCGAGAATTCGCGCACGCCCGAACCGAGATCGCACAGCAGATAGTCCGGCCCGCCCACATCCACCTGCACGCAGGAGGAGTTGCCGCCGAATGTGCCGGATTCAGCGAAACTCAGTCCCTGTTCGCAAAAAGCTTCCGCCTTTTCTGGCGTATCAAGATTTTTGTCTGCGCCTTTGACAAGCGCATTGACCAGCTTCTTGCGAACTGCCCTGGCGTTGAGCGGCGTGGGTAGGGAGCCGCGCGTGCCCCAGAAGGTTACTCTCATGGCTGCACTGCTTCGAATTGTGCCAGCACCTCCGGAAATTTTTCGGTCTGGGACGGATCAATCAGCCCCACCGGCGCGGTCGCGATGGTGCCACCCGCGCATGTCTCTTTCAAATACATGATGCCCCGAAAGCCCAGCAATGATGATTTATTTATAGGCTAGCCTAAGCCGCGGCCCCGGGACGGGCAAGGGTGTGCGCGTGCCGGCGATCGGCAAAAATCCAGCTATCCCCGCTATTTGGCCGGGCTCACCAATTGGTCAGCGCGCCGTCTTCCAGCCGGTTCACCGGCAGATAAGCGCGTTTGTAGGGGTACTTGGCCGCCAGCTTCTCGTCGATCTCCACACCCAGGCCTGGGCCTTCGCCGGGATGCAGCGCGCCGTCCTTGTAGGTGTAGGTGCGCGGGAAGACTTCGTCGGTCACTTCGGCATGGTGCATCCATTCCTGGATGCCGAAATTGGGGATCGACACATCGAAATGCAGCGCGGCGGCCATGCAGACCGGCGACAGGTCGGTGGCGCCATGACAGCCGGTGCGCACATTATAGAGATCGGCCAGGGCGGCGATGCGGCGCAAGTGTGTAATGCCGCCGGCATGCACTACCGTGGCGCGGATGTAATCGATCAGCTGTTCTTCGATCAGCTGCTTGCAGTCCCAGATGGAGTTGAACACTTCGCCCACCGCCAGCGGCGTGACGGTGTGCTGGCGGATCAGGCGGAAATTGGCCTGGTTCTCGGCCGTCACCGCATCTTCCAGCCAGAACAGGCGATAGGGTTCCAGCTCCTTGCCCAGCCGGCCCGCCTCGATCGGGGTTAGGCGATGATGCACGTCATGCAGCAGGTGCACATCCCAGCCCAGTACGTCGCGCGCCTTCTTGAACAGCTCCGGGACTGACCGCAGGTATTTCTCGCTGGACCAGGAATATTCGGAAGGGATGTCGCTGTCGGCCGGATCATAAGGCTTGCCGGCCTTGCCGACGCCGTAGGTGGCTTTCAGCCCGGGTACACCAGACTGCAGCCGCACGGCCTTGTAACCTTCGGCGATATATTTCTGTGCCTTGTCCAGCGTCTCTTCGATCGTGTTGCCATTGGCATGGGTATAGACCATGGCGCCGTCGCGGCTCTTGCCGCCCAGGAGCTGATACAGCGGCAGGCCCGCGACCTTGGCCTTGATGTCCCATAGCGCCATGTCCACCGCGGCGATGGCCGCCATTGTGACCGGTCCGCGCCGCCAATAGGCGCCGCGATAGAAATACTGCCAGGTGTCTTCGATGGTGTGGGCATCGCGGCCGATCAGGCAGGGCGCCAGGTGGTCGGTGAGATAACTGGCCACTGCCAGTTCGCGGCCGCTGAGGGTGGCATCGCCCAGGCCGGTGACGCCGTCCGAGGTTTCGATCTTCAGGGTGACGAAATTGCGCCCCGGACAGGTGACGATGACCTTGGCGGAAACGATTTTGAGCACGGCGATCCCCTTCGAACCTGCGATGAGCGGTCTTGAGCCGCCATGTCCCGTTTTACGCGGTTTCACGCGATTGCGAAAGAATTGCGCGATGCGGGGAAAGCGCAGGTTGCCGGGCTTTACGCGCCCCGCGCGGCGTCTATTATCCTGCGCCAAAACCAGCCCAAAAGCGTCAGGGAAATCGCCATGCGTTTCAGGACTTATGCCTTCGCTTCTGCCGCGCTCGCCTTGTCGGCGGCGGTGGGGTTTTCGGCGACCAAGCCGCCTGCGCAGAAGGGTCCCCTGACCACCCCGTTGAACCGCCCTTTGCCTGCCAAGGTCCAGACCAAGCAACCCAAGTTCCCGCCGTCGCTGTCACCGGCGCAGGAATTAAAGACTTTTCACATGGCGCCAGGCTTCCAGCTTCAGCTGGTAGCGTCCGAGCCGCTGGTGGTGGATCCGATCCTGGCCGAGTTCGACGGCAACGGGCGTCTTTGGGTCGTCGAGATGCAGGGCTATGCCGTGGGCCAGAAGATGGTCAACATGACCGAGCCGGTCGGCGATGTGGCGATCCTGGAAGATACCGACGGCGATGGCATCTATGACAAGCGCACCGTGTTCCAGGGCAAGCTGGTGCTGCCGCGTGCGCTGAAGATTCTGGATCATGGATGCGCCCTGATCGGCGAGCCGCCGAACCTGGTGAAGGCGTGTGACACCAATGGCGATCTCAAGGCCGACACCAAGGAAATCATCAAGGATGGCTTTGGCCGGGCCGGCAATATCGAGCACGCCGCCAACGCGCTTTATTGGAGCATGGACAACACCATCAATATCGCCGAGCACAATTACAATGTGCTGCCCAGGGACGGCGGCAAGTTCGAGGTGGTGCCCAACCTGGTGCGCGGCCAGTGGGGCGTGACTCAGAATGATGGTGGGCTGGTGTTCCGCAACTTCAACACCGATCCGCTGTTCGTTGATTACGTCCCGGCGCAGTATTACGTGCGCAATCCCAACCTGAGCCGCACCGCGGGTCTGTACGAAAATCTGGTGGACCAGGCCAAGTCGGCGGTATGGCCGGTGCGGCCCACCCTTGGCGTCAATCGCGGTTATCGCCCCGAAGTGCCCCGTCCCGATGGTTCGGCCTATTATTATCAGGGCGTGTCCTCGCCGATGATCTACCGCGGCAATGCGTTGCCGAAAGAATTCTATGGTCAGGCCGTGGTGGTCGACAGTCCCACCAACCTGGTGCATCTGCTGAAACTGAACGAAAGCGCCGACGGCAATCTTTCCGGCGCCGACTACTATTCCAAGGGCGAATTCCTGGCCTCGATCGATGAGCGATTCCGGCCCACCTGGCTGGTGCCCAGCCCGGATGGCAGCTTCCTGATTGTGGACATGTATCGCGGCGTTTCGCAGGACGAGCCGATCCAGAGCGATTACCTGAAGAACTACATCCAGCAGCACCGTTTGTGGGACGGCATCCACAAGGGCCGCATCTGGCGGGTGATCCACACCGGCATGATCAAGAATGCTGCGCCCAAGCCCCGCATGATCGATGAGACGCCGGCCCAGCTGGTGGCGCATCTGTCCGATCCCGGCGGCTGGTGGCGTGATACCGCCCAGCAGCTTCTGGTCCAGCGCAATGACAAGTCGGTGGTGCCGGCCTTGAAGCAGTTGGCAGGCAGCGCGCCGGACTGGAAGACGCGGACGCAAGCGATCTGGACCCTGTCAGGCATGGGTTCACTGGATGCCGAAACGGTGAGCAAGGCGCTGGGCGACACGAATGCTTATGTACGCTTGGCCGCTGTGCGGGGCGCCGAACCGTTCTTCGCCAGGGATGATGCCGCCATGAAGACGGCGGTGCTGAAACTGTCGGACGATTCCAGCTGGCCGGTCCGCCGGCAATTGGCCGCTTCCCTGGGCGCACTGCCGCGCGAAGGCCGGGCGGCGCCGGTCGTGGCGATGATGAAGAAGTACGGCAATGACGCCGCGACAGTGGATGCAGGCATCAGCGGCCTCAAAGGGCAGGAAGCCGAAGCGCTGGACAGCGTGCTGGCGAGCAGCGATGCCAATGCCGATACGGTCGAGATGCTGGCGGGCGCCGCCGCCAAAAGTCGCGATGTTGCACAGGTGCAGAAGCTGCTGGCCGCTGCCACTGATGGCGCCAAGCCTGCCAAGCTTCGGATGGCCATGCTGAATGGCGCAGCCACGGGCTTTGCGGGCATCGATGCCCGCCCGCCCGCGGTGGTGACGGGTGGCCGGGCCGGCGGCATGGAAGGCATCATCACCCGGCCCAGGCCGGCGGTGAAGCCGATGGCGCTGCCCGCCGAGCCGGTGGCGTTATCGTCCTTGGCGAAGGAGAGCGGCGACATGGGCGCCGCCGCCAAGGCTGTGCTGGATGATCTGACCTGGCCCGGCAAGCCGGTGCCGCCCGCGCCGAAGAACACGCGCACGCCAGAGGAAGAAGCCTTGTTCAAGGCGGGGCTGGGCGTTTACGCCACCAACTGCGCCGGCTGCCATCAGGACAATGGCCAGGGTGCGCCGCGCGTTGCGGCCGCGCTGGCCGGATCCAAGCTGGTGACCGGACGGCCCGATATGTCCATCCGGGTGCTGCTGAACGGCAAGGAAGGCTCGATCGGCGAAATGCCGCCACTGGGGCAGTCGTTGAGCGATGAACAACTGGCGCAGGTGGTGACCTATATTCGCGGCGCGTTCGGCAATACCGCATCGCCCGTCAAGCCGCCCCTGGCCAAGGAATATCGCCAGCTTTATGCGTTCCGCAAAAAGCCCTGGACCGACCAGGAACTGCAGGCGCCTATCCGCTAGTGACGAAGGCGTTGATCGTATCGGGCCTGTCGCGCCGCCATGGCGCGGTGCGGGCCGTTGACGGGGTCAGTTTCGAGATTGCAGCGGGTGAGATATTCGGCCTGTTGGGGCCGAACGGTGCCGGCAAAACTACGGCCATCGAATGCGTGTTGGGGCTGGTGCAGCCCGATGCCGGCAGCATCCATGTCTGCGGCATCGATGCGTTGGCCCGGCCGCAAGACGCGCGGGCCAAGACCGGCGCCGTTCTGCAGGCAACTGGTCTTCCTGACAAGATCACGCCGCGCGAGGCGCTGGATGTGTTTGGCTCCTTCTATCCCGCCCCCTTGAACACCGACGCGCTGCTGGATCGCTTCGGCCTGCGCGAAAAACAGGACGCGGCTTATGACTCTCTTTCCGGTGGCCAGAAGCAGCGGCTGGGCCTGGCGCTGGCCTTTGTTGGCAATCCGCAGCTGCTGGTGCTGGACGAACCGGCGGCCGGGCTGGATGTCCAGATGCGGCGCGAACTGCACGGCCAAATTCGCGAAATCAGGGCAGAGGCGCGCGCCGTGCTGCTCGCCACCCATGATATGGACGAAGCGGCGCAGCTGTGTGACCGCATCGCAGTGATCGCGTGCGGCAGGATCGTGGCGACTGGTACACCCGCCGAGCTGATCTCCGGATCGGGCGGCAGTCTGGAAGACGTGATCCTGAAACTGACGGGCGCGGCGCGATGAAGGTGCTGCTGCAACTCACCCTGCTGGGCCTGAAGCTGAACTTCCGCAACCGGATGGCTATTCTCTATGGCTATCTGTTTCCGCTGATCTTCCTGGTGGCCTTCTGGGCGGTCTATCGCGGCGATCCGGTGCCGCTGGCGCTGCATCTGGGGCAATTTCTCACCATCACCATCCTGGGCAGCGCCTGTTTTGGGTTGCCGACGACGATTGTCAGCGAGCGCGAGCGCGGGGTGTGGCGGCGCTATCGCTTGTTGCCCGCCCGGGAGTGGGTATTTCTGACCAGCGTTCTTCTGGCGCGCGCCGTTCTGCTGGTGACTGCTGCGCTGCTGCAACTGGCGCTGGCCTTCGCCTTCGGCATGCCCGCGCCCGCCCATCCGATTGGGCTGCTGGCCGCTTTTGCCGTGGCGTCTTTCGCCTTCCTGGGCTTTGGGCTGGTCATCGCTATGCTGGTG
>Ga0194048_10000981_pt1 | contig 14139 bp, 10 predicted proteins | sample JunL225m_MetaG_FD_161685 | JGI IMG/M metagenome (GOLD analysis project Ga0194048, IMG submission 161685) | Anoxic zone freshwater microbial communities from boreal shield lake in IISD Experimental Lakes Area, Ontario, Canada - Jun2016-L222-5m | ecosystem: Environmental > Aquatic > Freshwater >...
ATATCCCGGCTGCAAAATCTTTGAGGCAGTTGGAACCGATACTTGGGCGGAAGTATCGTGCATAAGCGCCTCATGAATCTGCGGATCAAAGGCCTCGCCTTCGGTGCCGTATTTTTCAAGACCAATTCGCGAGGTAATCGAATTAAGTTGGTCGGCCACGGCTTTAAAGCCGCCTGTAAGTTCATCATGTTGCTCGGCACGGTCGACATCATCGAGGAGTGCAAGCAACTCGGTTAGAACTGCGCCAATAGCCATCTCATGTGCAACTAAACGATCTCGCTCTACGCGCTTTCGATAGTTGGCGTATTCGGCTTGAAGGCGTTGCAAATCATTAGTGAGTGTAACTACCGGATCAGTTACCTGATCCGGTGTCACATCTTCAACTATTTCCTCAACTTGAACCGAGTTTTCCTCGCTCACTCAACAACCTCTGCGTCTTCAACGCCATCTTCACTTGCCGTTGTTTCAGATTGGCCTTCAGCTGCAGCAGCACCTGCATATAACGCGGCACCTAAGGCTTGGCTTACAGTTGCAACTTTTTCAGTTGCACTCTTTATCATTTCGAAGTTAGAGCCACCGAGTGCGGTCTGCAACTCTGTAAGAGCTGCCTCTGTCTCGGTCTTCTTCTCTAGCGCATCACCCTCGCTAAGTTTTTCCTCGTTATCTTTAATGAACTTTTGTGTTGAGTAAAGAAGTGAGTCACCAGCGTTACGGATCTCGGCCTCTTCTTTGCGCTGACGATCTTCTTCAGCGTGTGATTCGGCATCCTCCATCATGCGTGCGATGTCATCTTTTGAAAGCGCTGACCCACCAGTGATGGTCATGCTCTGCTCTTTACCTGTACCGAGATCCTTAGCCGATACGTGAACGATTCCGTTGGCATCGATATCGAATGTAACCTCAATTTGTGGGATACCGCGTGGTGCAGGTGGAAGACCAGTAAGTTCGAACATGCCCAGCTTCTTGTTATAAGCCGCCATTTCACGTTCGCCCTGATAGGCCTGAATCTGTACCGCTGGCTGATTATCATCGGCAGTTGTAAATACCTCGCTGCGCTTTGTTGGGATTGTTGTGTTGCGCTCGATTAAGCGAGTCATCACGCCACCCTTTGTTTCAATACCAAGTGATAGCGGTGTTACGTCCAGGAGAAGAACATCTTTAACTTCACCCTTTAATACACCGGCTTGTAGAGATGCTCCAACGGCTACAACTTCATCAGGGTTGACGCCCTTATTTGGCTCTTTTCCGCCGGTGAGCTCTTTAACAAGATCAACGACTGCTGGCATACGGGTAGAACCGCCAACTAGCACAACGCTTTGAATCTTGTTAATTGGAATACCAGCATCTTTCAATACTGCCTGGAAAGGCTTCTTGCAACGATCAAGTAATGCGCCAGTTAACTGTTGAAACTGTGCGCGTGTAATTGTCTCGTCCATAAATAGAGGATTCTTTTCAGCATCCACTGTGATATATGGCAAGTTAATCGATGCAGATTGTGAAGACGATAGTTCGATCTTCGCTTTTTCTGCAGCTTCACGGATACGTTGCATCGCCATCTTGTCTTTAGTTAGATCGATGCCGTTCTGTGAACCAAAGTTTTGAACTAGGAAGTCAACGAGTGCCTGATCCCAGTCATCTCCACCTAAATGGTTATCGCCATTAGTCGCCTTAACTTCAACAACACCATCTCCGATTTCAAGAAGTGAAACGTCGAAAGTTCCGCCGCCTAAGTCAAAGACGAGAATCGTCTGTTCTTGGTCGGCCTTATCAAGACCGTATGCAAGAGCTGCAGCCGTTGGCTCGTTAATGATTCTCAAAACATTTAAGCCTGCAATCTCGCCGGCCTCTTTCGTTGCTTGACGCTGAGCGTCATTGAAATATGCAGGCACGGTAATAACTGCATCGGTAACCGTCTCGCCCAAGTAAGCCTCGGCATCACGCTTTAACTTCTGTAATACGCGAGCTGAAATCTCTTGGGATGTGTACTTCTTGCCATCAATATCAATCGACCAGTCTGTGCCCATATGGCGCTTAACTGAACGGATCGTGCGATCTACGTTAGTGACCGATTGGCGCTTGGCCACCTCACCGACGAGGACCTCGCCATTTTTTGCGAAGGCCACAATCGACGGTGTCGTGCGGGCGCCTTCAGCGTTAGCGATAACGGTGGCTTCGCCACCCTCGAGGACCGATACGCAACTATTTGTTGTTCCGAGGTCGATTCCAACTGCTCTAGCCATTTTTAACGCTCCTTTTATCTCACTCGAGCCTGGGGTAGGGTCGAGGCCTGCCTTAAACCTGAGTCCATACTACCCAAAAGGTTGAGTCGAAGCGACTCAGGTTTCTTACTTATGTAAACCTACAACCCTTGCGACTTATTCCCCGTCCACCTCTACCCTTCCATTATGAATCCTCTCTTCGTAGTTATCGCCTATGCAATCACTGGAGTAGCCCTGGCCCTTATGGCCGTTAGGACACGGCAGTTAATAGGCATATACAAAAAGGGGCAGCCCGATCCAACACGAAGCAACGATCGCGGTAAGCGTGTTGGCATGGCGGCTAGAGAGATCTTTGGCCATACCAAGATGTTTAATTTCACAGTTGTCGGTTTTGCGCACTGGTTTGTCATGATCGGCTTCGTTGTCTTATTTGGAACTTTAATTACCGCATACGGTCAACTTATTAACCCTGAGTATGCGCTTCCAGTTATTGGCCATCTGTGGCCTTATGAATACTTTACCGAGCTGATCGCTTGGGCTACCGGTATTGGAATTGTCACATTAATTGGAATTCGACAGGTCACGCGTTTTTCAAAAAAGGGTCGCACTTCGCGTTTTTATGGCTCTGGAATGGCAAAGGGTTATTACGTTGAAGCAACAATTCTAGCGATTGTCTTCTGTGTCATTGCTTTGCGTGGTTTAGAAGGTGCTCTTTCGGATGAGACGAAGTGGAATCGCCACTATGTTACAACCTGGTTTATCGCCTCAATCTTTAAGTCGTTAACTCTCACACAACTCAACAACGCAGTCCAGCTCATAGCGTTGATTAAAATAGTTGTATCGATGGCATGGTTCATTGTTATCGCTAGCAACTTAACAATGGGTGTTGCCTGGCATAGATTCTTGGCCCCATTTAATATATTTTTCCGTCGCAATGCTGATGGCAAATCATCACTTGGGCCACTTCCTGCGATGTTGTCACACGGTGAAGTTATTAATTTTGAAGATCCAAAGGATGATGACGTTTTTGGTCTTGGCACTCGCGCCGACATAACCTGGAAAGGTTTATTGGACATGAGTTCATGTACCGAGTGTGGTCGCTGCCAATCGCAGTGCCCCGCCTGGCACACTGAAAAACCCTTATCTCCCAAGCTTTTAATTATGGCGATGCGTGATCACGCCTTTGCTAAAACCGTTGAAAGCGAGTCCATGGCAGGCGTTGGTGCTCCCATCGCGTTAGATGTTTTGTGGTCTTGTACAACCTGTGGTGCCTGCGTTAATGAGTGTCCTGTTGATATCGAACACATTGATCACATCGTCAATATGCGCCGCTTTCAAGTTTTGGTTGAATCAAATTTTCCAAGTGAGTTAGGTGGAACTTTCCGAAATCTTGAGCAGACTGGAAATCCATGGGGAGCAAATAAAAATGATCGCGAAGCATGGATCGCCGAGTGTGACTTCCCAATTCGTGTTGTCGAAGGAACTCTGCCCGATGAAGTTGAGTATTTATTCTGGGTAGGTTGTGCTGGTGCCTACGATGAGCGCGCAAAGAAGACTACGAAAGCAGTAGCGGAACTCCTCTACATGGCGGGAGTTAACTTTGCTGTATTGGGAAAGAAGGAGACATGTACTGGAGATCCTGCACGACGTGCAGGTAATGAGTTCCTCTATCAAATTTTAGCCGCTGAAAATATTGAAACATTTAGAGAGGTTTTTGCTGAGCGCACAAAGGGGACAAAGAAGGTTGTTGTAACCTGTCCGCATTGCTTTACGACAATTGGACGCGACTATGCACAGAGTGGTTTTGAACTTGAGATGCTTCACCACACACAACTACTCAATCAACTTCTACGCGATAAGAAATTGCTACCGATTAAAATGAGCCACACTGCAATGACGTATCACGATCCTTGCTATTTAGGACGGCACAATGAGATTTATCAGCCACCTCGTGAATTGCTTGAGGCAACTGGTGCACAGATCTCTGAAATGCCACGCAATAAGGAGCGCTCATTCTGTTGTGGCGCCGGTGGTGGTCGAATGTGGATGGAGGAGAAGTTAGGTACTCAAATCAACCTCAACCGAGTGGATGAGGCGATAGCAACAGGGGCTCAAGAGTTGGCCGTTGCCTGCCCCTTCTGCCGAGTCATGACCAGCGATGGAGTGACCGCCCGCCAATCCGAGATTGAGGTCTTAGACGTTGCTCAAGTTCTCCTGCGCTCGGTTAAAGAGTAGGTACTGCCTAAATCCCCGCCAATTTACCTGCTTATCCTCAGGAAACTCCCAGTGCATGGGAGCATTGTTAGGCCATGACCACAACAGCTGAAAAGACCATGCAACGCATTCTCGTCGTCGACGATGAATCCAGTATTAGTGAACTCATCTCAACGAGTCTTCGTTTCGTTGGCTTCGATGTTCGTATTGCCGCTAACGGCGCACAAGCCTTAGCGATGGCTGAAGAGTTTCGCCCGCATGCAATGGTTCTAGATGTCATGTTGCCGGATTTGGATGGCTTTGAAGTATGTAAAGCGATTCGTAACGAGGGTGTTAACACTGGCGTACTTTTCTTAACAGCCAAAGATGGTATGGAGGATAAAGTCAAAGGCTTAACTCTTGGCGGCGATGACTATATGACTAAGCCGTTTTCACTTGAAGAGCTTGTCGCTCGTTTGCGCGCACTTTTGCGACGTACAGGTGTAACCGAGATTGAAATCGATGATGAGAAGATGCGCTTTGCCGATCTTGAGTTAGATGAAGCTACTCATGAGGTTCGCCGTGCAGGCAATTTGCTAGATCTCTCACCAACTGAGTTTGCTTTAATTCGTTATTTAATTATCAATGCCGACCGGGTTGTTTCTAAATCTCAGATTCTGGATCATGTATGGCAATACGACTTCCGGGGTGATGCGGGGATCGTTGAAACATATATATCTTACTTAAGAAAAAAGATTGATGCTTTCGATCCACCACTAATCCATACCGTCCGTGGAGTTGGTTACAGACTGCGAATGCCGCCAAAATAGGATGAATTCTCCACTAAGTAACTGGTCACTTCGTAACCGTTTAACGGTAGGTGTATTAGTTCTCTCTGCGATTGGTTTCGTTGGGGCTGGAATCTCATCTCAGTTTTTGTTTCGAAATTACTTAATCGGTCAAGTTGATGACCAACTCATTAGTGTTATAGGCGGAACAGCTAATCGGGTAAATGCCGCTGGTATCGTCAATGATGAAGAAGCTAATCCAAAAATTTCAGAGTCAGATGAGGTCAATCGGGTTGCGGCTGCAGTTCCAATAACTCCACTCAATAGAGTGCCATCCTCTATCTCTGTAACTGTTTTAGACCCACTTGGAAACTTAGTTGGTGGTATTGGTGGCGATCTCAACGACAACCACATAACTGATTATGTTAAAGGTCTACTCCCATCGCAAGTTGCCGCATTTGGAGATAAACCCTTTACTGTCGCTGCCCCTGGTGCCGACTTTAGAGTTGTTGCACGCATTCTTCCTTCGGCTCTAGGAAGTGTGATCGTTGCGCAATCGCTTTCGGAGTTTGATAGAACTACACATCGCATCGGACGTGTTTTCTTATCTATTGGATTTATTGTTCTCTTTCTCATCGGTTTTGCTGCGCGTCAAGTAATTAAATTAAGTATGAAGCCTTTAGAGAGTGTCGAAGTTACCGCGGAGAAGATTGCTGCAGGAGATTTATCGGCTCGTTTAGATAATTTTGAACCCAATACTGAGGTGGGACGTTTAAGTACCTCGCTCAATACAATGCTTGGTCGGATTGAGGAGTCTTTTGCTGTGCGCACTGAGAGCGAGGAAAAGTTACGGCGCTTCGTCGCCGATGCCAGCCATGAACTGCGAACACCGTTGACTGCTATCCGCGGTTTTGCAGAGCTTCATCGCTTAGGTGCAGTGCCTGAAGGAGAGAAGACCAAAGAGTTAATCGGTCGAATTGAAAAAGAATCAATTCGAATGGGAGCCCTCGTTGAGGATCTACTTTTACTTGCGCGACTTGATCAATCCCGACAGATGGAGCGTAAGCCAGTTAATCTTGTGCAGGTTATCGAAGAGATGGTTGCATCGGCGGCGGCGGCAGGTCCTCACCACCCTATAAGTGTTGAACTTCCTAGTGAGTTATATACCCTCGGTGACGCTGATCGTATCTACCAGGTCTTTACTAATCTGTTGGCTAATGCCCGCGTTCATACGCCTGACGGAACTGCAATTACTATAACAGCGCGAAGTGAAGATGATGGTGCATATGTAACCGTTGCCGATAATGGTCCTGGATTGAGTGAGGCCGATCAGAAAAAGATATTTGAACGTTTCTTTAGAGCTGATCCTTCACGTCAGAGAAATAGCCAAGAAGGTAGTGGCCTTGGTCTGTCTATCGTTGATGCAGTGATGCAAGCCCACGGTGGAAAAGTTGGAGTCTTTTCCAAGCCAGGGCAGGGTTCGGCATTTACGCTCTTTTTTCCAACTGCAAAGAGCTAGTTAAGCGACTCCATCGCCTTTAGAACCGCGATCCGCTCTTGGATTGGTGGATGCGTAGAAAATAGTTTTGATACTGATTTTCCATCTAATGGTGATTCGATCCAAATATGTGCGACAGCAGTAGATTTTTGACGTACAACAGTTGAGTCTGCCGCTAAAACTTCTAACGCGCTACGTAACCCGGCTGGATTTCGAGTAAAGGCAACGGCTGTTGCATCTGCTAGCGACTCTCGCTTGCGCGAAATTGCCGACTTCAAGAGCATTGCAGCCAGTGGTGCCAAAATAAGTATGACGAGGGAGAGTATGAGGGCAATTGGATTGCCGTTACTGTCACGATCTCGCTCTCGTCCTCCACCGAACCACATCATTCGTGTCAACATGTCACTCAGAATTGCAATCGCGCCAGCGGTAGTTGCCGCAACGGCTGAAACCAAGGTATCTCGATTGGCAACGTGCGCCATTTCATGGGCGATAACCCCTTGAAGTTGGTCGCGATCCATGGCCTCTAAGATTCCCGTTGTAAATGCGATTAAGGCATGCTCTGGGTTTCTTCCAGTTGCAAATGCATTCGGTGCAGTATCGACAACAACGGCAACTTTTGGCATTGGTAAACCACTTGCGATTGTGACTTCGTGAATTAAATTAAATAACTTTGGATTATCTGATTCTTGAATTAACTTTGCACCAGTCATGGTTATTACTAATTTATCAGCGCCGTAATAAGAGCCCCAGACTGAAATCAACGCGATACCCACAGCGATTGGGACTATACCCGCAGTTGTTGTTCCAAAATATGTCAGTGCTGCATAGACAACGAGCCAAACAAGCACGGCCATGCCAACGAGCAGACCAATTGTTTTTCGCTTATTAACTGCCTGTTGCGCTCTAAAATTCATTGGATCTAGAAAGTAACTTTAGGAGCTTTGCGATCTTGTGGATCCTCAACCTCGTAAAACTCGCGCTCTGTTACCTTTGCAAAGCCGGCAAAGAAGTTAGTTGGCACGGTTTTTACCGCAGTGTTGAGCGAGCGCACATTGTCATTATAGAACTGGCGAGAAAATGCAACTTTATTTTCAGTCGTTGATAACTCTTCTTGTAACGATAGAAAATTCGACGAAGCTTTTAAGTCAGGGTAAGCCTCGGCAACAGCTAATAAACCGCGCAAGGCTTGTGTAACCATTCCATCGGCGGCTGCGACATCGGCAACGGTAGATGCACTCGTAGCCTTTGCGCGTGCAGTTACTACAGCGTCAAATGTGCTCTGCTCGTGCTTGGCATATCCCTTAACTGTTTCAACTAAGTTTGGGATTAAATCTGCTCGACGTTTTAACTGAACTTCAATCTGGGCCCATGCCTCGTTGACACTGATGTTCAGGCGTATCAAACGGTTGTATTGAGCAACAAAGAAGATAGCGATAAGGGCGATGACACCAAGTACGATGATTGTTTTCATAGCTAATTAAACCGCGTTTGAGCTCAGTTCATTCCTTCAGATTTACTGAATTTTGGATTTATGGAAGTTTAGGAAGGAGCGGCTAGCAGTCGGCCCGCGTTGGCCCTGATATCTCGAGCCGTACTTCTCGCTTCCATATGGATGTTCGGCAGGGGATGAGAGTTTAATGAGACAAAGTTGGCCGATCTTCATGCCTGGAAATAATTTAACGGGCAGATTTGCCACATTTGAGAGCTCCAAAGTGATGTGGCCACTAAAACCTGGATCGATAAAGCCTGCAGTTGAGTGTGTCAGCAAGCCAAGGCGTCCGAGTGAGGATTTACCCTCTAGACGCCCAGCAATATCATCGGGCAAAGTAATAACTTCATACGTGCTCGCTAAAACAAACTCACCGGGGTGCAGGATAAATGGATCATCGCCCTCGGTGATAACTTCACGAGTTAGCTCGGCCTGTTCAATCGATGGATCGATGACGCTGTACTTATGGTTTTCAAAGACACGGAAAAACTTATCAAGACGCACATCCACTGAGGATGGCTGAATCATGGACTCGGTAAAGGGCTCGCAGCCCACACGGCCTGCGGCGATTTCGGCGCGGATATCGCGATCACTTAGTAGCACGCTCGGAACCCTATCGGCTTCTGGGGAAAAGGCGGGGCAGGCTTGCATAAGTTACTGACCAGTAGCAAAATCACCCCATGAGCCATTACACAGCCAACCTACGCGATATTGAATTCTGCCTCTTTGATCTTCTTGGGCGCGACAAAGTTCTCGGAACCTCTGTCTATGCCGACATCGATCGTGACACAGCGATGGGCATGTTGGAAGAGATGAAACGTTTGTGTGAAAACGATCTCGCTGCATCATTTGTTGAGGGCGATCGCTTTGGTACGGATTTTAATAAGGCGACGGGTGAAGTAACTGTTCCGGCAAGTTTTAAAAAATCTTACGAGGCCTACGTTAACGGTGAGTGGTGGCGTTTAGATGCACCTGTTGATTTAGGAGGAATGAAAGTTCCTGCATCGATTCGATGGGCAATCGCCGAAATGGTCTTGGGTTCAAATCCAGCAATCCATATTTATGCCTCAGGCTACGCCTTCGCACATGTTGCATATGTTCTTGGTACAGAAGAGCAAAAACATATGGCAAAGCTCATGGTTGATCGTCACTGGGGCGCAACGATGCAACTCACTGAACCGGATGCGGGCTCCGATGTTGGTGCAGGGCGTAGCAAAGCTGTGCAACAAGCCGATGGAACTTGGCATATCACTGGAACAAAACGTTTTATTACATCTGGTGATGCCGATCTCTATGAAAACATTATGCACTTTGTTCTTGCACGTCGCGAAGGTGGCGGCCCAGGAACAAAAGGGTTGTCATTATTTTTAATTCCAAAGTTTATGTTCGATAAAGAAACTGGCGCTTTAGGTAAGCGCAATGGCGTCTACGTAACAAATGTTGAGCACAAGATGGGACTCAACGTTTCGTCAACGTGTGAGATGAATCTTGGGGAACATGAACCTGCAGTTGGATATCTCCTTGGAGAGGTGCATGAGGGAATTGCACAAATGTTTAAGGTAATTGAGTTTGCACGAATGATGGTTGGAACTAAGGCGATTGCAACGCTTTCTGCTGGATACCAGCAAGCTCTTAGTTACTCCAAAGTACGCGTACAAGGTGGTGATATGAAGGTTATGAACGATAAAGCTAGCCCACGTGTCACAATCATTCATCACCCCGATGTCCGACGATCATTAATGGTTCAAAAGTCATACTCCGAAGGCATGCGTGCTTTAGTGCTATATACAGCCGCTTTACAGGATGAAATTGTGTTAGCCGAGGCAGCAGGAGATGCCGACAGATTAGCTGACATGATTGCGCGAAATGATTTAATGCTTCCTGTTGTTAAAGGGTATGGCTCTGAAAAATCCTGGACTTTACTTGGTACTGAGTCGCTTCAGACCTTTGGTGGCTCGGGTTTTACGCAGGACTGGCCACTCGAACAATATGTACGCGATGCCAAAATCGACACACTCTATGAAGGTACGACTGCAATTCAGGGATTGGATTTCTTCTTCCGTAAAATTGTAAAAGATGGTGGGCGAGCAATTGGATTGCTAAGAAAAGAGATTCAAAGCTTTGCAGAATCTGGTGGCTCTCATGCCCAAGCTAAGGCCGCACTTTTAAAGGCCGTTGCAGATTTGGATGGAATTATCGCCGTCCTTATTGCTCACGCGATGGAGTCACAAGAGGATGCGCAAAAGATTTATCTCGTTGGCCTTAATACCTCTCGCTGCCTCATGGCCGTTGGTGATGTGATTACAGCCTGGCTCCTTATTCGCCAAGCCGATATCGCTTCAGAAAAGCTCGCTAATCCCGGCAAAGATTCTGATTTCTATCTAGGCAAAATTGCATCGGCAGAGTTCTTTGTTACAAACTTCTTGCCACATATCACTGCAGATCGTGCCATTGTTGAAGCAACTACTGGCTCGATTATGGATATTCCAGAAAGCGCCTTCTAAACCACTACGCTTACCTGATGTGGTCCAGACGTAAAGGTGAGATTCTCGCATTAACAGGTGCAGTTGGATTCGCCTTCAACGGTGTTGTATCTAAACTGCTCCTAACTAGCGGGCTTTCATCTCCGCGACTAACACAGGTCCGGTGTGGTGGAGCATTTCTTCTTCTTGGGGCCTACGTTTTTCTTCGATACAAGCATAAGTTTCGAACAAATAAGTCAGAGCTTCCATGGTTAATTGCCTATGGCCTAGTTGGTTTTTTAGCCGTACAAATCTTCTACTTCGTCGCAATAACCCGTATGCACGTAAGCATTGGGCTCATTATTGAGTTCACAGCGCCTATTTGGATACTTTTCTGGTTGCGGTACGTTTTAAAAAAGCACGTTCCTTCACAAATGTGGATTGCCATCGGACTAGCTTTTAGTGGTCTCTTATGTATCGCTCAAGTCTGGAAGGGGCAAACACTCGACACGATTGGAGTTCTCGCCGCTCTTGTAGATGCCGTTGCATTAGCTGTCTACTTTTTGCTCGGTGAGAAGTTAACGAAGGCTCGGGATGCTCAGTCGCTTTCGGTTTTTGGTTTTGGTATTGCAACGGTAGGACTACTAATCGCACTGCCGATTTGGAGTTTTCCAATTGAAATCTTTACACAGTCAATAAATTTGCAGGGTCGTTTTTCGGCTTACAATCTGCCTGGGTGGGTTCTCGTCGCATGGGTGATCACGATGGGCACTATCGCCCCCTACCTATTTGTAGTCAATGGAATAAAACTCTTATCGGCCTCTACGAGTAGCGTTATGGGAATGGCCGAACCGGTATTAGCGGGAGTATTCGCGTGGTGGTGGCTCTATGAAAGATGGAACTTCATCCAACTAGTTGGTGGTGTTGTGGTTTTGACTGGAATAGTCCTTGCAGATCGTGCGCGTACTGCCGCACGATAATTAATCTCCGAAGGTACTCTCCTCTGGAGCGGCTTCACGCTGCTGAGTCCAGTCTGTTCCTGAGCCTGGGTTTTGCGGCATATCAAAGAAGCGCGCATAGTGGAGTTGAGCAGAAACTGTGATTGTGCGCGTCTGTCCATTACGGTGCTTGGCAACGATTAGGTCGGCCTCACCCGTACGGTTTTGTTGATCGTACATATCGTCGCGATGGAGCAAGATAACAACGTCGGCATCCTGCTCGATTGAGCCAGATTCACGTAGGTCAGAAAGCATCGGCTTCTTATCTGTGCGCTGCTCAGGTCCACGGTTGAGCTGTGAAATCGCGATGACGGGAATATCTAACTCTTTGGCCATTAACTTCAATTGACGCGAGAACTCAGATACTTCCTGCTGTCGGTTTTCAACTTTCTTACCCGATGACATCAGCTGTAAGTAGTCAATAACAATGAGTTTGAGGTTGTGGCGCTGCTTTAAGCGGCGAGCCTTCGCACGAATCTCCATCATTGAAAGATTCGGAGAGTCATCGATAAATAATGGCGCTTCGGAGATCTCGCCCATTCGTCGTGCAAGACGTGACCACTCATCATCAGATAATGTACCTGAGCGAATATTATTTAGACCAACGCGCGCTTCAGCCGACAACATACGCATTGTGATTTCAGATTTCGACATTTCAAGAGAGAAGATGACCGAAGTCAGTCCGTTGAAAATCGATGCGTGGCGCGCAATATCTAAACCAAGTGTTGACTTACCCATCGCAGGTCGAGCGGCGAGAATAATCATGTTGCCTGGGTGGAAACCATGAGTAAGTGCATCGAGATCTTTAAATCCGGATTTAACACCTTCAACACCAACGCCTTTAGATATAGCTTCAATCTCATCGAGGGCTTGAGGTAACAATGTTGAGAGTTGAACATAGTCTTCTGATGATCGGCGCTCGGTAACTGCGTAGATCTCAGCCTGTGCTTGATCAACCATGTCATCGACTTCACCCTCGGATGTGTAACCGAGTTGAACGATCTTTGTTCCCGCTTCAACTAAGCGGCGCATGATTGCATGCTCGCGAACTATCTTTGCGTAGTATCCCGCGTTGGCTGCCGTTGGTACTGAAGAGATTAAAGTATGAAGATATGGCGCTCCACCTGCACGAGCAATATCTCCGCGCTTTGAAAGTTCGGCAGAGACTGTGACTGCATCGGCGGGTTCGCCGCGACCATACAAATCAATAATTGCGTCGTAAATTAACTCATGTGCTGGGCGGTAGAAATCGCGATCACGAATAACTTCGATCACATCGGCGATGGCATCTTTCGATAACAACATTCCACCGAGAACTGATTGCTCGGCGATAAGATCCTGCGGTGGAGTACGTTCAAACTCGGTACCGAGAGTTGAGATGCTGAGATCTCGCGATGATCGGTTGCTAGGAAGTTCTGCGATGCTCACGCCGATAACCTCCCATTGACCACTGACGTTAAATCCCTGTAGGCGTAACTTAGATGTGCAGCCCTACCGCAGGCGAGAAACGCTCACCCTGCTTGGGGGTAACCTGTGGATAAAGGGGTGGAAAAGCCTGTTTTTCTGTGCAGTAAGCGGTGGATGGGCTGTGGGTAACTCACAGGGGGTAGCCCTCTTAGGCTGTATATGTGCAGGTCAGAGGCTTTTTTTGTACACACAGGCCTGTGTAGTAAAGAATATTTGTAAATCTTACAATTTGAGATTTAAGCGCGGATCCGGTCATTGCCTGGATCAAATAACGGTTCGGTAGCTATTACTGCACTCGCCCATGTACCGAATAATTCAACCTCAACTAAACTCCCTTGAGTTGAGTGCTCGATGGGCATATAGGCATAAGCGATGGCCTTATTAATTGTGTAGCCCTGACCACCAGATTTAATTCGTCCGAGAACTTTTTCACCAATTCGAATCGGCTCCGATCCAAATGCAACTGAAGTTATGTCGTCAAAGACTATCGCTACTAATTTTCTTTTTTGATTCTCTTTTGCCGCGATTGCAGCGGCCCTACCGTGAAAGTTTTCCTTCTTCAATGAAACTGCAAAACCAAGACCTGCCTCATAAGGATTAGTCTCGGTATTAATCTCACCCGCCCAAGCGCGGTATCCTTTTTCAAGTCGCAGAGATTCAATTGCGCGATAACCGCATGGAATTAAACCTAAATCTTTACCCGCTTCGATTATAGATTCCCAAAGTAGAAGTCCGTCGGCAATTGATGCATAGATTTCCCACCCTAGTTCGCCCACATAAGTTATTCGCGTTGCGCGTACTTTGATTCCTGCTAACGCGATCTCTTGAGAGCTCATGAATGGAAAGGCGGTGTGATTCAAATCGGCATCGGTGAGTGATTGCAGAATTGCTCGTGAGTTTGGTCCCATGACTCCAAAACATGTGAGTTCGCGTGTTATGTTAATAATTCCTACTTCGTTAAAATCATACTCTCGGCGAATTTTCTCTAGCCAACCAAAGTCATGTATTCCAAATGCTGTGCC
>Ga0194048_10000983_pt1 | contig 14130 bp, 15 predicted proteins | sample JunL225m_MetaG_FD_161685 | JGI IMG/M metagenome (GOLD analysis project Ga0194048, IMG submission 161685) | Anoxic zone freshwater microbial communities from boreal shield lake in IISD Experimental Lakes Area, Ontario, Canada - Jun2016-L222-5m | ecosystem: Environmental > Aquatic > Freshwater >...
GCCTTCCATCGCATCCGGCAGCCAGGTGTGCAGGCCCAGCTGCGCCGACTTGCCCATCGCGCCCACGAACAGCAGCAGGCACAGGGTGGTCAGGATGTCGACATGGTGGCCGGCAAACTCGAAGCTCTTGCCCACGAAATGGGGGGCGGCGGCAAAAACGCTGTCGAAGTCCAACGTGCCGAACACCGCCCAGATGCCGAAGATGCCCAGCGCAAAGCCAAAGTCGCCGACGCGGTTGACGATGAAGGCCTTCATGGCCGCGGCATTGGCGGACGGGCGGGTGTACCAGAAACCGATCAGCAGATAGGACGCCAGGCCCACGCCTTCCCAGCCGAAAAACAGCTGCAGGAAATTGTTGGCCGTCACCAGCATCAGCATGGCGAAGGTGAACAGCGACAGATACGAGAAGAAACGCGGCCGATGCGGGTCTTCGTGCATGTAGCCGATGGAATAGAGGTGCACCAGTGATGACACGCCGGTCACCACCACCAGCATCACCGCGGTGATGGTGTCAATCCGCACGGTCCAGTCCACGGCAAAGGCGCCGGAATGGATCCAGGGCAGGACGGGAATGATGTAGCTGTGGCCCTGGATGGCCACGTCATAGAAGGCGACGCCCGACAGGGCGGCGGCGGCGAACAGGCAGCCGGTGGTCACCAGTTCGCTTGCGCGGGCGCCGATGATGCGGCCGAACAACCCCGCGATGGCGGAACCGAGAACGGGCAGGAAGACGATCAGCGAGTACATCTCAGCCCTTCATCAGATTGACGTCCTCAACCGCGATGGTGCCGCGGTTGCGGAAATAGACGACCAGGATGGCAAGGCCGATGGCGGCCTCGGCGGCGGCCACGGTCAGGATGAACAGCGCGAACACCTGCCCCACCAGGTCGCCCAGGTAGGTGGAGAAGGCGACGAAGTTGATGTTCACCGCCAGCAGGATCAGTTCCACCGACATCAGGATGATGATGATGTTCTTGCGGTTCAGGAAAATGCCCAGCACCCCGATGGTGAACAGGATGGCGGCGACGGTCAGATACTGGGTCAAGCCGATGGTCATCAGGCGCCCTCTCCCGGCTTGAGATCATGCATGTCCACCGCCATGGCGGCGGTGCGCGCATTCTGGACGCTGATCACCTGGCGGCGCACACCGGGACGCGTGCGCAAGGTCAGCACGATGGCGCCGATCATGGCCACCAGCAGCACCAGGCCGGCGATCTGGAAGTAATAGACGTAGTCGGTGTAGAGAATGCGGCCCAGCGCCTGCGTATTGGACAGGCCTGCCGGGGTGGCATGGGCCTTGGCGGCGACGATGGCGGGCTTCAGGACCCACACGCTGCCGGCCATTACCAGCTCGGCCACCAGGATCAGCCCCATCAGCGCGCCGAAGGGCAGATATTGCAGACTGCCGCGCTTCAGTTCGGCGAAGTCGATGTCCAGCATCATCACCACGAACAGGAACAGCACGGCGACGGCGCCGACATAAACCACGATCAGGATCATGGCCAGGAACTCCGCCCCCATCAGCACGAACAGGCCGGCGGCGTTGAAGAAGCTCAGGATCAAGAACAGCACCGAATGTACCGGATTGCGCGCAGCAATCACCATGACCGCGGATGCGATCAGGATGGCGGCAAAGAAGTAGAAGGCTATCGCTTCAAACATGCTTTTCCCTGCCCCTAACGATAGGGCGCGTCCAGTTCCAGATTGCGGGCGATTTCCCGTTCCCAGCGGTCGCCGTTCGCGAGCAGCCGGTCCTTGTTGTAGTAAAGTTCTTCGCGCGTCTCGGTGGAGAATTCGAAGTTCGGTCCTTCCACGATCGCGTCCACCGGGCAGGCTTCCTGGCAGAAGCCGCAATAGATGCACTTCACCATGTCGATGTCGTATCGGGTGGTGCGGCGCGAACCGTCATCGCGCGGCTCCGCCTCGATGGTGATGGCCTGGGCGGGGCAGATCGCCTCGCACAGCTTGCAGGCGATGCAGCGTTCCTCGCCGTTCGCGTAGCGGCGCAGCGCATGTTCGCCGCGGAAGCGGGGCGACAGCGGGCCCTTCTCGAACGGATAGTTCAGCGTCGCCTTGGGCGCGAAGAAGTAGCGCATCGAGAGCATGAAGCTCTTGATGAACTCCACGAAGAAGATTTGCCGTGCGGTGCGGTCGAAACTCATAGCCACCCCGGAAAATGAATGTACGGACGGACAAACATGACATAGGCCGCAGTCAGCACGACCCACAGCAGTGATGTCGGCAGGAAGATCTTCCAGCCCAGCCGCATCAGCTGGTCATAGCGGTAGCGCGGCACCATGGCCTTCACCATCGCGAACATGAAGAAGAAGAAGCAGATCTTGGCCAGGAACCAGAAAATGCCCAGCGCCGGGATGTTCAGCGGCCAGATGTTGATGGGCGACAGCCAGCCGCCCAGGAACAGGATGGAGCACATGGCGCACATCAGGACGATGGACAGGTATTCGCCCAGGAAGAACAGCAGGAACGGGGTGGAGGAATATTCCACGAAGAAACCCGCCACCAGCTCGCTTTCGGCCTCGACCAGGTCGAAGGGCGGGCGGTTGGTTTCGGCCAGCGCCGAGACGAAGAAGATCGGCAGCATGGGGAACAGGATGGAGCACCAGTTCCAGGAAAACAGCGTGTTGCCTGCCTGGGCCCGCACGATCTCCGACAGGTTCAGCGATCCGGCGAACAGCAGCACGGTGATGATGACAAAGCCGATGGAGACTTCATACGAAACCATTTGGGCTGCGGCGCGCAGGGCCGACAGGAAGGGATACTTCGAGTTGGATGCCCAGCCCGCCATGATGATGCCGTAGACACCAAGCGACGACATGGCGAACAGGTACAGGATGCCGACATTGATGTCGGCCACCACCCAGTGATCGGCCAGCGGCACCACTGCCCAGCCGGCAAAGGCCAGGGTGACGGTGATCAGCGGGGCGATCATGAAGATCACCTTGTTGGCGCCCGCCGGGATGATCACTTCCTTGAACAGGAACTTGAACAGGTCGGCGAAGGTCTGCAGCAGGCCGAAGGGACCAACCACGTTGGGGCCGCGGCGCATCTGCACCGCCGCCCAGATCTTGCGGTCGGCCAAAAGCAGGTAGGCGATCAGGACCAGCAGCACCACGTCGAAAATCAGGATCGACAGGAACTGGCTGATGACCCACGCGAAGCTGTGGTTCAGGCCCAGGCCGGTGAAGAGGTTGGTGAACAGCATTATTCCGCCGCCATCTTCGTTGCGCCATGCACCAGTTCCTGGCTGCATTTGGCCATGGTCTCGCTGGCGCGTGCGATCGGATTTGTCAGGTAATAGTCCTCAATCGCCGCCGTGACCGGTGTGCTGTCCAGCACGCCGCTTTCGCCGATCCCGCCCCAGGTCGCGGCGGCCGTGTCGGCATGGACCGGCGCGCTGTTCAGGGTGGCGAAATGGGTGACGTCGGTTTCGAGCGCGGCCACCAGCGCGGCGCGATTGTCATACGGCAGGCGCACGCCCAGCACGTCGGACAAGGCGCGCAGGATGGCCCAGTCTTCCTTGGCCTCACCCGGCGCGAAGGCGGCGCGGCGGCCACGCTGCACCCGGCCTTCGAAGTTCACATAGATGCCGTCCTTCTCGGTATAGGCGGCGCCCGGCAGGATCACGTCGGCATGATGGGCCCCGGCGTCGCCATGGCTGCCCTGATAGACCACGAAGGCGCGGCCAAGATGTGCCAGATCGATCTCGTCGGCGCCCAGCAAATATATAAAGTCGATCTCGCCCTTCTGGGCGCCGTCGACGATCCCGGCCACGTCACGCCCGCCCTGCCCCGGCAGGAAGCCCAGGTCCAGCGCGGCGACGCGCGACGCGGCGGTGTGCAGGATGTTGAAACCGTTCCAGCCGCCTTCGGCATGGGTGCCGGCCGGGCCGATCATGCCGGTGTCGCCGGCAATCCTGGCCGCCAGCTTGAGGATCGCTGCGCCGTCCTTGCGGGTCAGCACGCCGGAGCCCAGCACGATCATCGGCCGCTTGGCGTCGGTCAGCACCTTGGCAAAGTCGTTGCTGCCATTGGCGATCTGTTCCAGCACCGCAATGTCGGTGCCCAGCTGCTGCGCAGGATAAGTCAGGTCAACGGCAGGGCCGATATTGGCGACCTTCAAGCCGCTGGCCAGCCAGGCCTTGCGGATGCGGGCGTTCAGCACCGGCGCATCCCAGCGCGGATTGGCGCCGACCAGCAAAATCGCATCGGCAGCTTCGACACCGGCGATGGTGGAATTGAACAGATAGGTCTGGCGCGGGCCGCCGGAAATCTTCGAACCGTCCTGGCGGCAATCCAGACTGGTGACGCGCAGCGCGCCCATCAGATCCTTCAGCGCCTTGATCTCTTCGGCGGCGGCGAGGTCGCCCACGATGGCGGCCATCCTGGCGGGCGAGGTGTCGCGCACCTTGGCAGCGATGGCCGCAAAGGCTTCCGGCCAGCTCGCCGGCTTCAACTTGCCGTTAACGCGGATATACGGGCGGTCCAGGCGCTGGCGCACCAGCCCGTCACAGGCGTGACGCGCCTTGTCGGAAATCCACTCCTCGTTCACTTCCTCGTTCAGGCGGGGCAGCACGCGCATCACCTGCGGCCCGCGTGTGTCGACGCGGATGTTGCAGCCCTGCGCATCCATCACGTCCACGCTTTCGGTCTTGCGCAGCTCCCAGGGGCGGGCATTGAAGGCATAGGGCTTGGACGTCAGCGCGCCCACCGGGCACAGGTCGACCACATTGCCCGACAATTCCGACGCGAAGGCCTTTTCGAGATAGGTGGTGATCTCCATGTCCTCGCCGCGCCCGGTCGCGCCCAGGTCCGGCACGCCGGCCACTTCGGTGGCGAAGCGCACGCAGCGGGTGCACTGGATGCAGCGGGTCATGATGGTCTTGACCAGCGGGCCCATATACTTGTCTTCGACGGCGCGCTTGTTTTCATTGAAGCGGTGGAAGGCGGCGCGGCCATAGCCCATCGCCTGGTCCTGAAGATCGCATTCGCCGCCCTGGTCGCAGATCGGGCAATCCAGCGGATGGTTGATCAGCAGGAACTCCATCACCCCTTCGCGCGCCTTGCGGGCGTAAGGGCTGGTGGTGTTGATCTTCGCCGGCGTGCCGTCCTTGTTGGGGAAGATGTCCTTGACCTGCAGCGCGCAAGACGCCTGCGGCTTGGGCGCGCCCACCCATTCCACCAGGCACATGCGGCAGTTACCGGCCACCGACAGGCGTTCGTGATAGCAGAAGCGCGGGATCTCGGCGCCGGCCTGCTCGCAGGCCTGCAGCAAGGTGATGGTCTCTTCCGCCTCGATTTCCTTGCCGTCGACGATGAGCTTGCGGGTTGCCATGTCTTACTCCGCCGCCATTTTGGAGAATTCGGCGATACGCTTTTCGATCTCGGGGCGGAAATGGCGGATCAGGCCCTGGATCGGCCAGGCCGCCGCATCGCCCAGGGCGCAGATCGTGTGGCCTTCGATTTCCTTGGAAACTTCCTGCAGCAGGTCGATCTCCGACACGCGGGCATCTCCCTTCACCATGCGGGTCATGACGCGCCACATCCAGCCGGTGCCTTCGCGGCACGGCGTGCACTGGCCGCAGCTTTCATGCTTGTAGAAATAGGACAGCCGCTGGATCGCCTTGATCACGTCGGTGGACTTGTCCATCACGATCACCGCGGCGGTGCCAAGGCCGGTCTGCACGGCTTTCAGACTGTCGAAATCCATCAGCACGTCGTCGCAGATCGACTTGGGCAGCAGCGGCACGGACGCGCCGCCGGGAATGACGGCCAGCAGATTGTCCCAGCCGCCGCGCACGCCGCCGCAATGCTTCTCGATCAGCTCGCGCAGCGGGATGCCCATCTCTTCTTCGACATTGCAGGGCTTGTTCACATGGCCCGAGATGCAGAACACCTTGGTGCCGGTATTGTTGGGGCGGCCGATGCCAGCGAACCAGTCGGCGCCGCGGCGGATGATGGTCGGCGCCACCGCAATGCTTTCGACATTGTTGACGGTGGTGGGGCAGCCATACAGGCCGACATTGGCCGGGAACGGCGGCTTCAACCGCGGCTGGCCCTTTTTGCCTTCCAGCGATTCCAGCAGCGCGGTTTCCTCGCCGCAGATATAGGCCCCTGCCCCGTGATGGACATAGAGGTCGAAATCCCAGCCATGGATGTTGTTTTTGCCGATCAGTTTGGCGGCATAGGCTTCGTCGACGGCGCGCTGCAGCGCCTCGCGCTCGCGGATGAACTCGCCGCGCAAATAGACGTAACAGGCATGGGCGCGCATCGCAAAGCTGGCGACCAGGCACCCTTCAATCAGCGTGTGCGGGTCGTGGCGAAGGATATCGCGGTCCTTGCAGGTGCCCGGCTCTGACTCGTCGGCATTGACCACCAGGTAATGCGGGCGCTCCTTCACTTCCTTGGGCATGAAGGACCATTTCAGGCCGGTGGGGAAACCGGCGCCGCCGCGGCCGCGCAGGCCCGACTTCTTCATGATGTCGACAATGCCTTCGGGACCCAGTTCCAGGATCGCCTTGGTATTGTCCCACTGGCCGCGCTTCTTCGCGGCTTCCAGGCCCGGGCTCTGGAAACCGTAGAGGTTGGTGAAGATACGATCCTTGTCGGCGAGCATCAGGTGGCCGCTCCCGGCGGTTTGGGTTTTGGCGCCTCGGCTGGGGCCAGCGGAGCGACCTTGTACTTGCCGATGATCGAGCCGTCATAGAGCGCGCCATCGGTCAGGGTGGTGGCGCCGCCATCCGGCTCGGAGGACTTGCGGGAATTCTGCGGGCCGGGCTTGAGCGCCTTGCCGGCGCGCAGGTCGGCGATCATCTGTTCGGTGACGGGACCGTCGATATCTTCATAGAAGTCGCTGCCGATTTGCAGCATGGGCGCGTTCACGCAGGCGCCCAGGCATTCCACTTCCATCCAAGAAAACTTGCCGTCATCCGACAGGGTCTTTTCATGGGGATGGATATGTTTCTTGCAGGCGGCGACCACGGCATCGGAGCCGCGCAACCAGCAGGGCGTGGTGGTGCAGACCTGGATCAGGGTGCCTACGGGGTGCAAATTGAACATGGTGTAGAAGGTCGCCACTTCCAACACCCGGATGAAGGGCATGGACAGCATGGTGGCGATGCTCTCGACCATCGGGTGCGAAACCCAGCCTTCCTGTTCCTGGCCGCGCCACAGCAGCGAGATCACCGCCGATGCCTGGCGGCCCGGCGGATACTTGGCGATGGTCGCCCTGGCCCATTCCGCATTCTCCGCATTGAAGGCGAAGCTGGCGGGCTGGACGTCCGGCGGTGCAAGGCGGCGAAGCGACATGGTTCTACTTTGCGAAATCGACGCGGGCGATCAGCCCGTCGCGGAAGGTGTAGATGGCGATGATCTCGAACTGTTCGCCGCCGGGGGAGCGGATCACCATTTCGTGGTCCACGATGGTGTTGCCGACGACGATGCGGTTCTTCAGTTCGGCCTTGTTCTGCGGAAACTGAGCGAAGGCCTTGGCGTAACGCGCCTTGATGGCCTCGCGCGTGGTTTCGGTCGGCATACCATTCAGGCCCGACACGATGCAGTCTTCCGTGAAATAGGAAACGTAGGTGTCCAGGTCCTGGGCGTTGTAGGCGTCGAGCTGTTTCTGGGCGATATCGAGGTTGCTCACCGGTCCACCTCTCCGAACACGATATCAAGGCTGCCCAGGATTGCGGACACGTCGGCCAGCATATGGCCCTTGCACATGTAATCCATCGCCTGCAGATGCACGAAGCTGGGCGCGCGGATCTTGCAGCGATAGGGCTTGTTGGAACCGTCGGCCACCAGATAGACGCCGAACTCGCCCTTGGGCGCTTCCACCGCAGCATAAGACTCGCCGGCGGGCACATGGAAACCTTCGGTATAAAGCTTGAAGTGATGGATCAGGGCTTCCATCGAGGTCTTCATCTCGCCGCGGCGCGGCGGCACAACCTTGTTGTCGGCGCTGACCACCGGACCCACCGGCATCTTCTCGATGCACTGGCGCATGATCTTGGTGGATTCGCGCATCTCTTCCATGCGCATCACGTAACGGTCGTAATTGTCGCCGTTCTTGCCGACCGGGACCTGGAAATCCAGTTCGTTGTAGCACTCATAGGGCTGGCTGCGGCGCAGGTCCCACTTCACGCCGGTGGACCGCAGCATCACACCCGACATGCCCCACATCTCAGCTTCGGCGCGGGTGACGATGCCGATATCGACATTGCGCTGCTTGAAGATGCGGTTTTCGGTCAGCAGGCCTTCGATGTCGTCCAGCACGGTGACGAAGTGGTCGCAGAATTTCAGGATGTCTTCGGCCAGGCCCGGCGGCATGTCCTGGTGGACGCCGCCGGCGCGGAAATAGGCGGCATGCATACGCGAGCCGGAGATGCGCTCATAGAACACCATCAGCTTTTCGCGCTCTTCAAAGCCCCATAGCGGCGGGGTCAGCGCGCCAACGTCCATCGCCTGGGTGGTGACGTTGAGCAGGTGGTTGAGCAGGCGGCCGATCTCGGAGAACAGCACGCGGATATACTGGCCGCGCTTCGGGACCTCGAGCCCCAGAAGCTTTTCGATCGCCAGGCAGAAGGCATGCTCCTGGTTCATCGGCGCGACGTAATCGAGACGATCAAAGTACGGAATCGCCTGCAGATAGGTCTTGTGCTCGATCAGCTTCTCGGTGCCCCGGTGCAGCAGGCCGATATGCGGATCGACGCGGGTGACGATTTCGCCGTCCAGATCCAGCACCAGGCGCAGCACGCCATGCGCGGCCGGATGCTGCGGACCGAAATTAATGGTCAGCTGCGGATCGTCGGAGATGTGGCCTTCCTTGGCGTCCAAGGTAACAGTGGTCATGGCTTCTTCCCCGGATCGCCGGAGGTGGCGTTCGGCGCCAGCGCGACCTTTTCGTCGCCCGGCAGGATATGGGGCGCGCCTTCCCAGGGGCTCATGAAATCGAAATCGCGGAATTCCTGCACCAGCTGCACCGGCTGGTAGACCACGCGCTTGAGCTCGTCGTCATAGCGCAGCTCGACATAGCCGGTGAGCGGGAAGTCCTTGCGCAGCGGGTAACCGGAAAAACCGTAATCGGTCAGGATGCGGCGCATGTCGGGATGATCGGCAAAGGGCACGCCATACATGTCGAAGGCTTCGCGCTCGAACCAGCCGGCGGCGGGATAGACGCCGATAATGGAAGCGATGGCTTCGCCCTCGCCCACCTGCGTCTTGACGCGGATGCGCACGTTCTTCGTGAGGGACAAGAGATGATAGACGACATCGAAGCGCTTGGCGCGCTGCGGCCAGTCCACGCCGCACACGTCGACCAGAATCTTGAAGTCGCACGCGTTATGCAGATGCACCATGGTGCGCAAGATTTCAGCCGCCGCCACATCGATGGTCAGTTCGCCGCGCGCCAGGGTGAAATTTGTCACCGCGCCGCCCAGCGCCGACTTGATGCTTTCGCCAAGGGCGTTCAGATCGCTCATGTCAGCGCTCGATGGTACCGGTGCGGCGGATCTTCCGCTGCAACAGCAGGATGCCGTAGACCAACGCCTCCGCAGTGGGCGGGCAGCCGGGCACATAAATGTCCACCGGCACGATACGGTCGCAGCCGCGCACCACGGCATAGGAATAATGGTAATAGCCGCCGCCATTGGCGCAGCTGCCCATGCTGATGACATAGCGCGGCTCGGGCATCTGGTCGTAGACCTTGCGCAGCGCCGGAGCCATCTTGTTTGTCAGGGTGCCGGCGACGATCATCACGTCGCTCTGGCGCGGCGAGGCGCGCGGGGCGATGCCAAAGCGCTCCAGGTCGTAACGCGGCATGGACGCCTGCATCATCTCCACGGCGCAGCAGGCAAGACCAAAGGTCATCCACATCAGCGAGCCGGTACGCGCCCAGTTCACCAGCGCTTCGGAGCTGGTGACCAGAAAGCCCTTGTCGGCCATCTCGGCCTGCAGCGCCTTAAAATAGGGATCATTGTCGGTGATGGACGCGGCAGCGCCTTCAACACCGGCGCGGGCTGCCGTGCCATTGGGGTTCAGGATCACTCCCATTCGAGCGCCCCTTTCTTCCATTCATAGATGAAGCCGACTGTCAGCACGCCCAGGAACACCATCATGGACCAGAAGGCGAAGACGCCGGTGGCCCCAAGGGTAACCGCCCAGGGAAACAGAAACGCCACTTCCAGGTCGAAGATGATGAACAGGATGGCGACGAGATAGAACCGCACGTCGAACTTCATGCGCGCATCGCCAAAGGCGGGGAAGCCGCATTCATAAGCCGACAATTTCTCAGGATCCGGTTTGCTGGGCGCGATGACCAGCGGCACCACGATGAGGACGCCGCCCAGAACGGCCGCCAGCCCGATGAAAATCAGGATCGGCAGATACTCCAGCAGCAGATCTTCCATACGCCAAGCCCCGTGGTCCCTGACCTTGCGCTTTGGGCGCCCAACGGCCGGACCGGTGTTATTTCGCGGGTGCAGTATAAGCAGGCACTGACCCGGCGCAACGCGGGTTTAAAGGAAGATTCGCCGCAGAAAAACAGGAAAATTCCGCTGGTTGCGCGACAGAAGGCGCATGACGAAAAAGCCGCGGGATACACGTCCGCTATCTGCGAACGGTTCTTAATAACTTGGCCATTTCTGAGAAGAAATGGCGGGAGCGACGGGGCTCGAACCCGCGACCTTCGGCGTGACAGGCCGACACTCTAACCAACTGAGCTACGCCCCCGCAGCGGTTCCCTTTCGGGCGACGCGCGAAGGGGGCCGATGTACGGGCGTACCCCTGCCCTGTCAAGCAGTTGGCTGTCTTTACGCTGTTCCGCCGCCGGAGCCGCCCGACGGGCCACCTTCGCCGCCGCGGCGTCCAGGGCGATGCTCGCCGTCGCCGTCCGGAGCCGGTGCGGTGTCAGGCTCGGCATCAGGGTCCTTTGGCTTGGCGGCGCCGCCGCGCTGCAATTCCCTGGGCTCCAGCTTGCCGTCATGGTTGGCATCCAACTGGTCGAACAACGAGTAAGGCGCAGCGGAAAATTCAGTGTAGTCGATGCAGCCATCCTGGTTCCAGTCCATCACCGGCGTGGCGGTGGACTGGTCGGCATCCACCCGCCCCTGATTGATGTCGCCGGCCTGTTCGGGATCCAGGCAGCCATTGTGCCTGGTGTCGTGAATGGCGAACTCGGCCTTCAGCCCCTTGATCAGTTCATCGCGGGTCAGGGTGCCGTCATGGTTGGCATCGAATTTCAAGATCATCCCGGCATTGCCGCCATGATAATTCTCGTCGCGCGGCTTTTCGGCCGACCGCATCCAGGGCGGCGGCGGCGTGCGGCCGCTGCAGGCGGCGAGCCCCAGGACGCAAAGCAGGATCAGGGGCAAATGGCGCAACGGTGTTTCCTTGTTGTTGGCGGCAGCCTAGTCCCGCGCAACGGCTTTGGCGAATGACGGGAAAGACAGGCAGTGCAATGGTATATGCGCTGGCGCTTTCGCCTGCCGCGCCCGCCCTCAAGTCGCTGCCGCGCTGGCGGGCGCGGCATTCGTTCTGCCTGCAACGCAGGCCGAACGAATGGTGGGCGGTGACGGGCTCGAACCGCCGACCCTATCGGTGTAAACGATATGCTCTACCAACTGAGCTAACCGCCCGGATGCGGCCTCATACCATGCCGGGCAGCGGCGGCAAGGCAAGACGCGGCTTGCACCCCAGCATGAGCCACAGCAAACCGCCCGCCATCGCCATCAGCAGCACGGCCTTGGCGGTGAGGAACTTGAGGCTGAGGATCGCGGCCAGCAGAACGGCATGTACCGCCAGCCACACAAGGGCCAGCGGCAACACCGTGGATTTAAGGTGGGAATTCAGTTCAAGGAATCCTTGAGCTGCTTGCCGGCGCGGAAGCGCGGCTGCTTGGACGGCTTGATGGTGATTTCTTCGCCGGTCTGGGGATTGCGGCCCTTGCCACCGGCGCGGGTGGCAACGACGAACACGCCAAAGCCGGTCAGGCGAACCTCGTCACCGGCCTTCAGCGAAGCGGCGATGAGATCGAACACCCCATCCACGGCCTTGGCGGCGTCGTTCTTGGGCAGGCCCGTGGTATCCGAAAGCTTCTGGATGAGATCGTTCTTGTTCATGGCGTAGGTTCCTTTTCTCTGGTCGCTACCGGCCTCTGGCCGGGCACCGTGACGCGATTCTTCTCCCGCTGTCACAGACTCTATGGGTCAGGGCTTGGCCGCGTAAAGGCGAAAAACCCCGGAATCGGGCGATTTTTGGCTTGGAACCCACGATTTTTGGTCAAAAGAAAGGGCCCGGACTGGACAGTCCGGGCCCCTGTTCTTCGTGGGAAGCCCGTTAGTGGGTGACGACCGGGTCCTCGCCGTCGGTGATCGGCAAGGCAGCCGTCACTTCCGGCTCCACCCAATCGATGGCTTCGGGTTGGCGCGTGAGCGCCACCGCCAGCACTTCGCCCATGGTGGCGACGGGAACGATCTTCAGCCCCGTCTTCACATTGTCGGGCACTTCGGCGAGATCCTTCTCATTGTCCTTGGGGATGATCACCGTGGTGATCCCGGCCCGCAGGGCAGCAAGCAGTTTCTCCTTCAGTCCGCCGATCGGCAGGGCACGGCCGCGCAAGGTCACTTCGCCGGTCATCGCCACATCGCGGCGGATCGGAATCCCGGTGATCGCCGAGATGATCGAGGTGGCCATAGCCAGGCCCGCCGAGGGGCCATCCTTGGGAGTGGCGCCTTCGGGGACGTGGACGTGAATATCGATCTTGTCGAACAGTGGCGGCTTGATGCCGAAGCTGGTCGCCTTGGAGCGGACATAGGACCGCGCCGCGTCGATCGATTCCTTCATCACATCGCCGAGCTTGCCGGTGGCCTGGAAGCGGCCCTTGCCGGGCAGCATCACGGACTCGATGGTCAGCGTTTCGCCGCCCACTTCCGTCCAGGCCAGACCGGTGACGACACCGACCTGGTCTTCCAGCTCGGCCTCGCCGAAGCGGTGACGGCGCACGCCGGCATAGGTGCCCAGATTCTCGGACGTCACCTCGACCGACTTGGCCTTCTTGGACAGGATCTCCTTCACTGCCTTGCGGGCCAGGTTGGCGATCTCGCGCTCCAGGTTACGCACGCCGGCTTCGCGGCTGTAATAGCGGATCAGGTCGCGCACGCCATCGTCGCTCAGCTTCCACTCGTCTTCCTTCAGCCCATGCTGCTTACGCTGCTTGGGGATCAGGTGGCGCTTGGCGATCTCGATCTTCTCATCCTCGGTGTAGCCGGGGATGCGGATGATCTCCATGCGGTCCATCAGCGGCTGCGGCATGTGCAGGCTGTTGGCGGTGGTGACGAACATCACGTCCGACAGGTCGAAATCGACCTCCAGATAGTGATCGTTGAAGGTGGCGTTCTGTTCCGGGTCCAGCACTTCGAGCAGCGCCGAAGACGGGTCGCCGCGATAGTCCGCGCCCAGCTTGTCGATCTCGTCCAGCAGGAAGAGCGGATTGTTGCTCTTGGCCTTCTTCATGGACTGGATGATCTTGCCGGGCATGGAGCCGATATACGTCCTGCGGTGACCGCGGATTTCCGCTTCGTCCCGCATGCCGCCCAGGCTCATGCGCACATATTCGCGGCCCGTCGCCTTGGCGATGGACTTGGCGAGCGAGGTCTTGCCTACGCCCGGCGGGCCGACCAGGCACAGGATCGGACCCTTGAGCTTGCCGACGCGCTGCTGCACGGCCAGATACTCCAGGATGCGTTCCTTGACCTTTTCCAGACCGAAATGGTCGTCGTTCAGCACCAGCTCGGCGGCGACGATGTCGCGCTTGACCTTGCTCTTCTTGCCCCACGGAAGGGAGAGCAGCCAGTCGAGATAGTTGCGTACCACCGTGGCTTCCGCCGACATCGGTGACATGGAGCGCAGCTTCTTGACCTCGGCCTGAGCCTTTTCGCGCGCTTCCTTGCTGAGCTTGGCCTTGCGGATGCGGTCTTCCAGCTCGTTCATCTCGTCGCGGCCTTCTTCGCCTTCGCCGAGTTCCTTCTGGATCGCCTTCAACTGCTCGTTCAGGTAATATTCGCGCTGGGTCTTCTCCATCTGGCGCTTGACCCGCGAACGGATCTTGCGCTCGACC
>Ga0194048_10000985_pt1 | contig 14128 bp, 13 predicted proteins | sample JunL225m_MetaG_FD_161685 | JGI IMG/M metagenome (GOLD analysis project Ga0194048, IMG submission 161685) | Anoxic zone freshwater microbial communities from boreal shield lake in IISD Experimental Lakes Area, Ontario, Canada - Jun2016-L222-5m | ecosystem: Environmental > Aquatic > Freshwater >...
GCAAAGGCCCACCAGCCGCTTACGGGTTCGCAGATAACTATCTCTTTCGACGCTGGTCGCCTCCCGCGGGTGACGTCGACATCCTGTGCGGCTTCGCGGGCTTCATCGTCCACCGCTCCTTTTTCAAGGACGACTTCGAATCCTATCTGGCGCAAGCCCTCAGCCATGCGAGCTGTCGCTTCCATGACGATGTCTACTTCAGCAATTATCTGGCCCTCCATGGCATAAGCCGTTTCCGATTGGCGACCCCTGACGTCAGCCTGGATCGCATGGAACAACTCGGTTGCCTGCTGGAGCAAGGCGGCAACGTAACCTCTTTGGCCATGGGCCACGGCACTGGGGAGAACACCCATGTCCGGGCGCATCGCGCAATGGAATTTCTCCGCTCTATCGGACTTGGTGCCATCAACTCGTCCAAACCATGACCACGCTCAAGCTCGCCTTCAGCGACTTCATCTTCAATCGCCACGATACGGATAAATTCGGCCGCTTCGACCCCAAGGATAATGTCTTCACGCGGCTATTAGCTCGCGCATATGAGGTCCGGGTAGTTCCTCTGGACGAAGCCGATGTGCTGATTTATTCGACTTTCGGCCAGACGCACCGGACCTTCCACGGCCGCAAGATCTTCTTCACGTCCGAAAACGTCTTGCCCGATTTCAACGAGTGCGACTTCGCGATCACCTTCTGCCACCTACCCGATGAGCCTCGGCACTTCCGTCTTCCGCAATATGTCTTTTACGTCGATGAGGCTTCCGGCCTCATCAAAGAGCCCGGCTTCGATGCGACCGCGATCTTGAAAACCAAGACGAAGTTCTGTAATTTCGTCGTCTCCAATCCACGTTGTCCGGAAAGAAATAAATTCTTCCGGATGCTCCACCGCCGAAAGCCTGTCGACTCCGGCGGCCGACACTTCAATAACCTCGGCAAACCTATCGCCAATAAGCTCGCCTTCATCCGAAACTATAAATTCACCTTGGCCTTTGAGAATTCCTCTTCGTCTGGCTACACCACCGAGAAACTCGTCGAGCCGATGCTGGCTGGCAGCTTGCCAATTTACTGGGGTAACCCGGAGGTAGCCCGAGACTTCAACCCACGCAGCTTCATCAACGTGTCGGATTTTCCTTCATTTGATGCCGCGATTGAGCACATCCTAAAAGTGGACGCCGATGATGGGCTTTACCTTTCATACCTCCGTGAGCCTTGGTTTAATGGCAATACCCCACCCCAATGGTTTGATCCGATGATTCAATTCCAAGCATTACAGGGCTTCCTGTCGGCACCCCGCTCAAGCTCGCCTCGCGTCTATCGAGACCGTAAATTGAGATCGCATGCTTATTCGAGCGGCCTTCATCGGGCGTTCTCTGGCCTGGCCTGCCGCCTCGATGGCCAACTTTGGAAGTTAGGCTGGCGATAAATCCTGACTCATAACGGCTCGGCTACTTCCTTGAAGCACCGCGCCACATAGCTAATGTCATCGGGCGTGATGTTGGCGTGATTAGGCAGATAAAGTCCGAAATCATGCACGCGATCGGCGACCGTTAGGTGCGTCACGCCGTACCGCTTGATCCAAAATGGCTGACGACCCATCGAGCCGCAAACCAGCGGCCGGCATTCGATACCGTTCGTCTTCAAGTGATGGAAGACCGCCAAGCGGTTTTTCACGAAAGTACCGTAGGCGAAACTGGAGACGAAGCTGCGCTCGCTACGTTGTGACCAAAACTCCGTTAGAGCCTTACGATAGAGTTCAAAATTATGCTCCCGGGCCTTGGCGATGTCCGGGAGGCGCTGCAACTGTCCGCGACCCAAGAAAGCATTGAGGTCGGAAGAGCGTAGGTTGTATCCCGGATAGTAAAAACTGTAGAACTCGCGAAACTCATCGATGTTATGTTCCTTGCGCCAGGCGATCCGGTCGGCTTCCGGCACGTCGCGCGACCAGCCGTGTGATCGGATGGAAAGCATGACGCTATACAGCTTATCATCGCTTGTGGTGATGGCGCCACCCTCGATGGTCGAGATATGATGCCCATAATAAAACGAGAACGAACCGGCGAGAGAAAGTGCGCCGGTCTTCTGGCCTCCGTATTCGGAACCCAAGGCTTCGCACGCATCTTCGATCACCTGACAGCCGTGCTGCTCGCAGAGGCGATGAATGGCTTCCATCTTGTTGGGGTGGCCCAGAATATGAACGAGGATCAGCAGAGCTGGCTGTTCCTTCTTTAGCAACGCCTCGAGGTGATTGAGATCGACGCCAAGGTCTTCGGCATCCGAATCGCAAAGGAAACAATCGAATCCCAACTGGATGAAGGGCGAAAGTGTCGTGATCCAAGAGACGGCCGGCACGATCACCTTCTTGTTCTTCAGGTAACCGGCTTCCAGAAGGCTGTAGGCCATCAGGAGGTTCGCCGACGAACCGCTATTCACCATGATGCTGTACTTGGTTCCGGAATAGGCGGCAAACTCAGCCTCGAACTGCCGCGTCAGCGGTCCCTTAGTGACCTGGTGGCCTTCCTTAAGCCAATCAGCAAGGGATGACATCTCCTCGGCGGAGATCGTATTATCAGCCAGCTTGACGGTGCGTCGGGTCATTGCTTTGAGCTTTTTCTTGGTTTAGATATGCGCCGGAGGAAAGAGGCGAGGTTCGCCTTCAAGCGCATGAAAGCCAAGGCGACGTCGCCGACAAGGTCGAGCCGGAACCTCTTGGCCAACCAAAGCATGGCGTAGAAGCGCCTGCTCTCTTGATAGGCCTTTCGAAACGCGAGCTTCTTCGCCTCATCCTGCAAAGCGGAAACCGTGATCGATCCGGGGTGCGAAGAAAAAACCGCCAGGGGTTCGTCCACGAAGCCGATTTTCTTATAATTGAGCGTCGTCATCGCCGTCATGAGCCAATCTGGGCCAACGCCGTGGTATTCAAAACGAGCGAAGGGAACCTTACCTACGAAAAGAGCGTCCAACATGTCCTTCCGTCGAATAATCGTGGCCCCAGGCGAAACGAGGCCCCGCAATTGCTTATCCATGAAGAAAGCCGAGGAATAAGTCCCGGTTGAGCCGAACTTGTCGAACAGTTCCGCCAAGACCTGACCGCTGTCATCGTCACGCAAAGATACCTTGGAAAAGACGAGACCAACCTCCGGAGCCATGAGCGCCATGCATCGCTCGATATAGGCCGACTCCATGTAGTCGTCGTCAAAGTTGATATGCACGAACTCTCCCCGTACGTTCATGAGGCCATCAAGCCAGCAGAAGTGCACGCCGTGGTCGACGTCGCGGCGAATGTAGCGGATACGGTCACCGAAGGAGGCTGCCACGGCCGGGGTGTCATCCGAGCTGCCATGGTCGACGACGATGACCTCGCACGCCTGGGTCTGCACGAGGGCTGATTCGACGCAACGACGCAGCAACTTCGCCCGATTGAAGGTCGGGATGAGGATAGTGACGAGCGGGGTGGTCATTGGCCGAGAATCTGGCGGAGCTTCGTCGTGTCGGCAACCAAGGAGGTCGGCGTGCCGGTAGAGGCCGAAGTAATGTTCAGCGACATCGGAGCTAGCGACTGGACGAAATCAGCGATGCGGGTGCCGCGACCAGACCCAATATTAATGATACCGGCAGCCTGGCGCTCGGTGAGTTCAACGATTGCGGCGACCAGGTCGTCGGCCAAGGAGAGATCACGGACATCATCGACGCCATGCAGCGGAAAAGGTTGGGTGAGGTCTTCGGTCGCAAATCGTCGCTGGAGGGTAGGATAGAGGAACGAGCCAGTCTGGTCGGGATGATAGAAGCTGAAGATACGACCCACGCACCACGGCAGGCCGGCCGGGCCGGCGGAGCTCTCAACGACCTGCTCGCCCATGCGCTTAGACAGCCCGTAAGGATTGATCGGGCTCACCGGCGCGTCTTCGCGGAGGGGTTCGGACTGCGGGCGATACACGTGGCTGCTGCTCGCATAGAAAAGCCAAGGCTTTCGCTCACAGACAGCCAAGGCTGACACGAGGTTGGCCGTGCCGCCGACATTGATGCGGAAGGCGTGGGCTGGGTCGGCCTGTACCGTCTGGGTCGGGACTACCGCGGCGAAGTGCAGGACGGCCTCCGCCTGAGCCTCGACAGCCCAAGCCTGTAAAGCGGACAGATCGCAGATATCGCCGGCGAATGAGCTGACTTCATGCCCTCGCTCGAGCAGTTGCTTGATGGCAATCCGGCCCAAGATTCCACGTCCTCCAGTAAGGCCGATCCTCATGCACTCATATGAGGCGTGCGAAGCCCCTCTTTCAACCAGAAAGCTTCTATTAAAAAGTGTTTGCTTCCGCTTCGACGACCGCTGGCAATTAGGAGGTTCTCATGCTCGCAACGCCGACACTCAGCGTAGTCGTTCCCACCTATAACTGCGCTCCACTGATGGAGCGGCACCTTGCGTCCATGGCGGAATGGGCCCACCTGGCGGACGAGATTGTCGTCGTGGACAGCCGTTCGACCGACGGGACGCTCGACCTCATCCGCGAGCGCCTCCGCCACCCAAACGTGCGTATCATCGAGCGCGACCGCGGCCTGTACGAATCCTGGAACGAGGGCATCGCCGCGACTACAGGGGACTGGATCTACATCAGTACGGCCGGAGATCTTATTAGCGAAGCTCACCTTCTCCGCCTCATGCAAGAAGGCGGGCGGGCCGATGCGGACGTGGTGATTAGCCCGCAGATGTTCGTGACCGAAGCCGGAGAACCTTACCTGGGGGCCGATTATACCAACGCGGACATACATGGCCTCTTGGCCGGGCGAGGCGTCGTGACGCTGAATCCAGCCGCCGTTTGCTACTATGCTTTCAGAAAAGCCAAGCCCAACGCCTTGCTTGGTAGCTGGGCGAGCAACCTTTTCCGCGGCAACTTCCTGCGGGCGAGACCATTGCCGACCGATTACGGAACACACGGCGACACCGCCTGGACCCTGCGCCATTCCGCTGAGATGAAACTCTGCCTCGTCCCGGTGGCGGGAGCAAACTTCTGTATCCATAAAAAAGAGACAGGAGGCCCACAGCAGATACTCGGCCGCGTGTTGGACCGCCTGTTCATGGAAGAGTCGGAGCGCCTCCAGAAAAAGCTGGAAATGCGGCACGCGGTCGAGCAATACACACTACTCCATCTGGCCGAAGACACGCGTGCGGCAGCGATGCGCCGTCGCGACCTATGGCGCGGAACGTCGCTTTGCGCGCGTAACCGTTGGGCATGGCTGCCCGCCACCCTCCGTTACCTTTATCTGCGGATGCGACTGGGCCTTGCCCAATCATCCATGGAGCGAAAGCTGTGCGATGAGATTCGTCAGCTCACCTGAAATCCAATTCAATCAACTAGGGCTGCGGGGCGACCGAAGCTCACGATCAGGGAGTGAAGCTTCCGCCTTAACTTCAGCCAATTTCGAAGCCACTTGCCGCCACCAGCGTGCGAAGAGACTTTGTAATGCAGATCGAAACGCTCGCAGACCCTCATCTCGATTTCACGAGACCAATCGCCATGGAAGTCTTCCGCCCGATCCGGCGCCCACCAGGGTCGACCGGTGCCAGTAAAATGGGTGCCGCCGCCGCCAAAACCGATATTGAGAATGAGATTACGTCGAGGAATCACCGTCAACTGCCCGGAGCGCAGCATCTGCACGAGTAGTTGATAATCCCACGTATGCGCATCGCCCGCATGGATACGGCGAAAGGAGTTCTCTATGATGCGAAAGGACCGACCGCCGAAGCCTTCAACCCATGCCTCGTCAGCCCTCACCATTTCCGGGGCGAGGCGATACCCATCCCAAGTGCGTCGCCACGTCGCCCAGCCCCAACAGGTGATAATACGGCTGAAACCATGATCGTCAGGCAGACTGACTTCGGGGGCCATGTTGGTGCCCGAGATGATGCCCACGCGTTCATCGTGCCGATATCGATCCAGCATGACGGCAGCATACTGGAAGAACGCCGGCGTCGGCAGGCAGTCATCCTCCAAGATGATTCCTTCACCCGCTTCGCCAAGGAACCATTCGATGGCCGAACTGACACCGCGGCCACAGCCGAGGTTTTCAGACAGGAATCGGGTGCGAAAATCGCACGGCCAATCGACTTGCGCGGCAATTCGGCGGACTTCTTCCACGCGCTCGGCCTCGCCGGGCTTACCGATCCGAGGGCCGTCACAGGCGAAGAAAAAGCGGGTCGGCCGTGCTGCACGGATCGCCGCAAAGACTCTCGCCGTCGTGTCAGGCCGATTAAAGGCCACGAGCAACACAGGCGGGGTGGATGATTCCATGCCGTATCTATGTCGGCGGAAGGCATTCTAAGCAATCTTAGTGATAGTCGGCGGAAATAAACGGTTTGCCTGAAAAGGTCCGACGGCATTTGCTAGCGAACTCGATGCGATACCTCGTCACAGGCTCGGCTGGTTTCCTTGGAGCGAACCTAGCCCTACGTCTCCTCGGCGATGGCCACGAGGTGATCGGGGTGGACAACTACCATTCGGGCTCCCGGTCTAACACCGCCATGCTCCTCGCCCGCCCCGGCTTCAGCTTCATCGAGCACGACGTCGTGAACACCTACGACATCCCCTGCGACTTCATCTGCAATCTCGCCTGCCCGGCCTCGCCGCCTCATTACCAGAAAGACCCGATATACACGCTTCGCATCTCGGTGCTCGGGGCCCTTCACGCGCTCGAGAACGCTGAAAGGCATAAGGCCCACCTGTTGCAGGCCTCGACCTCCGAGATCTATGGGGACCCGTTGGTCCACCCGCAGCCGGAAACCTACTTGGGCAACGTCAACTCGACCGGTCCCCGCGCCTGCTATGACGAAGGCAAGCGGGCGGCGGAGACCCTATGCGCCGACTTCACGCGTCTCGGCCGAGTGGACGCGCGCCTCGTCCGCATCTTCAATACCTACGGTCCCCATATGCGTGGCGATGATGGCCGGGTCGTCACCAACTTTCTGCTCCAGGCCATGTCAGGCCAGCCGCTCACGGTCTACGGAGCCGGACAACAGACGCGCTCCTTCTGCTACGTCGACGACCTGATCGAGGGCTTCGTTCGCGTCCTCGCCCTGCCGGAAAACCAAGGGCCAATTAACCTGGGCAACCCAAATGAGTTCACGATGCTCCAGCTCGCGGAGGCCGTGCAGCGCCTCGTCGGCTCGTCCTTGCCGCTCCGCCTCGAACCCCTGCCCACCGACGACCCGAAGCAACGTCGCCCAGATATCGCCAAGGCCCGCAGGCTGCTGGGCGGATGGGAGCCCAAGGTCCAATTGGCCGAAGGGCTGGGGAAGACGTTAGCGTATTTCCGCAAGCAGCCCTTGGTCTGAATTTGATGAAGCAACGCATACTCAACATCGTCTGCATCGGGGCCGGCTACGTCGGCGGGCCCACGATGGCCGTGATCGCCGACCGGTGTCCGGACATCTCCGTCACCGTCATCGACCTGAACGCAGCCCGGATCGCGGCGTGGAACTCGGATTCCTTACCGGTGTATGAGCCTGGCCTCGCGGAGATCGTCCGACGGACGAGGGGGCGCAACCTTCGCTTCATCTCGCAGACCGAAGGCGCGGCCGCCATCGCGCAGGCCGATGCGGTCTTCATCTCTGTCAATACTCCAACGAAGACGCAGGGCGAAGGAGCCGGCAAGGCTTCCGACCTCAGCTACGTGGAATCGTGCGCACGCTACATCGCCGAACATGCGACAGGACCCACGATCGTCATCGAGAAATCGACCATGCCGGTGCGGGCGGCTGACACGATCAAACGGATTCTGTTGTCCGGTAAGAACGGGGGTAGCTTCCACGTGCTGTCCAATCCCGAGTTCCTCGCGGAAGGCACGGCCATCCGCGACCTCGAGAAGCCTGACCGAGTCCTCATCGGTGGAGAAAACGCTGCTGCCATTGAGGCACTCGCCGCAGTCTATCGCCACTGGGTGCCCGATGCGGCCATTCTTCGCACTGGACTTTGGTCCGCGGAACTCTCCAAGCTGGCGGCGAACGCCTTCTTGGCCCAACGGGTATCTTCGATCAACGCAATCTCGGCGCTCTGCGAGGCAACGGAAGCCGATGTCGACGAAGTCGCCGGCGTATGCGGGGCTGATACGCGCATCGGCCCGAAATTCCTCAAGGCTTCGATCGGGTTCGGCGGCTCCTGCTTCAAGAAGGACCTGCTCTCTCTAATCTACCTTTGCGAGTTCTACCAGCTGTCCGGTCCGGCGGCTTACTGGCAAGGCGTGCTGGACATCAATGAATGGCAGAAACGCCGCATCGCCGCCATGGCAGCGGAACATGCCAAGCTTGGCGGCGGGGTCGTCGCCATCCTCGGGTTGGCCTTCAAAAAGAATACGAACGACTTCCGAGAATCGCCCGCCATCGACATCTGTAATCAGCTCCTCGCGGCTGGGGTCCGCCTTCGCCTGCAGGATGAGCGCGTTGACGCCAAGGACTTCGCCGCGCACATCGTAGACCAGAGGAAAGTCGGGGTAGAATTCTTCGCCGACGTTGCGCCGGCAGCCGACGGGGCTGACGCCCTCCTCATCCTGACCGAGTGGGATTGTTACGCCACGATTGACTGGCCGGCCCTTTTCTCATCGTGCGGGAAGAATCCAGCCATCTTCGACGGTCGCTCGATTATCGATCGGCGAGCCGCTATTTCTGCCGGCTTCAAGGTGTATTCGGTCGGGAAAGGTTGAGGCCGGGATTCAAGACCGGTCCACCAGGACATACCAGTCGTCGAACTGCGAGATGTCCTCGTGGACACGCTTATAGCCTTTAGCAGTCAAAAGTTCGAAGAGGGGCTGGCGGGCCGACGTATAGGCGTGCTCGCAGCATATGACCTTGAATGGCCATCGTTTGAAATCGAACTTGCTCAGGATCTCCAGCTCGCTGCCTTCCGTGTCGATGGAGAGGAAGTCCGGGTCGAATGGGGCTCCGTGTTCAGCGAGGAGATCATCGAGGCTGACGGTCGGGACATCATAGGTGATACCCTGTTTTCTATCTTCAGCGTGCATGTCTCCGTCGGAGAACCGGGCAACGGTGGAGAGTACCCGGTTGCTGGCCTCGCGGAAGGCAATCGACTCGCCCGACTGACTCCAGACGCAGCGAACATCGATCGCACAGTCTCGGTTTCCGCGAAGTCTCGGAGCATAGGACCGGGCTGGTTCGGAAAGGATACCCCGCCAGCCAAACTGCTTCTCGAGCAGCCAGGTGTTACTAAGTCCGACACCCTCAGCGGCCCCGAACTCAACAAAAAAGCCGCCTTGTTTGAAATTAAGGAAGCTCAAAGCGAAGAGATCCTGGCAAAGTTGGGCCTGTGACGCCTTAAGAAGTCCGCTCAGTCGGCCCCTATGTGCTTCAGGCATGCGTTCAAGGAATGCACGGCCGACTTCATCCGGCCTATCGGCTGCTTCTGGCCGACCCAAGCGCAAGCGCTTCTGAAGAGAGCGGTTAAGCTTAGCAAAGAATCGTGTGAGTTTGCCTAGGGCCATGGTATCAAGGCAGGGCTTCAATCGGCTGCCCGTAAGAGCTTGTGCTTTTCCAACGTGGGTTCGTGCCTTAGCATGACGGGGGCATCCCACGGGTCGAAAGGCACCAGAGCCTCCCGTTCGGCACACGGGCGGGCGAAGCCGATGGCTTTTTCATTGAGCATCGCAGCCATGAACGAGAACGAGCTATTGGCGGTCAGGACATAGTCCGCCTGGGTGAGCACGTAGAAGTCGAGGTATGCGGCAGTGTCGGCCATGCCGCCGAGGTCGGTCGCGTCCGCTGTCTGGAAGCCGGCGAACCGCCGACGATACGGACCAGGCGTTTCCGAACAAACATAGATAAGCCATTCGGCGGGGTCGTATCCGCTCCGGCGAAGCCATTCTTCATACCAAGCGCAGGGTGCGCAGAAAAAGTACGCGTAACCATAATCCCCACGGCGCAGATGCACGGCGAGGATACGTGGGCGACGGTTACGGAGCTTGGCAAGGCGTTGGTCGACGGCAGTGGTGAACTCGGGGACGAAACGGAATAGCTCGCGGATGAAAGCCCGGTCTGGAGCGAGATCGAACGTGTGCCCCATGAAGTAGCCCCAATAGTCAACGGAGCGAAATCCCTTGTCGGTTTCGCGGAAATGCTTGGTCCATTCACAGCCCTTGAGTGAGTCGTCGGAGCTTAGCCGATCGACCGGCTCGCGCCATTCTGGGAAAGTGAGTACCGGAACCGGCTCGTCGCAGGCAAAGAGCTCCTGCCCAGCCCATGCGGGCGTCTGGACGAGTGCCCCTTGTCGTCGAGCGACCAGCCGAAGAAACATGTATTGGAAGAGTTGGTTCGCGAAGCGTCCATTCTTGCCGAAGGTGCTCATCGCGACGACGGGCTTGCGGACATAGAAAGCATCACCCCAGGTCGGATGCCAAGGAGTCATCATCGCGGCGCGATTGAAACCCGCTTCGGCCATGAATACCTCCAGCTCACCGAGTAGAGCGGCGCCCTTGTAGAGCTCGGCAAGGTTGATCTCGGTATTGACGGCCGAAATGCCGGCCAGCAAAGCGGGAGCTCCACGTAAGGCCATGAGTTCGGCGCCCTGAATGTCCAGATTAAGGAAATTGAAATCTGCCGACGATAGGCCTTCTTCCGCTAACAAGGTATCAAGCCGACGAGAGCGGACTTCGACCTTGGCTACCTCTTGGATGGAAGGGTAAATCTCCAGGTGCTTCCCGAGCGGCAGGATTGAGCTGCTCTGGTCCATGGAAGTGACCCGGAGATGGACTATTCCGTCCGCATCCGAAGCGGCCGCATGAACCACGAAGACCTTCCCCGGATGGGCGGACGCCTTAACGCGCAAAGCTGGGATCAACGCGGGGTTCGCTTCAATGTAGAGAATCTTAGCGAAACCAAGGCGGAGATAGTCGTCAAGCTCACCGGCCTGATGGGCGCCGACATGGATGACGCCGCGAGGGGTGATCCCGTGCCGCTTTAACATCATACCTACATCGATCATCGCCTTGGACCCTTCCGACGCTGCCGCCCGACCGAGAATTCGGGACAAAACAGTACGTGAGCCGGCCGACTTGTCCCTGAGAAACCAGACCCGCTTACGGATTGAGCGAACGAGTTTCTGGAAGGCGGACTTAAGGCTCATGCGAAACGAGTACCCATCGTCAAGAATGGGCGGTGCGTGTCAATAAGTGCCTGTTTCCGCCATTCGTTCTTCACTTGCCGATAACTAGACGATTACCATGGAAGCATGTCCCAACGGCCTCTCGGTTTCGGTATCTGGGGAACCGGCATGATTGCCGAGTTCCATGCGAAGGCGCTCGCCGAAATCGCCGGCGTGAAGCTCGTTGCGGCTTACAACCGCTCGCCCGCCAAGGGTCGCGAATTCGCGACGAAGCACGGCATCGCCTTTGCCGAGACGCCGGAAGCGCTCCTGGCCAACCCGGACGTCGATATCGTCTGCCTCTGCACACCTAGCGGTGATCACCTCGCCCCGGCCCTCGCCTGCGCGAAGGCCGGCAAGCACGTGGTGGTCGAGAAGCCTCTCGAGGTCACCCTCGCCCGCTGCGATGAACTCACGTCCGCGTGCGCCAAGGCCGGCGTGACGGTCGCCGGTATCCTGCCCCGACGCTTTGGCTCCGGCGCGGTCGCGCTCAAGGCCGCGCTCGATGCGGGCCGATTCGGCCAGCTGACCCTCGCCGGCACGCTCATCCCCTGGTGGCGCACGCAGGCCTATTATGATTCGGCCGCTTGGCGCGGCACATTCGCCCTCGATGGTGGCGGCGCGGCGATGAACCAAGGCATCCACACCATCGACCTTCTCCTCTGGTTCCTCGGCGCGCCCAAGCGCGTCTCCGCCACCGCCGGCCTCGTCGCCCACGCTGGCATCGAGGTCGAAGACATCGCCACCGGCTGGATCGAGTTCGCCAACGGTTGCCGCGCTACGCTCGCCAGCTCGACGGCCTGTTGGTCTGCGACGGGCTTCCCCGCTGAGATCCGCATTCACGGCACGACTGGCGCCGCCGTCTTGCGCGACGACAAGCTGACCGCGTTCGAATTCGAAAAGTCCCTGCCCTCCGACGCCGCGGTCATCGCCCCGGCCACCGAAGGCGGCGGAGCGGGCGCCAACGACCCGAAGGCAATTGGCCACGCCTGGCATCGCTCCAACCTCGAGGAAGCCATCGTCGCGATCCGCGCGGGCCGGCAGCCCGCCGTCAACGGCGCCGAAGGCCGGAAGGCGGTCGAACTCATCCTTGCGCTTTATCAGTCCGCGCAGGCCGGCGGGACGCCGGTGGAGCTGCCGTTGGGGCGAGACCCGAGCTTGAAGAAGTTGGGCAAGAAAAGTTGACCTGTTGAACGGTTGGCCAGTTGGCCAGAGCGACACAACACTGGTTGACCGGTTGAATAGTTGGCCGGTTGGCTAGAGGGCGTGCCACAAACCGGTTGACCCGTTGATCTGTTGAATAGTTGGCCAAAGATGAGAAGGCACCTAGGGATTAGGGACTGGGAAGCGTGAGGCTAAAGTCCTCAGACCAGTTTTCGTGAATTCAAAAGAATTCGATACATGATGGCGGCATGGATAAACAGCCGTCTTCTAACGCCGAGCCTTTCACATTCCGAGACCTGATGGTCTGGAAGCAGTCACGGGCTCTCGCCTCTGACATCTACCGGGTGGCTGCTACGCCGAAACTGTATGGTCATTATGCCTATTGCGATCAACTTGGACGCGCTGCTTTATCCGTTCCCTCGAATATCGCCGAAGGAAACGACCGCGGGACCAACAAGGAGGCACTGAGATTCTTGCTAATCGCCAGGGGCTCCTTGAGCGAGCTGGAGACTCAGCTTTGGATAGGCCACGATCTCGGCTGGATCGAGACGGTGGAGTATCAACGGCTATCGGAAAAGAGAGCAGAAGTAGCGAGATTACTCGGCGGCCTGATTCGCATGCGACAGCAGCGCTTAAAGTTATCCGAATCCTGACCTACCCTCTGCCCGTGTCTGCATCTAGCCAACTGGCCAACCTTTCAACTGATCAACTGACGCTTTGTCTCCATCTGGCCAACAGGCCAACCAATCAACAGTTCAACTAACGGTGCCTCTCTCTCTGGCCAACCGGCCAACTTGTCAACCAATCAACTATTTACCATTTCCCTTAAACTCCTCCATCGTCGCAGAGTTCACTGCGTTGATGCCACTCCGCGCGAAGACTTTGAAGAAGGTCCGGACGACAATTTTCATGTCCAACAGGAAGGTGCCATGGTCGACATACCACACATCGAGGGCGAACTTCTCGTCCCACGAGAGCGAATTGCGTCCATTGACCTGGGCCCAGCCGGTGACACCCGGCTTCACTTCCATCCGGCGGGCCTGCGTGGCGTCATAGAGCGGCAGATAACGCATGAGCAGCGGCCGCGGGCCGACGACGCTCATCTCGCCGATGAGCACATTCCACATCTCCGGAAACTCGTCCAAGGTCGAAGCCCGGAGAAACTTACCGAAAGGCGTCAGGCGGATTTCGTCCGACAACAAATTGCCCTGGGTATCACGTTCGTCGGTCATGGTACGGAATTTCACCATGCGAAACGGCTTACCCCCCAGCCCCGGACGCTCTTGGATGAATAAGACCGGCGAACCTAATTTAATTCGGACCAGGAGCGCGACCAAGGCCAGCAAGGGCGCAAAGCCCACCAGCCAGCAAAAGGAGAATCCGAGGTCGAAGAGGCGTTTTATCATTTAGCGGCGGGCGAGATCGGCCGCCGAAAATTGATAGAGGTCGAATCCTTGGATAGCAATTTCCCTTTCGAAGACGACTTCGTAATCCGCTTCGGTGGCATCGGGAGGCACGACCGACGTCACGGTGCCACCATTCTTAGCGCAAAGCACCGAGACCGTGGGGTTTTTCTTTACGCCGATGAAGCGCAGCGTCAGGCGGACTTGCGCTTCGGGGTCGACCTTGACCGAAGCATCTAAATTCACCGTCAGTCGGATGACTTGCCCGGGGATCACGGGTATACCTTTGCTTACCGCAGCATCTCCCCGGCTAATTTTCCCGCCAGGCGCCACGACGTGCAGATGCTCCGACTGCCATGCGATAGCGTTGTTCTGCCCCGGGCTGATATCTAATAATTCCGAACGCGCGGGGGAGCCCGCCAGGGTCAGAGC
>Ga0194048_10000986_pt1 | contig 14115 bp, 11 predicted proteins | sample JunL225m_MetaG_FD_161685 | JGI IMG/M metagenome (GOLD analysis project Ga0194048, IMG submission 161685) | Anoxic zone freshwater microbial communities from boreal shield lake in IISD Experimental Lakes Area, Ontario, Canada - Jun2016-L222-5m | ecosystem: Environmental > Aquatic > Freshwater >...
GCGGCCAAGGGCAAAAGTTGGCGCGTTGTTGGCGTTGGGTATCTTGTTGTCAACGTTTGCTCCAAGCTCGGCGTTTGCCGGGTCGGGCACACCGGTCGATCCGTGGCTGACACTAAACATCCACTATTTGTGGTCAAACAACGGCGGACCGTCCAACACCTTCCAAGACATCAAGGCGCAAAGTGAGCATGCAAGCTACGTCGAGTTCTGGGCCTACAACGCGAGACTGACTTCAGGGTCGCAGTATCTGGGAATGCAGACTCAGGGCACGTTAAAGGGCGCTCGGAATGGCGAAGTAGTGTCCAAGAGCGTGCACTTCTCGATGTTTGGGAATGGGCAGCCGATTTTCAACTTGGAGCCCACGTACTGTTCGGCCGGAGCCGACAGACTTCCCGGCCTCTCGTGTGCGAAGTCTTTCGGGTGGGGCGTGAACACCACCTACCGCTTTACGATCAACTACTACTACGGCATTACGACGCCCGGCTGGTGTACGCCGGGGCTACCTTCGTGCACAGTGGCCCAAGGGTTAGTCGCGGGAACTCAGATCGCCGCGTTCTCGTATTACTCGCTCGCCTATGGGACAGCTCAAGGAGCGTCTTCGTTCTTGGAGATCCCGCTCGCTACGGGCGGAACGTGCGCCGCGCCAACTCCGTCAGGTGAGTTCATTGTTCCGTTCAAGACGATCGGAGGAAACCTCGTACCTGTAACAACCGTGACGGGCTTTGACCGCTCGACTGAGTACCCGCAGACGTGTGCGCGAACCTACAACCAGTGGGTTGCCACCTACATGCACTATTGATAGAGGCAACGATGAAACGAATTGGGACTGCTTGGCTTGTAGCGTGCGCATTGTTTGGCACGGGGTGTGGATCACAGCCCTCCAGTGCTGACACCTTCGACTCTGGCGGGAAAAATCCGCCAATCAGTCTGTCTTCTCGCACCGACCCAACGGCTCTGACGTCCGGGTTCGTGCTGACTTCATCTGATTTCGTACCGGTTACCCTCGCAACGGATCGCGGTTGGCCCGACGTTGCTGAGGGCATCGCGATCGAAGTGTTCCGCGACCCCGCCGGGGGAATCCTGACGATCGTGGATGAGCGCATCTCGAGTGACGCCAGCACTGAGGTTGTCGGCGCGACCGACCCGTCTTCTGAAAACAGTCAAGCAGTCGTTGTTACCAACACCCGGCAAGTAACGGTCACGTTGTCGGGAGTGCTACACGCCCGAGCGGTGCGTGACGACATTACTGACGCACTAGCGAAGGCATCGGGTGACTTGAATGTCGATGCCGTCGTGCGCGAAGTTGCAGCGCAATTCGAGCTCCAAGATCGCAACTCGCCCGGCGGGGTCGGTGTTGGCTACTCGACCACGTACTCCGACGGCTCAATTGACATCACCCTGGCAGTGAACCCGACGGCGAATTCAACCGAGGTTCAGGCAAATGATGTGCTGTCAGCGCGTACGTTCATCCAACGTCGAGGCAAGATGGAGTTCGTGGTTGAGCCTGCTGTCGCGGGCGATCCTCAGCAGATTCGGTGGATCGAGAATGGGTACGTGGTGAGTCTCATTGGTCCTCCCGACCTGGTGGAGGCTCTCCGGGGTGATGTTCGTGGCATTTCGAAAGACCCAGTTGTGGCTATTCGTCAGTTGATCGAAACGAACTTGAGGTCGACCCCGCTCATCGACTCCGCCCGGATCCTTGGCAGAACAATCGAGCGCCACGTCGGTGGACGTGGCACCGCCGGAGCAGTGTGCGTTATCGACAGCGCCGGTGTCGTGGGATGTGCGCCGTACACGCTGGTCGGCAGTATCACTTCGTTGCTTGTTGGTTCCACGTGGACACTTGTCGCAATCGTGCCATCGGAGAAGCCGACCACCCACTTCGAAACGACCCCTGCAATTCGATTCGAGTCCGTGGTGCTCAACCGGTTTGATTGGTCGTTGGGTCTGCCCGATGGCGACGTCAAGTCAATCTCGATCTCGTTCGGGACTGAGGGGATCGCCAACGACTTTGCCGCAACATTGAGTAGGCCCGATTGACAATCGGTGACTGTCTGAGAGATCAGTCCGTTCGTCTGAGCACGCCGCAGGCGTACTCGTGCGCGCACGCGACCATATCGTCCTTGAACTGAATCGGCCGGTCTGGCCGATTCGAGTTAGGCAATCGCACCGGCGCTGCGCAGGTTGGCCAACTCGGTTTCGTTGAGACCAAGTTCGGCCGCCAGCACGGCGTCGGTGTGCTCGCCCAACCACGGCACTCGAGTTTCGGGGCCGTCGGCCACGGCGCTCATCTTCACTGGGTTGCCAGGCGAGATCACTGGCTCGGCCACGCCGTCGGTGCGTGGCATGGCCACGAGCATGTTGCGCGCCGCCACGTGTGGGTCGTCGATCACCTGTTGCGCGCTGAGGCACGGGCCGGCCGCAATGCCAGCAGCTGACAACGCTTGGCAGGCTTCGATGTTGGTCATGTGTGCCGCCCATTCGCCCACGCCAGCGCGAATGACCTCGATGTGTTCGCGCCATCCGGCACGAGTGGCGAAGCGCACATCGGTGACCCAATCGGCGTGGCCCACAAGGTTGGCGAGACGTTCGAACTCGTGCTCGCGGCCCACCTGGATGATGAACCAGCCGTCGCCACTGGGGAACCCGTCGAGCACCATCTTCAAGCCTTGGCCGGGCTCGGGGCGCTCGCCCATGCTCCAGTAGTTCACCACGACGTCGGCAAACGAAACCATTGCGTCGAACATCGCGACGTCTACGTATTGGCCGATGCCGGTGTTGTCGCGATGACGCAACGCAGCGAGCACGCCGATGACCCCAAACAGTGCGGTGCCGATGTCGCCGAGCGCGCCCACGGGACTGACCGCTGGGGGCTGACCGGGCTGACGTTTCCATTCGTAGAGTCCGCTCATTGCTTCGGCCACACCTGCGTAGGCGGGCCAGCCGTCGTATGGGGTCTCGACGGTGTTGCCGAAGCCACTAATAGACAGGTACACGGCGGCAGGGTGAACGGCGCGGATGTCGTCGTAGCCAAGTCCCATGCGGGCCAAGGTGCCGCCCTTGAAGTTTTCGGCGATGACATCGAAGCGGGGAGCCAGCGACAGGATCAGGTCGCGGCCCGCCGGGTTCTTGAGGTCGACACAGATCGATTGCTTCGAGAGGTTGTTGCGCAAAAAGGTGGCGCCAACATTGCGACCCTGCGGGTCTTTCATTGCAGGCAACGAGCCGCGACCCAGGTCGCCGCCGGTTGGATGCTCCACCTTGATGACCGTTGCGCCGAGTCGGCTGAGCAACTGCGTTGCATAGGGGAGGGCCTGCATCTGCTCGAGGGCAAGGATGCGCACGCCATCGAGTGGCTTGCCGTTTGCGAGTGCTTCGATGTTGCCGATGTCGCCAAGGTTCACGGCGCCACAGTATCGGGCGGGGCGGTTTGCAGGTGCTGTCAGCGACCGCCAGAAACATCGACGAACGCGCCGGTGGTGTAGCTCGATGCGTCGCTGCACAGCCACAGCACTGCGGCCGCAACTTCTTCGACCGTGCCTGATCGCTGCATCGGCACCATCGGGCGAACGCGCTCGACGCGACCTGGCGAGGCATGCTCGTTGAAGTCGGTTTCGATGAGCCCGGGACGCACGGCATTCACGCGGATGCCGACCGCCGCTACCTCTTTGGCGAGGCCCGTGGTCATCGATTCGAGCGCACCTTTCGATGCGGCGTAGTGCACCCACTCGCCGCTGCCGCCGAGCACGGCCGCCTTCGACGAGATGTTCACGATGCAGCCGCCCCGGCCACCGTTGGCCGTTGACATATGGCGCACTGCCTCGCGGGCAAAGAGGAACGGTGCCGAGATGTTCACCGCCCAGAGGCGCTCGAGCATGTCGCCGGTGACCGTATCGATGGTTCCGTATGAGCCGGCGATGCCGGCGTTGTTGATGAGCGCGTCGACACGGCCGTAGGTGTCGAGCACTTCGGCGAACGCAGCGACCACGGCTGCTTCGTCGCCAGCATCGGAGCGAATAGCAAGGTCTACTGAGCCCTCGGACACGAGTTCGTCGGCCGCTACATCGCTGGTTTCAAACGTGATCGCAACGGTGTAACCGGCTTGGGACGCGGCTCGGGCGATAGCGGCGCCGATGCCGCGGGTTCCGCCGGTGATGAGCATGACAGGGTTCATGAGGTGTCCGTTTCGTTGTGTGCGCTACGAAGGTTTGCCGACGCGCAGCACTTGGGCGGTGATGGTGATGCGATGGCTGAAACCAAGTCGCTCGTACACGCGGATTGCGGTGGTGTTGTCGACGACTACGTGCAAGAAGGGTCGTTGGCCGTTGGCGATCAGGTTCGACGCGAGATGATGAACCAGCGCCGCTGCGTATCCGCGTCCGCGGGCATCGGGGTGCGTGCACACGGCGCTGATCTCGGTTGCATCGCCCACGCGCATGCGGTGTCCGGCCATGGCGACCAGTTGGTCACCGTGGCGAATGCCGATGTAGTCGCCGAGCACGTGAGTGCGCTCAAAGAACGGACCCGGCTCGGTGAGTTTCACGAGCGCAAGCATGTCGGCAACGTCGTTGTCGCCCAGGGGGATGATGTTGTTGGCCGCCGTAGTTGAGCTGTCGAGTGGAGCAAGGCGATCGCACACCATCTGCGCGGCCGCGCCGGTGTAGATCGAGGTGCAGCCCGCTGGTATATCGACCGGTGCGGCATTGAACAGCAGTGCCATTTCGCCGGGAGCGAGGATGTCGGTGATGGCCGCAACGCCAATGCCAGCAGGGTCTGGGAAGCCGGCGAAGAGCGCCACAGTGGGATCGAAACGCAGTGCCGCGGCAGTGCCGCTGGCGAGGTGGGCTTGATGGCCCGTGAGCGCGTGCCAGGCCGGGTTGTCGAGTTGGTCAGCCACGATCGGGTCGAGCTGCCTGCGGGCCGCTCAGCTTGTCCCACACCATCTCGGGCGCCGCTTGGCCGCCGAGCAACACGGCTGGATGCTGACGATCGACATGACCCATCACGTTGCGATACATGCTGTAGCCAATGAGCTCTTGCAGGCGAGTGGGAAACGTGGCGACCAACGCAGGAGCGAGGCCAAGCATCAGGTTCTGCTGCTGGCGACACCAGCCGGCCACGTATTGCACGCTCATGCCAAAGCGACGCTGATCGGTCACGTTGGCACCGCCGCCGTGCCATGTGCTGGCATGCAACACCACAACGCCGCCTTTGGGCATCTCGGCAGCGATGGATTCGTGAGCTTGGCCGGGCTTGAGCACGTTGGGCCATTTGTGTGAACCCGGAACGATGCGGGTGGCGCCGTTCTCTTCGCGGAACTCGCTGAGCGCCCACAACGTGGTGACCATCGTGGCGGGGTGCGGCCGGGGGAGCGTGATCATGCCGTCGTCGGCGTGCAGCAGTTGCGGCGTTTCGTCGGGTCCGATGTTCATGCTGGTGATACCGCTGAGCAGTAGGCCAGTGTCGAGCACCGCTTCGACAACCGGAAGCACGCGAGGGTGGATTGCGGCATCACCGAACAACGGGCTCTTGGTGAGCACGTTGAAGATGCGCTTGGTGTGAAAGCCCTCGAAATCGTTCACTCCGTCGGCGATCTTGAAGTCGTGCTCAATGCGCTTGATTTCGTCGATGAGCGCGTCACAAAAATCGTGATCGATGGCGTCGGGGATAATCACGTAGCCCTGCTCTTCGATCGTGGCGGCGAGTGCCACAGGATCGATAGATGAGGGTTCGTTGGCGGTAAGAGTCACGGCGTCAACCTTACGCAGACACGACATGCAAAGTGAGCGGTGGGCGTGTTGGCGCCTCGGGCGTATGGGTGGCCCATCCGAGATACATCACGTTGATGATTCGGGTGTCGGCATCGAAGCCACACAACTCGAGTACTCGTGGCGAATCAATGAGCGGGGCGGTTCCCCAATACGTGGCCACACCCAAGGCGGTGGCTCCAAGCAAGATGTTCTGAATGCCCGCTGCAACCGCATCGCGGTTTTCGTCGTGGGTGCTCGGCTTGCCGTCGGCGATGCATCCGACCACAAGTACTGCCGGGGTGCGCATGTACTTGGTGAGTGTCTTCGTGCGCTTGGTCTCGTCGCCGAAATCGCGATCGGTCATGTCGGCGGCAAACGCTTGACCCAGGCGGGCGCGGCCATCGCCAGTAAACAGCGCGAAGCGAGACGGCCACGTGCGCTTGTGGTTCGGCGCCCACAGGGCCAACTCGCAGAGTTGCTCAATGAGCGCCACCGGCACGTCGCGTTCAGCGTCGACCACCATGTTGGTGCGCCGGGCGCGGATGAGTTCGGCGAGTGAATCGAATGGCACTGACATGGGTGCAGCATGTCGGCTGTTGCGAGCCGTTCCAACAACGTGCGAGTCGGCCGCAAGCGCGGTAGCCGCAGTGGGGGACCGTTTCGGCGGGTGCATTAGATTCGCACTGTGACTGCACCAGTAAACGACGACGCGACAACCGACTCGACCGCCCCGTATTTCGGGTTCGGCGGGCGCATCGGAACAACGATGGCGGGCTCTCAAAACGAGTGGCCAGCCGCGGTTACTGCGCCGGCGGGTTCGCCGAACATTGTGTTCGTGTTGGTCGACGATGTTGGCTTCGGCGACCTCGGTTGCTTCGGCAGCGAGATCAACACGCCGAACCTCGATCGGCTCGCCAGCGAGGGCGTGCGTTTCACCAACTTTCATGTGAACCCAATGTGTTCGCCAACGCGCGCATCACTGCTCACCGGTGTGAATTGCCATGCGGCGGGCATGGGCCATATCGCCCAGGACGACCCTGGCTTTCCGGGCTACCGCGCCGAGATTGCCGACAACGTGTCGACCGCTGCAGAGATTCTTCGCGCCGCGGGCTACGCCACGTTGATGGTGGGCAAGTGGCACCTGTGCCGCGATAACGACATGGGCGCAGGCGGGCCGCAACATGGGTGGCCGTGCCAGCGCGGCTTCGATCGGTTCTACGGAATCCTTGAGGCGTTCACCAACCTGCACCAGCCGCATCGCCTCATCGAGGACAACCATGTGGTCGAGGTCAACGAGTGGCCCGAGGGCTACTTTCTCACCGACGATCTCACCGACAAAGCCATCCGCATGATCCGCGAGCGCGGCGCTTCGCGGCCGGGACAACCGTTCTTTTTGTACATGGCGCATCCTGCGGCTCACGCGCCCTTGCTGGCCAAGGCCGAAGACATCGAGCGCTACCGCGATACCTACAACGGCGGATGGGACCTCACCCGCGCTCAGCGTTTGGCACGTCAGATCGAACTGGGCATTGTGCCTGCCGGAACTCCGCTGCCGCCGCGCAACAACGAGCCCGGCGACGAAGTGAAGGCATGGGACGACCTCACTGACGACGAGCGCACGCTGTATGCCCGCTATATGGCCGTGTACGCCGCGATGGTCGACGAAATCGACCAGAGCGTCGGTCGGCTTCGCTTGGCGCTTGAGGAGACCGGCGAGTGGGAGAACACCATCGTGGTGTTCCTGTCCGACAATGGCGCGAGCCGCGAGGGCGAATCCACCGGCACCACCAACTATTTCGGTCACCTCGGCGTGGGTGATGCCAAGAACACCGTTGCGCTCGACCTTGCTCGTTTCGACGAGATCGGCGGGCCCACCACGATGCCGCATTACCCACGCGGTTGGGCGATGGCCAGCAACACGCCATTTCGGATGTACAAGCGCAACACTCACGCGGGCGGTCATCAGGTTCCGTGTCTGTGGAGTTGGCCCAAGGGTCTCAGCGAAGTCGCTGGAGGCATCCGCACGCAGTACGGCCATTGCATCGACGTGCTGCCCACGGTGTTGGCGCTCGCAGGCATCTCTACTCCCACACATCGCAACGGCAAGATCGTGAAGCCGATGAACGGCGCAAGCTTGGCGCCAGTACTGCACGATGCGCATCACGGCGAAGTTCGCGAAGAGCAGTACTACGAACTCGAAGGCCATCGCGGCTTCTATCGCGATGGGTGGGAGGTCGTGACCAACCGTCGTCCGCGCACCAAGTTCACCGACGCCGACTGGGAGCTGTACAACTTGCGCGCCGATCCCGTCGAGGTGAACAACCTTGCGGCCGATCAGCCCGAGCGTGTTGCCGAACTTGCTGCCGCTTTCCATCAGGCAGCGTTGGCGAATCAGGTGTATCCCATGGACGAGGGCTCGGGTTGGCGTTGGATCGTGCGCCCCGAAAAGGATGCGGTGTTCCACGAGCCAGTCACTATTTGGCCAGGCACCCCAACGCTCGAACGTATTCGCAGCGGCGTGCTGGTGTGGCAACGCACGTGTGTCATCACCGCCGACATCACGATGTCAGCGGGCGATCGTGGCGTGCTCGTTGCTCATGGCGATCAAGGCGGCGGCTATGCGGTCGAGGTCGATGGTGGTGAGGTCTGGTTCGTACACAACGACGGCCACGGCACAACCACGCGTACCGCCGCGGGCGCGGTCTCTGCGGGTCGGCATCGCATCGACCTCACGCTTGGCGCGCCCGGTGGGGGTCGTTGGATCGTGGCACTTGCGGTCGATGGCGAGGTCCGCTTCAGCGACGTTGAGCGGGCGATGCTGTGGCCGATGGCGCCGTTCTCGGGTATCGACATCGGTATCGACCGCGGCTCGCCGGTCGATTGGCAGCGTTACCTCTCCGACGGTTCGTTCGCGTTTAGCGGCTCGGTGCACTCGGTGCATTACGAGCCAGGCGAGCTTGGTCCCGACGCCAGCGCGCGCTTCGTCGACCTCGCCCGCGACCTCGGCGCCCGCTACGAGTAGCGCCCAATCCGCTCACCCGCAGCCGTCACTCGCAGCCGTCACTCGCAGCCGTCAGCGACTCACCAATCCGCTCACTCCCGGTTTTGTTGAAGACTATTGGTCGACCCTCAACCAATTGTCTTCAACAAACGCTTTGTTGGAGCAAACAGTGTGAGTGGGGGCGGATGCGTTTGGGTGGCGGATGCGTTAGTGGGCGGAGCGGACGAGGCGGCCGGGGCGGGCGCCGGTGTCGGCACCGTTGCGACGGGTGATCTCGCCGTTGACGATGGTTGCCACATAGCCATGCGCGGCCTGCATCAGACGTCGGCCGCCGGCGGGCAGGTCGTCGACCGCGCGTGGGTACTCGAGGTCGAGCGTGTCCATGTCGATGATGTTGATGTCGGCGCGCAGGCCCACCGCGAGCGTGCCCCGATCGTGGAAGCCCACCACTTCGGCGGTGTCGTGCGTTTGGCACTTGACGGCCTGCTCGAGCGACAGCTTGAGGCCCTGGCGATCTCGGGCCCAGTGGCTCAGCACATAGGTGGGGATCGAGGCGTCGCAGATCATTCGGCAGTGCGCGCCACCGTCGCTGAGGCCCGACACCGTGGCTGGGTGCTGCAACATTTCGTAGATGGCGTCTTGCGTGCCACCCACGTAGTTGAAGAACGGAAGCATCAAGAATGCATTGCCATCGGCGGTGTTGAGTAGGTCATAGGCCATCTCGAGCGGATCGACGCCGTGTGTGGCGGCCAGCGCGGCCACGGTGTTGTCGGCCGATGGTTCGTAGTTAGGTGTGTCGCCCATCGAGTAGATCTTGTCGAGCATGAGCTGCAAGAACGGGCCGAGGCCATCGAACTGAATCGACTCATCGCTCGGTAGATCGGTTTCGCTCAGCACGGCAGCCTTGACCTCGGGCTTGCGGAGTTCGGCGCGCAGAGCTTCGCCATCGAGGCGGCTTACGAGATCTACCACGGTGGGGCGCTTGGTGAATGGGTTGTTGTTTGCCCAGCCGATCATCATGCCGAAGGGGCGCGCCGCGATCTGTGGACGCATGTTGCCGCCAGCTGCATTGGTGGCGTCGACCTTGTCGAGCGCGAGGCGCCATGAGTCGGGGTTGCGCTCGTTCTGCAGCATCGCGAACGTGACGGGCAGGCCAGTGCGCAGCGCAATGCGGCTGAGCAGATCGACTTCGCCGAGGAAGACTTCGGCCTCGAATTCAAGACCTTGCGGCGCGATTTCGAACAAGCCGCCGCCGGCATCACACACACCATCGGCGAGTCCGTTGAGTTCGTCTTCGGCGGCAAAGGTTCCGGGCACGGGTTCGCCATCGCGGGCTTTGTGGTTCAGTGTGCGGCTCGACGAGAAACCAATGGCGCCAGCGGCGATGGCTTCGGTGACGAGTTGCTTCATGCCAGCGATGTCTTCGGGGGTGGCGGGCTCGTTGCGTGCACCGCGGTCGCCCATGACATAGGCGCGGATTGGGCCGTGGCCGACATAGGTAGCGATGTCGATGGCGTAGGTGCGCGAGTCGAGTACATCGAGGTACTCGGGGAAGCTTTCCCAGGCCCAGCTGATGCCTTCGTGCAGCGCGGTGCCGGGAATGTCTTCGACGCCTTCCATGAGCTGCACGAGCCACTCTTCTTTGCCGGGTCGCACGGGAGCGAAGCCCACACCGCAGTTGCCAGCAACAACCGTGGTGACGCCGTGACCACTGGATGGCTCGAGTAGGTCGTCCCAGGTGGCTTGGCCGTCGTAGTGCGTGTGGATGTCGACGAAGCCTGGTGTGACCACGAGGCCGGTGGCGTCGAGTACTTCGCTCGCCTCGCCGAGGTCGTTACCGATTGCAGTGATGCGACCGTTGTTGATGGCGATGTCTGCGGTGAATCGCGGTGCGCCGGTGCCGTCGACGAGAGTGCCGCCGCGGATGATGAGATCGTGCATTGAAGCCCCTTGGTATGCCTGCGGGCCAATCTAACGCAGAGTCAGAAACTTGTCAGGAGCGCACACGAACCTATGTGCGTGGAGCGCGAATCATTCCCCACATGTGCGGCCCGTTGAGCGGCACATCCCACTCGCTGCGCACCGTGAAACCAAGGTGGCCGTAGTAGGCAACGTTTGCTGCGGTCTCGGTCTCAAGGAAAAGTGGAAGGCCTTCGCGGTCGCAGATTTCGGCGATGGGCGAGATCATCAGCGCGCCGAGTCCCTGCCGTTGCCAGTGCGGATGCGTCGCCAGCAAGTTGAGATACCAGTGCGGCTCAGGTGGTGTGTGCTCCTGCAAACACCCGCCGAGAGCAATGAACTTCTCGATTCGCTCAGCCGGATGGGATGGCGAATTTGGTTCGGGGGCTGTGCCGAGATCGGGACGCCCGGGTGGGATAAACGCTGCCACGGCAACGCTGTCGTCGGTAGTGAATGTCTGGTCGTAGGCCAGCCATCGCCAGAACAAAAAGCGCACAGACGCGCCGTTACCTTCGAAGAACTCGGTGTCGTCTGGAAAGAGCCAACGCATCACTGGGTCGTCGGCGAACGCGTGAACCATCGTGCGGCACAGCCGTGGCAGATCTGCCGATGTTGCCTTGCGGACGATGCTCACAATGCTGCGACTAGAGGCGTTCGATGATGGTGACGTTGGCCTGGCCGCCGCCCTCGCACATGGTCTGCAAGCCGAAGCGGCCGCCGGTGCGCTCGAGCTCGGCGAGCAAGGTGGTCATCAGTCGTGCGCCAGTGGCGCCCAGTGGGTGTCCGAGGGCAATAGCGCCACCGTTCACATTGACCCTGTTGTAGTCGAAGCCGGTCTCTTTGAGCCACGCCAGAACCACCGGTGCGAATGCCTCGTTGATCTCGACCAGATCGATGTCGTCGGGGGTGAGCCCGGTCTTGGCCAACGCGCGCTTGGTGGCTGGGATGGGGGCCGACAACATCATGATTGGGTCATCGGCCAAGACGCTGATGTGGTGGATGCGAGCGCGTGGCGTGAGGCCGTGATCTTTGATGGCTTGCTCGCTAGCGATGAGCAACGAAGCCGATGCATCGCTGAGTTGGCTGGCGCATGCAGCTGTAATGCGGCCGTCGGGTGTGAGCGTTGGCAGCGAACGGATCTTGTCCCAGTTGGGCTCGCGTGGACCTTCGTCGAAGGTGAGGCCGTTGAGCGGAGCGATCTGGCCATCGAAGCGACCTTCCTCGCGAGCGCGCAGGGCACGCAGGTGCGAGTTGACGGCGAACTCTTCCATCTCTTCGCGGGTGATGTTCCACTTCTTGACCATCATCTCAGCACCGACGAACTGGTTGACTTCGCCGTTGCCGTAGCGGCTGGTCCAACCGGTTGAGCCGGTGAACGGATCGTCGAAACCAAGCGCCTGTCCGGCGGTCATGGCTGACGAGATCGGGATCATGCTCATGTTCTGCACGCCACCGGCGACCACGAGATCCATCGTGCCGCTCATCACGGCTTGCGCTGCGAAGTGCACGGCCTGCTGGGCGGAACCGCACTGGCGATCGATGGTGGTGCCGGGCACATGCTCGGGCAACCCAGCGGTGAGCCATGCAGTGCGGGCGATGCAGCCGGCCTGTGGCCCAATGGAGTCGACGTTGCCGAAGATGCAGTCGTCGACGGCGCCGGGGTCTACACCGGTGCGCTCGATGAGCGCCTTGATGCTGTGCGCGCCGAGGTCGGCGGGGTGCACGGTGCTGAGCGCGCCTCCACGGCGGCCAACGGGGGTACGGACGGCATCGACAATGAAGGCTTCAGGCATGCCTGCACGATACGCCGTCGTGAGGCGTGCGCCAGATTCGTGGCAAATCAGCCGCGTGCTTCGGCCTCTTTGGCGAGATTGCGAGCGGTGGTCAGCAAGAAGCGATGGAGCATGAATCGAGTTGCCGCGCCGGTGAGTGGTTGCTTGCGGTGAAACGTGCTGTGCCACGCAATCGAGCAGCCCGTGCCCGATGCGTTTGGCGTGATGGTGACATCGGCGCGGTAATCGCGAACGGGAATACCCGAGTGCAAGATGTACGCAAAGTGCGTGGGTGCTTCGTAGGCCACCACTTCTTCGCGGCTACCAAAGGGGCCAGTCTTGAAACGTCGGATCGCGCCGACACCGTCGGGCGCTGGCGTACCTTCTCGTTCGAGGTAGGCAGTTTTCGCGGCGGTCCATTTCGACCATCCGACTGCATCGCGCAAGACATCGAACGCCACCTCGGCCGGGGCCGAGCATGGCACTGAGAGATCGATGACGTACAGCTTCATCGGCGTAACTAGCGAGCGACGATGACGGAGCTGCCGTGTCCGAACAAGCCTTGGTTGGCGGTGATGCCCACGCGGGCACCCTCGACCTGGCGTCCGGTGGCTTGGCCGCGAAGTTGCCACACAAGTTCGCATACCTGCGAGATTGCTTGCGCCGGAATGGCTTCGCCGAAGCAGGCGAGGCCGCCGCTGGCGTTGACGGGTACTCGGCCACCAATGGTGGTGACGCCAGATCGCAGCAGACCCTCGGCTTCGCCTTCGGCACACAGACCGATGTGTTCGTACCAGTCGAGTTCGAGCGCAGTAGAGAGGTCGTAGACCTCGGCGAGGTCGACGTCTTCGGGGCCGATGCCGGCCTGCTCGTAGGCGGCGAATGCAATGGTGTCTTTCCATTTGCGTGCTGGTGCTGGCACCACGGCGGTGGAGTCGCTGGCGATGTCGGGAAGCTCGAGCACGCTTTGCGGATATGTAGGCGCCACGGTGCCGACGGCCTTGACGCGGCAGAGGCCATCGGTGTTGCCGAGGTGCTTGCGAGCGAAGTCCATGCTGCACACCACCATGGCTGCGGCGCCATCGCTGGTGGCGCAAATGTCGAGCAGGCGCAACGGGTCGCTGACGATGGGGCTATTCAGAACGTCGGCGATCACGTTCTCTTTGCGGAAGCGGGCGTTGGGGTTGTTCAGACCGTGACGGCTGTTCTTCACCTTCACCTGAGCGAAGTCTTCGGCGGTGGCGCCGTACATGTCCATGCGACGGCGAGCGAACAGTGCGAAGTACACCGGGTTCGTTGCGCCGAGCACGTGGAAGCGCTGCCAGTCGGGGTCGTGCTTGCGGTCGCCGCCACCCACCGGAGCAAAGAAGCCCTTGGGTGTGGTGTCGGCGCCAATGACCAGAGCCACATCGCAGAAGCCAGCGAGGATTTGGGCGCGAGCCGAATCGAGCGCCATTGCGCCCGAGGCGCATGCGGCGTAGCTGCTGCTGACGCGAGCGCCGTTCCAGCCGAGCTTTTGCGCGAACGTGGCACCCGCTACGAAACCGGGATAGCCATTGCGAATGGTGTCGGCGCCAGCGACGTACTGGATGTCTTTCCACTGAACCTGTGCATCGGCGAGCGCAGCGCGCGC